>ENA-UEQW01001570-UEQW01001570.1-human-gut-metagenome-genome-assembly--contig:-NODE-1570-length-18624-cov-4.439586_pt1 | contig 18624 bp, 38 predicted proteins | sample MGYA00242947_ERZ507947 | MGnify/ENA primary metagenome ERZ507947 (study PRJEB26167, sample SAMN06115421) | human gut metagenome | host: Homo sapiens | place: China:Guizhou | collected 2015-03-17... | reverse complement strand
TGCATCACGGGCAGAAACCCGCGATTTGGATCTGTCAGCGGTAGGCCAACAACTCTCGAGGAAAATGCGAGCACATAGATGGACTAAAGCGGAAGACGGGGAATTGGTGAAGTGGGCGTCGACATACGGTCCCAGTGGCTGGTTCTTGATCGTGTCGAAGCTGTGCGGGAAAACGGAGGCGGATTGTGAGAAGCGGTGGAGGTGCGTTTTCCCCGTGATTCTGTAGATGTGCGGAGCTTCTGGTGCAGCGGGAGGTGCCCATTTTGAGGGAATTATGCAAGACGATGCCGTTGTTGGATACTGTGGCAGAGGTAAAGGGTGACTGGATTCGCGTGAAAAACGTATACAAAAACACGGCATTTAAGGTTCTTGTAAAAAGATGGAGCTATTTGGTGAAACTGCTGTGTCGTCGTTTTGTGAGGTTTGCGGAGTGGGGTGATAGATAGGAGTTCTTCGGCTCGCAGTCGCTAAGCAAAGTGGAATTATCGAATGTAAAATACGTGGCATGTCTCTCCTCCCGCTAAAACGTAGTATTTGCGTTTTCAGACGAGTTGCAACCGAAGGAGAGCCGGGGCCAAAAACAGTAAAATCGAGACGGACCCTCCTTCTCTAACTCCGAGACAATTGACGGCTATCGTGCGCGCTCCAGACGCAAAGGACGACGTGTGTCTCGCTGACGAACTGTTCAATCCATCTGCGCGAGATGCAGTTCCTTCTTCTGACGCCTCAGTCTTACACGCGTATGAGCGCGATGAGAGCGACTTGGCCGCTTCCTCCGACACCTCCGACTCCTCCTGGACGCTTTCCGCCTGTCCCAAGAAGGGAAGGGTCCACTCCAAGCGCGTTAAGCCTCACCTACTAACCGTGACCGATTATCGAAAGATGAAGAACAGCGTCCACCCTCGGATGTCGCGACAATCGCAAAAGACGCGGGCTAGGGGCAAGAAACGAGAAGAAGTGTCTTCGGTGCTAAAGCACGCAATTCATATCGTGATGAATAAGTCGCGCTGCCCAGCGAAACGTGGAGAAGCTGCGTGTCGTGGGGGTGAACATTTGAAGGGAACGGGAATGAACGAGAACAGCGCGTATCGCAATGTCTCCTTTCCCCTGGTCGAGACGAAAGAGGGAATTGTCCCCATGGAATACATACGCAGTGAAATCGACATGAAACACCTGGTTTCCCGCGGTTATGCGCTTGTGCCCTTTTACCAGTATACCGCGTGTTCTGTGCTGCACGTGCAGGCTCCGCCTGAGCATTCAGCTTTTTCAAGCCAGCCAGGGTCCAGCGATGCGCGCGAATGGAAGCGTTCTTTCGGGGAACCGGCAGAAAGAGAAGAAAAGAGAGGACATACCCAGTTCGAGGCGACCAAGGATGCCTCGAGTCCTTCCGACGAAACAGTCGGAAGCAGCCCGCCGGAAGTGACCGGATACGACCACGCCGCGTTTCCACACGCATGCAGCGCGAGTCGAACGCATTCAGTGCCTTTCCACGCAGGCACGTCTGTAAACTCTATCTACACGCATGGTAGTGGATTTTTGCCTTCAAATGCACCATCCGTGAACCCTCCGTCTTCTGTGCTGTTTTGCTACCCCAGAATGTGTGTCAATGTGCCTCATACTGACGGACCATGCCCTATGTTCGTTCCTGTCAATATGCCGTATGGAGATCCTGTCTTTCATTTTTGAAGATTTGTGATCTACGCGTTTTCCTTTTTTCCCTTTTGATACTGTCATTGGCAGTTGTTTGTTGCAGAGCCCATGTTTCATTTGCCGGATGGACATTTACGTTTCGGAAGCCACGCCGACTCCGAGTACGTATTGGTGGGACGCGTTTGAGAGTTTCTACTTCGGAGGAAGGTACTTTCCGTTCGGTCTGTCTCTTTTGTGTCTGATCTATGGCCTGTGGATCCTGTTTCTTCTGTACTTGATATCCTTTCACTCGTAATGTCGATTTGGCCTGCATTCCTTGACTTCACCTCCCAGGCATTCTCACGTGGATTCTTGTCAAGATTGTGAACCTGTTCCTCCGCGACGCGGAACTGCACATAAAGTACATCTACTTCTATCCATTGAATGGAGTCATCCGTCTTTGTCAGGTGAAGTGGGCTCCTTCTTCTTGCAATTCACGCTAGGTACTGCACCAAGGACTATCTCTTCGAAGTGCATGAACTGAGCATTTTCTTCCATGTGTGGGGAGGATTGGACAAGAGTCTGTCGGTCCAGGCCAAGGGCATGGAGGTTTTCGTGTACGGAAACGAGGAGAAGTACAGGCAAGTTGTGGGGGTCCTGCTCGCTCGCTTACGTCTAGGACGAGATGATGAAGGCGTACATTGCCGAGAAGAAGCAGTCCGAAGTGGGATCGCGGCATCCATCTCATGCGTAGAAGAAGGAGAAGAAACACGGCGCTGGAGACCACTGGCCCAACGCGGAGGGAGTCAGCTACCCCAACACCAAGAGAAACGAGCGGGAGAAGCATCTGAAGGAGAAACACTCTCCTCCGCCCATGAACGTACTTCTTGCCGTTACGACGTTACGAGCAGATGAAGGCGGCTCCCTACCCGCTCATCTACCGTCTGTTCCACTCCTTCCAAATCGTGGTGCACAGCTTCAATCTCTATGCCGGATCCCCGTCCGAACCCTTCTTGCTCGTCGTGCACGCGAAGAAGTCCGTGATCAGCAACCTGTGCTCGAGCTGCACCAAGGTGGGTATTGGCACGCCGTGTGATTCTCAGCAAAACCGCGGGTTCGACCTCTACCGTCTGATCGTCGGCGCGGAGTGCTATGGCGTGAGCATGCGTTGTGTTCGCCACCCCGGCTACCGCGTCAGCGCCGACGCCAGCGACAAGCCCAACCAGCCGCGCGTGCTGAACTCGGTGGCGCACAACGTGGCGGGAATCAAGCAGGTGTACAAGCAGGTGAAGACGTCCATCGAGGAGCTAAAGAACGTGATCGACCTGGACGTGCGCGGGAGTCGGGAGAACCAGCGGTACGCGTGGGGGTGGTGATTCACCGTAGCCTGTACAGCCGAGGCGAGGAGGGAATTGAGATGACAGCCACGCACCCGGCGAAGACGAAGAAGAAGGGAGGCGAGGAAACGACCACGTCGGAATCGGATATCATTGACGCCGAGTGGGTGCGAGCGAGGAGTTTCACGGATAGAAAGATGGTGATCATGGGACTGATCGACGCTCCGGGCGTGGTAACGACGCGCAACAATACGACACACCCGCAGTTCGACATTCACATTTCGATCGAAGGTAACAACATTTACGTGAGTGTTCGGAGCGGGGTTGATTCTAGTACTCGAACTACAGCGCGGTGGTGTGCTACGGCCCCTTCGTCAACGCCGTGCTCCTGAATCTTGTTCACTACTTCATGCCCGTGTTCTACGGAGAATACACACTCTACAACCCAACTATCGGGTCACCGCGGGAATACCTCGAAACGCGCGTCACCGTCTCCGTCGAGTCCAACGTCCTTCTTCGCATTCCCTTCCAAGCGACGACGAGTGAAACCCTCGTCTCTGTCTGAGGCGTAGGTGTGGTGCTGACTCCGGACAGCCCTCTGTTCAACCCCGAGCGGGCGAAGGAGGATGTGGAGGTGGTCGCGGGCGCCAACAGCGACTGTCGCTCGCGCGGGTACGAGTGCAAGTAGGATTCGGAAAACTCGGTGTGAGTCAGGTCGTTGCTGGTCGAGATCGGGAAGGGAACCGCGATCGTTGTGACGATTCCGAACATCCTGACGAAGGAGTCGGACAACGAAACTGCCTTCCGCATTCGAGCCAAGAACGTGAACGTTGTCGCGTCCCTTCTCGTTCACACGTAGTTGCTGGACCCGACATACATTCACCCGATCGCCAGGATCCAGAAGCTGGAGGCAGATTACCTGATGGGGTACCCCCTGGAGTTCACGGGCATGTACAAGACGCAGCTGAACGTGGAGCTCGCGGGCGTGTCGCTGTTCCTGTACTTCAACCTGATTAACATGGTGACGGACCTGCTGGCGAACTTCGGGTTCTACAGCAACACGGCGTACCAGTACTTTTGCCGAAGCGAAAACACCTACTGCTTTTCGGTCTCGGACTTCACCGCGGTTATCCCCAACACGCCCGGCAACGTGGTGAACGACGTGACGCTGAAGGACCAGTACGACCACCTCCAACTCCACGTGTCCTCGCTGTACGCGGAGATCAACGCACCGGTGTACCACTACAAGGCGAACGGCTCCTACTCCTTCCACATCCTCCTTGGGCAGCGTCTTCCCACGGATGGTAAAAACACCCCCGATTTCTGACACGTAGACAACTATCCGATTCTCATGTCGTTCAAGCCACAACAACGCAGTCCCGTGGGACAGATTCGCAGCGGACAAAAACCCGATCAGTATACGCCGTTCCTGGGCTGTGAGTCAATCGCGCTGGACGGGGACTATTACTACAATTCCACAATTTCGGACGATAATCAGGACTCGCTGTATCTCACCCTCAACGTGCTGTTCCCACGAGCTGTGCTGTACGCCGAGGTGATTCCCGCGGTTATCGTGTTGTGCGACAACATCCTCGGCACGTCGATCTACTGTGTGTCCGAAGAGGAGTTCGCAGAAATGCACAACTCGAACCGAGTGCTGTTCTACCAGAAGTACTTCGAGAACTTCCGCGAGACGAAGAAGAACACAGTGTGCCTCTCTGCTCGCGCTCACAGCTAGCTCACCACGTTCACCACCATCTCGCTCACCAACGCCGTGATCGACTTCCCCAGCTCGCTCTTCGTTCCCGTCCCGATGAACTTCGTGCCCGTGTCGTTCTCCAAAAAACAGGCCGATTTCTCGATTTCCAGAAACAAGATGAATAACGGGTACATGACGGTCAGCAACATCGAGATGGACTTCTCAACCTCGCTCTCGCTCTTCGACATGGATCTCACCACCTCCGATGTCGACTTCTTCTTCCCCTCGCTGGATGAGTGACCCCCCCCTTTTTCGACCTCACGCATAGCTCGGTGTCTCCGAGCGAGAATCGCGTGCACGTGGAGCCGGTGCACATCCACATGAAGCAGTTGTACAACTCGTACTCCTTCTTCCCCGTGATCACGTACTACCGCAAGTGCATCGTCGACGTGGGGAAGGTGTCGGGGCATCTCGCCTCCAACGCGCTGCTCGGACTCGCCAACGACGTGGACAACTGGCTGTTCAGCTTCGACGCGGCACAGAGCAAGGAGACACCGTCCTTCGTCGGTGTGTCGAGTATGACTTACCCATAGTTGGGCGAGCTGGTGGTGTCGGTGTCGTCGCTCTCCGTGTTCACGCCGTTCCTGACGCAGGACGCGATCGCCTCCTTCTCGCTCGTGATCTACTACGAGCAACAGTTCTTCAAGTACGGTCCTTCCACCGACGCCTTCACAACGCCAAAAAGAGGGTCGAAAATGGTGATCGATCTGGACATCACGCACTCCTTCTCCGTGTACTCCGCGTCGTCGCCCGTGCTCTTCTTCCTCGTCCTCACCACGCGCTCGGGCCTGCAGCGCTGCGTTGGCACTGCGAAGATCGACCACGCCGCATTCCGCGTGATGTCCTCGTCAAGCAACAGCGAGGCGGACGACGAGGCGTACTCCATTCTCTTCTTCCCCTCCAACCTCAACGACGCCTGCGCCAACAACCCCGTGGCCTCCACGATGGTGTCGTGCTCGCACGTCCCGCCGGTGGCTGTCCAGTGTGTGCTTGATTCGTAGACAGACTCGCTGGAGCGCGAGGGCGGTCGTTACGCCAAGCGCGCAGAAAGCTGCGTGTACAACGAAGACGAAACGACCACCGAGCCATCGCTTCCCGACGAGGAGAACGAGGCGCCAGCGGAGGAGGCGAAGCTGTTCGAGAACTTGTTCACCAACGCGGTGGACGTGTTCGCGACGGTGGGCAACAAGAGCAAGAGCTTCGGATATGTGGGCAGTCGCGAGAGCCTGTGCTCGTGCGACAAGATGAACGACAACTACACCATCGCCACACACATCAGCAATCGTTTTCTCGTCGCCGACATCCGCGTGGGGATTCCGTCGTGCACGCTGCTCGTCTCCTTTCCCTCCACAACGATCCCAAAGGCTCGACCGCACGCGCCCTCCTTCTCGTCGTCGCTCAACAACTGTCTCTTCCTCTCGCTCCCCAAGCAGATCACGGTCACCTACGACACCGTCATCACGCCCACCTCTCGCCAGCGCACCGTCGTCAACGTTCCCTCCGTGGTGGTTCGCGTGCTGAAGGGAGTGGACTTCGGGTGTCGGCTGGACGCGTCGCTGAAGCCGGTCGACCAGGCGCGAAACAAGGAGTTCACGCGTCTTGATGGAATTCCGGGAATCGGGGCGGTTTTGAGCAGGCTGAGTTTGCAGCGATTCCTGTGCGTGGGCGAGTTGCTGTGCACCGTGCGTGTGGCTCTGTAGCGCGTGCAGTGGTTCCTTGATCATCATAGGTTTGATTCCACCTCCTCCATTCACGAACCAAACCTGCAAAACACCTTCATTCTCGGCGTGGTGGGCGTTTCATGGGGCGTTTCACGGACAGGACCGAAGTCGCGTAGTGTCGCAGAAGAACCGCGGGAACCCACTGGACTACCACTACGCGGAGTACTCACTGCACTACAACCTGTGCGCACAGCTTTCTTCGCGTCTGCGCGGACTCGCCAGCGGAGTGAACTCGCCGGGGTACAACCAACTGCGTCAGCAATTCAACAGCCAGTTCCGCCAGAACGCGCAGGAGGACCCGGCGCGGGTCTCGCAGTGGTCGCGCGAGCTGGAGAGGAAATCGAGCTTGATCTCGCAGCTGGCGAGCGCGAGCGCGCCGCTGACGCTGGAGCGAGCGAGCGAGGACATGGTGTCGGTGGATGGCGCGAGCAGCGCAAGCAGCGAGAGTTACGAGACGGTGAGTGCGAGCGAGAGCGAGGACAGCTTCTCCAGTGTGCACGGGAGCAGCGAGAGCGAAGAGGAGTTGCCGGAAGAGCAGGAGGAGGAGAAGAGCGACGTGTTGAGTTCGGTGTGTGGCGAGTGGCGAGTGGTGGTGGAGTCAGACGCTCCTTTGTGAGGGAGAGTGTGCGAAGTGACGTGTAGCCCCCTGCCCACGCCCGATTTCGCGTGCAAGTGCACGCACCCTGTGTTGCAAGGTTGGCGTTTTCTCCTTCCCTCACCACGCAGACGTGTGGAGCGCGCCCGACACCGAAGCCCGCAACGACAACCGTTTGAACGCCACGCTGTTTGAGCAGCTGTACAACCTGACGCACACACTTCTCTCGGAGCAGGACGCGGTCCAGACGCAGGGATCGTCTCAAGACAAAACGGGGGCCACCAACACGCTGAAACTGTTCCCCACGAAAGTGCCTGTTTGGGGAATGGCTGAATCATAGACGATTCTGATCAATTTCGACGACAGCGTCTCCATCACTGTGAGTGACGATCTGCTCGCGCTGGTGGACGAGATGCTCAACGGCTTCTTCGTTCCCACCAGTACGCTGTGCCTCCTCGAACGCTGGACCAAACGATACATCCGAAACCAGATCGAGGAGCCGCAGCCGAACGAGGACAAGTACAAGTTCGACATTCTCTGTGGAGGTGGAGGGAGATCTTGACGTGTAGCAGGCCTGCACCCACTCAGCGTCGCGAACAAAACTAACTTCATCGTCACCGGCACTTCTATTCAATTCTCCTTCCTCGCGCCCATTCCATCGTCGGCACTTGACCAGCCCGACTCGCCCGCGCACCTTCTCGTTCTCTCCGCGACGCTCAACGGCGCGCTGTTCCTGAACCGCTCGATCGACGAGGACTTCATGAGCTGCGTCGCGAAGTACAAGGAGTTCACACACCTCTCGCCCTTCCTCTTCGCCCAGTCGCCCAAAACGCAACCCGTCGCGTCGAACTCGATCGCCTCCAACAGCTTCAGCTCCACGGTGGTGAAAATGAGCGGGATTCTGCTCTCCGTGCGATACAGGTACATCCACGCCGCCGCCGCCAGCGAAACGCCGATGAAACTCTTCCCGTTCGAGTTCCGCGTGGGGTCGTTCCGGCTGTGTTCCAAGTACTCCGTGAGCAGCGAAAACGTGCCGTATTTGGGCATGACGTTCGATCACCCGAGCCGCGTGCTCAAGTTCAACCTTCAGATTGACAACCTGAACTGCGTGACGAACGACGAGATGATCATGTGCGTGGTGCAGAGCGTGGTGAAGGAGCTGGAGGTGGTGGAGGAAATCGTGTCGAAGTTGCGAATGAAGAGAACGCTGGAGAAGTACGAGGTGTCGATGTTGTTCTATATGTTGTTGCAGAAGGTGGGGTCAAATGGGGTCATTGATGCGTAGATGTCCCAATTGAAGGATAATGATGAACACAGTGTCCCGATTGACGTACGCGTTCTCCACCTCCTTCACTCTTAGAACGAATACAACATCTTCCCATCACTCCTTACGCTCCCGAGTCGCCTCGCTCTCGCTCTCTTACTCCTAGCATACGGCTGGCCTGCGGTGATCACGCTGTATTCACTCTTCGTCCTTCAGACGCCCACGTCGGCTCGCGAGCTCACGACCATCACGCAAGAGATGGTGTCGCGCGTGCTCAACTGCGTGAAACACAACGATCTCGGCGTGGACTACCTGAAACTGGTAACACATCGCTTCCCACTCCACCGTAGTTCTCGTCTCTGCTGCCTCTTCCGACGGATCTCCAGCACCTCTTCGAGTCGATCACGTCGGGCGACGCGCTCTTCCTCAAGTCCATTCTGCTCGTCTCCGAGGTCTCCGACAACCGAATGAACTCCCAAAACAGTCCCGATTTCTGTCATCTCTGACGTGCAGAGGAGAAGAAGAGCAACATCGATCTGTCGTGCTCCGTGTCCAACATTCTGTTCGAGGTGAACCGTGCCAATTCCGTGCTGATTTCGGTCGTGAACCATTTCTTCAGTATCGACTTCACCAACAACTCGTCCTACGCAAACGTCCACTTGGAGGGAGATGGTGATGACTAGATGAAGGAGAACAACGCGTTGCTAGCAAACCGCGGGTTCAACTGTCGAAAATCGGTCCGATTTCTGACATGTAGTGGTGGTTCGTCCCGAGTTCATTCCATTCGTGTACCAACTCGTGACCATGTGTCTGGAAGTCCAGAAACAGGAGGTATTTCAGAACCTGATGATCTCGAACGACAGCGAACACCCACTGTTCGCGTCGTGGTGCGAGCTGCAGAAATGGAGGCTAATTCAGGCATACGGCTTGTCGTACACACGACATCACAACGGCGTGTTCCGTCGTGCTGCGGCGAGGGGTTGATTCATAGTCACCTTCGACAACGCGCTCATTCGGAAGTTCTACCCCAACTTTTCGAGGACACTGACCCAGCCGCCCAGGAAGAAGCGAAACATTCACCAACAGCTGGAGGAGAAGCCGGATGAGTTTCTGGACGAGAGCGACGGTGCGCGTTCCGCTGTGCGGTTATGAATAGACTCCGACCAGTCGGTGGTGTACAAGTCGGACCTGCTGGGACTGTCGACGCCGTCGCTGACGCCGGAGCTGAACAAGAACGAGGTGACGGTGAAGAAGGAGAAGAAGATGAAAATGAAGTCAAACACGGTGTTCCAGATTTCCCTCCGCGACTCGGTTCTCTCCTTCGCCTCCGCGGACAAGGCGTGCGAGTACGTGTTTCAGATCCGCAACAAGTCCTCCAACTTCTGCTATCACATGAGTCCTGGGCCTTTCATGCAGATTCGACACCAGTACGACACGTCGAGGGACTTCCAGACGATCATGCTCGATGTGGCGGGAGTTTCGTGGGAGTTACATTTAGATGAGTCACAGTGTGATGGGGTTGGTGGCGACATCTCCCTCCAAGCAGAGTCGTTTCGACGAGACGGAGAATAAACTGAGCATTTCGTTAGGATCCTTGTTCGGGTATGTGTCGATCCAGGAGAATGCGATAATCCCCCATATTTCGGTCAGCAACTCCAGTATCACGCTCCCTCTCTTCCTGTCCAAATTCGTGAGTATTCAGGACCTCCTGCTGGAATATTCCAACGTGGTGCTCCAGTTGTACTCCACACACGCCGCGGAAAAGACAACGATTCCCGCCCACAGCTCGCACCACTACTCCTCCTCTTCGCTCACCACGCAAACGGTCATGGGAGTTTCAGTGCACGTGTCAGAGGCGCACTCGCGCCAGTCGCTGTTACAGAAGAGTGCGTTGAAGGTGCGTCAGATCGCAAAGTCAGTGAAGAAGAACGTGCCCACGTCGATCCAGCCTTCAAACCCGTCCAACGAAACGCAGCCGAAACAGTTGGTGGTTTCACTGAGTGTATCTTCGTTAACGCTGCGCGTTCAGTTAACGTCGTCGCTGTTCGGCTCCTACAACGTGCACTCGCTTCAAATGCAGTACTCCGAAAAGACGCTTCTTTTGGATATCCAGAAACACGAGCTGGAATTGTCGAGAACCACGCTCTCGTTCACCGATCGGGTTTTGTCGTCGCCCTCTCTGCCCGAAATCACCCTGTTTATGCGCTTCCCCACCGCGCCGTCGGGCAGTCCAACTCTCCAGGAAACACAGGTTCCCTCCAACGCGTCTGTGTCCTCCATGCTCCGAGCAGGCGTTTCGCAGGAGGTGGAGGGAACCCCGCCGTCGGGCGCGAAGAAGGCGGCACTGAGCAGTAATGGTGGAACCAGCACGGCGGAACCGGAGAAGCGTCTTCGCGCGGTGCTGGACGTGGACGTGTTGAAGCTGGACATAACGGCGAAACAAGTGAATTCCTTGTTCCACGTGGTGGTGAGTGTGAGTGTCGGGTGTGAGGACTAGACCGACATGTCGCACTCGCTCGAAGCCGTTCACGAGACGGAGCACTACAAGAAGTGGCGGGAATTGTTCGCGCAGATCTCGCGCGTCGGCAACGCCTCGACAACCCCGAACGCCTCCACGAACTCCATAATACCCGCCTATTATGCGTCCTACCCGTACTCTGTGCGCGACACTTCCCTCCAACTCTACTCGATTCCCTCCATGTCCGAGCTGCCCAGCGCCTCCAAGCCGGACGCCGCGAAGAGCGGTGCGAGTTCGTCGATGCTATTCACAGTGCGTTTGCGCGGTGCGGAGTGCTCGGTTCGCAACGTGAGCATAAGCGAGACGAGCGTGCTGACGCTGACGATCGAGGGCGTGGAGTTCCAGAACGAAACGAAGGAGAAGGAAAAGGTGGGTGAGCGAGGTGCGTGTAAGCGTTAGATGGACGTGCTAGTGAAGAACTTGGTGTTTGAGAGCGTTGTGAAGCAGGCGCAATACATGGAGAAGAAGGAGAGTGAGTGTGATGGAGGGAAATCATGCATTAGCCGCGTATCTTTCCCTCCACGTGCCCTCCATCGCCCTCCACTTCCACAGCGACCGACAAACCAACCGCGTCCAACTCGTTGTCACGAACCCCCACCTCAGCCTGCTGGAAAACTTCCAGTTCTCGCTTCTGCAGACGCTGAGCCAGTTCAGTCTTCCCGCCACGGAGGGAAAGAAGGCCACTGCTCCCGAGAAGAAGTGGATTCCAGAAATAGGGGTGATTTGTAGACTTCTTCTGCAGGCGGTGGTGGCGAACACGGAGATCGCATTCAAGACGATTCTTAGCGAATCGGTGACGCTGAAGGTGGACGGGATCGATCTGCGCATGGAGAAGAAAAGTGGGGGCACCCCCCAGGTGCCGCAGCATCCCTCCTTCGCACCGAGTGTGGAGTATCCAGCGTCGGGGGATAGCGCAACGATTATGGTGCGTGCTGTATCGTGAACTGAGGCGTAGAAGTGTTCCGTGCATTCCGTTCTCTTCTCGATCGCCCCGTACCATGCCCGCTCTGTGGAGAAGGAGTCTCCGTGCGTCTGCACGCAGCTGGCGTAGGAGAAGGTTAGAGTGGTGAGTGATAGTTTCAGCGAACTCCAGCTCGTGTCGCGGTTCCTGGTGCACTTGGAGGGAGATCTGCGATCGGTTCAGCTAATGAACAAAGGTAATGGATGTGACGGAGTTTCACTCTAGTGATGCTGTCTCAACCCTCACTGGCGATCGGCGAATCGATTACCATCCTGATCAACACGCTTGTTCGCGCCTTCTCCGCCGACGACTCCGCGCCACCACCATCGTACGCCTCCGTTCCGTCCGTGTGCAGCGACGCGGGGACGGCGGACGAGGTGGAGAACGCGTCGTACCACTCGGTCGCTCTCGAACTCACGTTCGTCACACAGGACCCGCAAGCCATCACCGTGTCCATTCCCGCGGGAAGTGTGCATTCTGGCGGGAACAGCGTCGGCGCCGAAACTCCCGTTTGCGTGTTGCTGTGGTGTTTCCCTTCGCTGGAGGTGTCGATGCATTACCAGAAGGATGGAGAACAGGATCCGTGGTCAATTCTGACGATCAACTCGTCGTTCGAGTCGTGCACGATTACAATGGGATTTGTGGAATTCCTCTTTTCGGTGCTGAACGACCTGGAGCTGAATCGCGGCAACGGAACACAAAAACACAATTCGGAGGCCCCCGTTGTGACGCGTCACGCGAGTTCGTCGCTGTATCCCGACGACACACTTGTCATCCAAGATAATCCACGTTGTTCTTCCGCCATTCCATAATTCGTAGTGATTTTCCACATGCTGTGTCAGATGCACGTCAAGCCCATCACGATCAAGAGCACGGACAGCGTGAAGGAGGCGCAGGAGGAGGTGCTTCAGATTGTGGTCGGTCGTAAGAGTGAAGATGGGGGATCACTACTAGATCCCGTGTTGTTCTCGTTCGGGAGTTACGTCGTGCGAAACGAAGGGCTTGCATACTACTACACTTCTGCCCATCTCTCCAGTGAGTGACAGAAATCGCCCTTATTTCTGTAGTTGACGAAGTGATGCTTCAACTGAACCCGATCGCGCCTTTCCTGAAAACGACCGTTTCGTCGTTGGTGGGAAGTGTGTACTTCGTAAGCGAGTTGGAGGGAAATGAAGCCAAGATGCCGTTTTCGCTGGCGACGAACAGTTGGGACTTCACGTCGTGTTATCTGAGCGTTTCCCTAACGAATCGGATTCAGTTATAGGTGGACGGGGTCACTACGATGATTTCGTTAAGCCGACTTGCCTCAGGTTACGCGCTCTTCGACAGTTTCATGCACCACTACAACGCGGTGAAACTCCTGCAGACCAGCGCGCTGGACACCTCGCAGGCGAGCAAGAAATCTCCCTCCAACAGTCTGTACGACGCGCACCAGTTCCACCTATTCGCCACCTGCGACACGGTTCTCCTCCAACTCGATCTGACCGTCGCCATCGCCGTGTCGTCTCAGACGTAGAAGGCCATTCCGTCGATGATCACACTCTCCCTCTCTCAGCTCGCCTTCCGAAACGCTTTCGACTGTTCCCGCGGGTTGTTCTTCTCAGGCATAGATCACTTCTGTTGTTTCCTTGCCAACGAAACGTACCCGGGAGTGACCATCGACAACATCTGTCTGGAATGCCAGAAACTGGGCGTTTCGATGAAGGATACGGTGCAGGAGAGCGTTCGGAGACGGCGCGACAAGCGTGTGAATTGGGACATTTTCGTAATCGGGGCATTGTGTACGGTGCGTATCGCATACAAGCAGTTGCACGACGCGCAATCGGGCACAGATAATTGCATTCCATGTCCCAATTGTACCATCATGGTAAGGGTGTGGAGAAGGAGTTACGCCAAGGTTGAGGGCGTTTCAACGGGGAAGGAATACGACAAGAATCCCGCGTTTTTGATCAGCAACAAGGGGATCGAATTGAACGTGATTTATGTGCCCTAATCGGAATTGGGTCACTTATAGGAGCTGCTGGACCCAATTGTGATGCTGCAACGGGTGACCCTGCACCATCGTCACCACATCAGTTTAATCCTGAAGGATACGAAGTTCATTATGAACCAGAGTCTGATCGACGCGGTGGTCCACGTGATTGGCGATATTCGGTACGATTTCTGGAATGCCAATCATTCCTAGGAACTTCATCTCGCAAGAATTGTACCGCATTCAGTGCTCGGGTGGGGCCCCACGCTCTTGAGTTGACGTGTAGCCGTGAAAACGCAGCAGAGCTTCACACAGTCGTATTCGCCAGCCGTGGGCGCGGATCCGATTTCGCTTGGCTACGTTGATCCAGGAGAGGAGGAGAGAGGCGCGGGAACGATCGTGGACGCGGTGATGGAGATTCAGATCCAATCGCTCGACGCGGCGATGTGCGTGCTGCGTCATTGGTTTCACGACGTAGATACAGAGACGTCGTCGATTCCATCTGGTCGCAGTTCCTGATCGAGGACATCGCCATTCACTACATCCAGTCTCCCGTGAACACGATCTCGAGCATCCAGCGCCAGTTCCTCATCGAGATTGCCGGCGCGCAGTTGAACCAGATCGAGCGGACGCGCCAGCGCAGCCTCGGCAAGAATGTGCTGAGCATCCCTGGAACGCGTCTGAAGATGGTGGAGGTGGTGTCGAACGGCAAGAATCGTGTGATCAACATCAAGGTAGCTGAAATACGCCCGGTTTATGGAATAGCAGTATTTGACGGGTTTCGACGACGTGATTCGGATTTCCACGAACTACCTCGATTACGTGAACTTGCTGGACACCTTCAACAAGTGAGAGAGGGAGAAGAGAGTGATGTGCAGGATTGTGAAGGAGATGAAGGAGAGTGACGAGAGCAACCGCGCGTTTGCAGCACTGTTGTCGTCTCTTGCGTTGCACGATATCCAAATCACCAAACAGAAGTCGAAGCAGGAGATCAAGGTGCAGTTCTTATACCGTACGTTCAGTGGTTGTTGATTACCCATAGCGGACAGTGATCACTTCACGTTCATGCCGAAGATTGACTTCCTGGGAGATATGACGCCCACGCTGAGCCAGAAAACCTTCCCTCCGCTGGTAGCGTTACTGCTTTCGGCTCAGCTGTAGTTGATGAAATCAACGAACGACTACGTGGTGGAGGTGATGGACGCTGTGGTCACCGCCATCGACAACGCGCTTTCCATTCTGGAGCAGCGGACCTTGTATAGTGCCTAATCGTTTTTCCATGTTCGGTTTGTTAGAGCAAATCGCTTTTCCACCTCCCCCTTGTTGTAACAAATCACTTTCCACTTCCGCCTTGTTACAGCAAATCGCTTCCACTTAATTGCAACAAACACACCACTTGTTCTGTAACCCCGAAACAATATCGTCAATACGCAACAGCATACACGCCGACTCGATGGCGGTCTTGATCGTCTGTGTCTTCACCTGGAACGTGTCCCACACGCCCAGCTCCCTCATGTCCGCGATCGTGCCCTTGATTCCGTCCACGCCCAGGAACACGTTGCCCTTGTTGTGCTCCGCCTAAATCTCACACCCCTCTTCCTCGCCCACGCGCAACTTCGTGATCACGCGAATCGTGTCCGCGCCGCAGTTCTGACACAGCGTGCGCGGAATCACCTCCAACGCCTCGCCCACCGCCGCGAACGGCAACGCGTCCAGCCCGCTCTGCGTCTTCGCCTCGCTCTGGAGTCTGCACGCCACCTCCATTTCCGTCGCACCGCCACCTACGCCTCACACCCCTCTCACTCCCCCACCCGGCAGCAGTCGCGGGTCATACACCACGTTGCGCGCCACCTGCATTGCGTCCTGCAGATTCCGCTCGATCTCGTTCAGCGCGTCCTTGCTGCCGCCGCGCAGCAGCACCGAACACGCCTTCGGGTCCTCGCACTCCTCGATGAACGCAAAGTACTCATCGCCGATCTGGCGCACGTCGAACACGCCGCACTTCGTGCCCACGTCGCTCTCCAGGATCTCATCCACGCGGTGCACAATCGTCGCGCCCGTCGCCTTCGCCAGTCGGTTGTTGTCGCTCTTGCGCACGCGGCGAATGGCCGTGATTCCCGCGGTAACGAGGTAGTGCTGCGCCAGGTCGCTCACGCCCTTCTCCGTGATCACCAGGTCCGGCTTCAGCGCGATGATCGCGTCGCACATCTTCTTCAGCGCCTCCTCCTCGTTCTTCAGCGCCTTGTCCCAGTCGCTCGCCTCCGTGATCTCCAGATTCGCCACCGACTCCGCCTTCACGTACTCCAAGCTGCAGTCAAGAAGGATGATACGAGGGTGGTCGATGTGACGGCGCATTGACGAGTGCGTCACGTCCTTGTTCAGCATCACGCCCTTCAGCACGCGACTCTCCGACAGCTCGCCGCCGGGGATCTAAGGGTGATTTCCCGCCAATTATGTTACCTTCTCCACGCGGATGTAGCGCTTGATGTCGATCTCGGGCGTGCCGTGCGTGGCGTTCTTGTCCAGAATGGTCATCACACTGTCCAGAGCCAAGCCGCACTACGCATGACGATGGCGATGAAGGACCACGATGAGATCGCCGAAGCGGGCGCTGAACTTTGTGCCGATGGTGCTGCGCAGCAGGTTCATCATCACTGTGCGGTCGTAGATGTCGATGGGCACGGCGATCTCCTCGCAGATGCGCATCGCCGACTCCAGCGCCTTGTAGCACGCGCGGACGATGACGGTGGGGTGGATGTTGCGGAGAATGAACGGCTGAGCAGCCACGAGCATTTCGCCCGCTACAGCGTGACTTTGCGCTGCGGAACCCTACCCAATATAATCACGGAGGTCGTGCCGTCGCCCACCTCCTCGTCCTGCGTGCGACTGAGCTCGATCATACTCTTTGCCGCAGGGTGCGACACATCGACTTCCCTCAGAATGCTGTTGCCGTCATTTGTCAAAAGAATTCCGCCCATGGGGTCCAGAAGCATTTTCAGCATGGAGCGAGGACCCAGTGTGGTTCGAATAATATCTGCAACAGCCTATGGGTTAGACGGGGAAACGGTTTCAAAGCGCACCTTTGCGGCTTCAATGTTGCCCAACTGCACTCTACGTCCGCTCTCGCGCTTTGTGTTTTGATCTACGCGTTAGCAAATGCAAGATGCGCAGAATGTACTCAATACCAAGACAGGCACCTGCATCGTTGTGGACTTATTGTCAATCGAAGGAGCAGCGAAACGCCCACTGACCGGAAACAGATCCATTCCTGGAGGAGCGCGATCCCCCGGATTTGAAGAGTCGCAGTTGATAATCTGTCAAACAAAAGGGATCACTTCACCTAATCAATAATGTCTTCGGAGAAGATTGGCAAAGAGGAAGCGGAGCAGATACTGAACTCTGTGCAGGAACGTGTCGTTCGGCCGCTTCTGAATCACTTCTCCGCGTGGGACTGCAAGCCCGTGGACCGCATTTTCGAAGTGAACGACGTGATGCCGTGCTATAAGTAATCCTGTATCGTCGTGCATGAGTCTTTTAGCACGCTCTATCGTCTCTTTAATTCCCGCAGCCACCAAAACGATAACTACCAGGAGTACGTGTACAACCAGGAGCGAAGCGTACTTCGAGTTGTGCCTTCGTTATCCTTTAGGTCGTTGAGAGTTACTACAGGGCGTTGATGCAAGCGTACGCGAGTAGCAATAAGAGAGAAGACATCCTCGCCGTGCTGTGTTGCAAATGGGACGAGATGAAGTACATCTCGACGATTCTCAAAGCACTTCTTGCCTACATCGTCCATTCCTTCTCCCCTGTTCATGATCTGTAGGATAATCACTACGCGATTCGGACAGCAAAACCCCGCATGGAGGAATTCATAAAGGAGTGCTTTAACAAGTACCTGCTTTCCAATTTGGAGGAGGAGGTTATGGGCACAATTTGTGAGCGGATCCGGTGGTATCGTCAGAATCCGAGTCTGGTGGTCGAGGACTACGTGCCGAAAGCAGTGACCATTCTGTATGAATGCAAAAGTGACGAGAACGACCGGAAAACGGCGGAGTTTGAGGTGCTAGCGTGGATGCGTTCTAAGGCATAGCGGCGTTTGACGGTGAATGCGTACCACTTTTACTGCAACCAGCACGTCAACACATCGTCGATGAGTTCCATTCTCGAAGATGTGAAGATGATTCACGTGACTCATGATTAGCTGGACCGCTTCTGTTCGCTCGAAGTGAAGATCGTGAAGAAGTTCGCTCTCCACAACGTCGAGTCCAAGCTGCAAGACGTGGTCGTCACGTGTCTGTTGCAGAATGAGGTGTGCATTCCCAATCCAAGTGAGTTGTAGTTGAAGGGCATTCTTGTTCGCTATTTGCCGTCGCTGTATCCCGGTGACATTCAATCCCTCAAAAGAATCCTCGATTACGTGAATCGCATGAAGGAGATGGATGTACTGTCCGAGCAATTCAAGCAGGTTTTAATTGCCTCCGGCATGAGTCTGTTCAACGAGTACAAGGAAAAGTACGCCTCCGCGAAGAATCATGTTCATCTGAATTGGGAGTACATCAAGGCAATGGCACACATGTACTACACCACCTACGGAGTTGCGATGCGTGGAGAGTGTGAGTTCTAGATCATCAAGGAACAACTGGACGAAACTCCCTCTCTGTTCCAAGCGTTGTATTCCGCGGTGGGGACGGTGTCGGATCACTGCTTGGGTTCCGACGTGTCCGTCGCGTCGGGGATTGCGGAGTACATCGATCACTTGGTGCGGAAGGCGAAGTGGGTGTCATGAAGATGGCATGGACAGAACATTGCTGCAGGTTACGCTTGCGCCTACCCCTTAGGCGTTGTGGGCATTATTGGTGCAACGATTG
>ENA-UEQW01001568-UEQW01001568.1-human-gut-metagenome-genome-assembly--contig:-NODE-1568-length-18631-cov-7.673547_pt1 | contig 18631 bp, 30 predicted proteins | sample MGYA00242947_ERZ507947 | MGnify/ENA primary metagenome ERZ507947 (study PRJEB26167, sample SAMN06115421) | human gut metagenome | host: Homo sapiens | place: China:Guizhou | collected 2015-03-17... | reverse complement strand
GGAGGCCGATGCTGATGTGGATGCTGAAGTCGAGGCTGATGACAACAAGGACGAAGAGTAATGACACTTTTCAGCATTTTGTATCTGTAAATGTAATGACCGCGCGCTTGTTGAACAAACGGGGGAGCAGAGCAACACAAATATTACACAGAATGACTGTCAAGCCGCTTGAAAGAACGATGCTGGACAAGGCGGGCCAAACACGCCTCCGTCTTCTTACTCTTTGAACCCTTCTGAGCCGTGGCAATCCATACGGAGCGTGGAACGACGTAGTGGTAATGGGGAGAAGAAGACAAAGGAGCCTTCTTTGGCGTCCGGCACGTATCGAACACTGAAACATACGGATCCAACTGCACGTGGGAAGACAGATATGGGGTCACTTCCGAGGAAGCAGACAACTCTGTCGTGGTGCAATTCGAATCGCATTTTGAGCTTGAACTGTCAAACGACTGACAGCTTGGATGATTGGATTCGCCTACTCCTCAGAACACAGAGAATTGTCACGTACAGAGTGCAAGGAAATTGGTGCACTGTCTGCAAAGAGACGAATACTGATTGTTCAGGGCATCAAAGAACACAACCGCAGGAAGAGATCTGCCGCAGTGGCCGCACGTAAAATAGGGCATTTGCTCGCCTCCGCCAAGGAACGGAGGGTTGCGAGAGAGCATATGGAATAATTGTGGAGAATGAAGGGAATCCGGCATTAGCCAATCAGAATCGGCATATGGGATGGTCATCATTTCCCCTACACTGCGTGGATGGCCTGTCGGATCGAACGGCATGCGTCTCCTCTATGAAATTGCTGTTGTCGATTGCAAAACGGGGGTCATGGCGCGTATGTGTCGATCTGCAGGCCCGCATTTCGGCCATGTGCTCCATAAGGGGAGATCAAACCATTCACGCGGAAATGACACCACGAAACACAAAAGGCACAACTCGTTAGAAACTACGGCAGAGCGTGCAGTTCACTGGATGTGATCCATACACACAAAAAGAAGTGTGAAAAAGCAGTCTCTTGCGAATCCCTCGATGTCCCTCCAACAACTCGTTAGTGACAGAAAATTGGTTACAGTACACTTGGAAGAGCAAATCGAGACTTGGGGTTGATCAGATTGATTCACTCCATGACTGGTTCTTCAGCGACGAAGTGTCTTCCGCCGCGGCAGTTGGTGTACGGCTGGATTTTGACCGTGCTATTGATTCTCTCCACGTATTGGATGGAATCGATACCGCCTAAGTTCACGGAGTTTTTTGAAGGCGACCTTGCGTTGTCGTACTCTCTTCACGATACTGTACCGTAAAGGGACTGTCCTGGTCGAACTAACGGAGTAGATACAAATACGTAATTCTGTGTTGCTACGTGCTTCCCACTGCACTGATATGTGCGTTTATTCTAGTGTGCCATCCAAAGGATACATCCATCGTTCTTCTCAGTTTCGCGCCTCATCCATAGTGGATTCATGATGTCATTTACATAGCATTGCGTTCCTATGCGTGCGACGAAGTGCTCATTGTGGCGCTGAAGAACTTCATCGGAAGACCTCGTCCCTGCTTTTTCCAGATGTGCGGCTATGAGAACAACACGCGGGTGTTGGAAAATGGGAGTGTTCTCGTTTCCTATGGCACCTTTGGTGTTCTGGGGAGTGTGTCGAAGTGCCAGGGAACGGTATGCTCATTTGGTGTTCATCCGACGCGTAGAAGAGCAGCGTATACAACGCGTTTCGCTCCTTCCCCTCCGGCCATTCCGCTACCTCCACAAATGCGACCGTGACGCTTCTGCTTCTCCTCTACCGGTTCATCGACTCCTACTTCTCGTTGCCACAGTATGCCATTCGCGTTATCAAAACGGCGATGTCCCTGCCGTTGGTGATTTGGACGTGCTTCATTCTCGGCAGTCGCATTGTGCATATGTCATTGCATCTGTAATACCTAGTTCGATTACAGGCACCGACCGGAGGATGTGGTGGGTGGAATGGTCTTCGGTTCGCTGAGTGCGATTTTTGTGCATCTGGTTTTCTTCAACGGGCGTGACAAGGAAAGGAGAGTGGCGAATGACCCTGGGAAGGTGAAGAGCATGTTCTTCACTGATGTGGCGAGCCGCATTGTCACGTTGTACTCTCCGGTTTCAAAACCCGAGTCGGCCACTGTGTAGTTTTCAGTTTGCTGTTTGTTGTCGATCGTCATAATTGGGATGTGGAGTCGTTCCATTCGATCTATTCCACGCGGCGAAACTGTTTCACGCTCGCTGAGAAGAGGGAATTGCGTGGGAATCGCCCTTCTTCCTGACGACCTAGTTCTGCCCTTCCAATTATCTATACACATCGCTTCATACACGTTGGAATCGCGATAGTTGTATTTACTCCCGTAGACTTCTCCTCCACCCCAAATGGCGATGAACAACAGACCGATGCGAGGCGCAAGAAGTACGCATTAAAGCCCTTTCCTAGGAGAGATCGTATGTATCGTTTTGTCGCGTCATGACTAGGCTTGCCGTTGTACGTTGCCGAACTGCGACCCACGCCAATACAACCCGACCACTATTCATTCGGCGCGGTGTCTCAAATCGTGGGTTTCGTTCTCTCCATTCACCCGAAGGAAGCCATTATGCGCTACGTTTTGTACATAAAGGGAAAAGTGGACCCTCGCCACATTCCCACGCTGTGCTCCTTCTTCTATGCTGATCTCAGCGACGGCATGAGGAATGCGGTGAGTGAGTACAGGGGAATGGACTCCATCCAACTCGCGTCACTGTCGTCAAATCGCTGTATGTTCATTCCCGAGTCGTTGCGGCGGAACATGCTCCTTTTGTCCCTCTCCGACATGCCGCTGATCGTAGAGAATAGTTCGAAGCGTTCTGCGCCCTTGTCGATTGACGAGGTGAGGGAATCGCTAGCGAAAGTGCTTCAGAGTGGCGGGGCTGGGGTGGAGCAGGTATGTTGCTATCTGAAGCAGCAGCCGTCGGTGTTCGTGCAGTCTCTCGACGCGAGCACTCTGTGCGCATATCTCTTGGAAGAGAAGATGCCCGTATCCTCGCTTTCTTTGACTGACGAGTAGAAGGAGAGTGTGAGCCAGTTTGGGCGCATGTGGAGTCGGTTGAGCTGTGTTGTTTGTGGAAAAGAAAAATGCACGCTGTGGGATTTGAACCCACGAGTACTCCTGTACAGTAGAACTTGAGTCTACCCCCTTAGACCACTCGGGCAAACGTGCTATTACAACCGTTTCTTCGCTATGCTCTATGTACCGTTTGATCGTGTGGAGAGCGTTGTTTCTCAGTTGACGGCACTCCTCGATAACACGCACGACTCAACACAACAAACACCCCAAATCTACAAGCATTTCTCTAAATAACCGTCCAACTGTCCCGCCGCCGCCAGAATCAGTCCTTCAAAAGGAGGCGAGGGCTTCAGCGGACGACTCAAGAACTCGGGGTGGTACTGGCACGCCACGAAGAACGGGTGGTCCTCGCCTACGCCTCACACACGCCACACACCCCTACGCGCCATCTCCACAATCTCCATGCGCTCGTTGTTCGTGCACGTCGCCACGAAGTGCAGACCCTCCTTCTCGAACTCGCCGATCAGCTCGGGGTTCACCTCAAAGCGGTGGCGGTGACGCTCCGTGATCTCTGTCCCTCACACGCCTCACACACCCCTACCCTTCTTCTTCCCGTACAACTTGTACATCATCGACGAGTCGAAGTAGCGCTCCTTGAACACCGTCACGCGCTCGCCCAGACGCATCGTCCCGCCCTTCTGCTCCACGTTGTGCTCCGGCATCGACACGATCACCGGATGGCTCGTCTCGGGCGCGAACTCCTGACTGTTCGCGTCGGCCATCTGACACACATCGCTACCCCTCACACGCCCTCCACGCCCCTACCGCGCGTAACTGATCACCGCCACCTGCAGACCCAGGCAGATGCCCAGGTACGGCTTCTTCTCCACGCGCGCGAACGACGCTGCCTTGATCATGCCCTCCACGCCGCGACTGCCGAAGCCGCCCGGCACCAGCACGCCGTCCGCCGCGTACAGACGGTTCCACGCCTGCTGGTACTTGGCGGGGTCGCTCTCGCGCGTCGCGTCCTCCAGGTCCGTCGCCTCCACCCAGTCGATCACGGGGTTCAGGTGGTGGGCGTAGGCGGCGTGGCGCACAGCCTGCGAGTGAGAGCGTTACGCCAACCGTACCTTCGACACGGAGATGTACGAGTCGCACAGCTGCGTGTACTTGCCCACGATCGCAATGCGCACCGGCGTTGTCACCGAGTCCACCAGCGCCGCCAGCTTCTACGCCTCATCACACGCCACATCACCCACCTCCCAGCGCTCCAGGTGCTCCTCGCCGCCCTCCAGCTTCAGGATCTTCAGGATGCTCTCGCCCGCGTGCTGGTCGCGCAGCACCAGCGGCACGTGGTAGATGTTGCTCACGTCGGGCACGCCCAGCACGTGGTCCTCCTCCACGTCGCAGAACAGCGCGATCTTCCGCTTCGTCTCCTCCTCCAGTGGCGTCGCCGTGCGGCAGATCAGGAAGTCGGGGGACAGGCCCGTGCTGCGCAGCTCCTTCACCGTCGTCTGCGTCGGCTTCGTCTTCTGCTCGCTACACGTCACAGAGAGAATGTTTGGGTTACCCCACCACACCGATCACGGGCACCAAACTCACGTGGCACAGCACCGCGTTGTCGCGACCCACACGCTTCATCAGCTGGCGCACCGCCTCCAAGAACACCATGCTCTCGATGTCGCCCACCGTTCCGCCCACCTCGATCAGACACACGTCCGCCTTGTCGCCGGCGTCGTTGATGGGCAGGTTCGCCACGCGCTCGATCCAGTCCTGGATCTCGTTCGTCGCGTGGGGGATGATTTGGACCGTCTTGCCCAGATAGTCGCCGCGACGCTCCTTCTCGATCACGCGCTGGTACAGCTTTCCCGTGGTGATGTTGTTGTCGCGAGTTAGCTTCACGTCCAAGAAACGCTCGTAGTTTCCGAGATCCAGGTCCACCTCACCGCCGTCGGCCAGCACGTACACTTCTCCGTGCTCGTAGGGACTCATCGTACCCGCATCACAGTTCTACGACGGTAACCATGCTGGAATTGCAAGTACGAGATAGGGGTCGATCTTGATGGATGTGACCTTGATTCCGCGCGACTGGAGGAGAACGCCAAGACTGCTGATGGAAATCCCCTTTCCCAGTCCGCTCACGACGCCTCCTGTGACAATAAGGTACTTCATTTGGTTATCGGTGAGTTGAGAAATGGTTTGTTTGGCGAGAAAAGGGGCGGGAAAGATTCGGGACAGTGGGGAATAGATGGCGCGTAATTGGAGAGGAATTGGGTGTATGTGTGAAGGAGGGGAGAGGGGATGAATACATGATAGGGAATGGAAGGAGAGTGATGGAACAAGAGGATGGGAGAGAAAGGGAGGAGAGGACGAGAGCGTGAGTCGCCACCCAAGACAAAGAGAGGAATCCTCCCAACCCGTTTCAGTGACAATGGGTTCAGGTCGCGATTACGACTTCATGCAAACGTTAGGGAGAGGGTATAGAAGGGGTTAAGTGAATTAGGGGTAGGTGCTTTGGAAGAGTGACATGTGCCAGAATCAAAGTGTCAAACGCGCTCGTCGCCATACAGGCGATGAAGATGCCATCAAGGAAGGCGTGGATGGACAGGCTTTCCCAAGAGTTGATCGGATTCGATTCTCGTTATGTCGTGAAGTACTACGATGTGATGGAGAGAAAGAACGAGTTGTGGGTGGAGTTCGCGTTGTCTGTGTGATGGAATAGCTCGTGATGGAGAACTGTGGATTCGGTTCCCTTGCAACACACCTGGAGAACGGAAATCGGTTGGATGAGAGTGTCTTGAGAGATGTGGTGGGTTGTTGCTTGTTGGGACTGTCCTACCTTCACGACCGGAATGTGATCCATGGGGTAGTGGATTGGTAACTGTATGAAGACATAGGACATCAAACCCGACAATCTGTTCATCTCAGGGGATGGCGTGGTCAAGTTGGGCAGTTTCGGGTTGGACATTCAGCAGAGACATGTATCCTCAGCGAAGAACGCGGATTGTGGTACCTTCCTGTACATGGCTCCCGAGGTGTACGAAGGCGCTGCTGTGCTGAAGAGTGACGTGTGGTCGCTTGGAGTCAGCATCATCGAGATGGCCGAAGGGAAGAACCCGTATGCGAGTTGCGCAGTGAAGGAAGCCGTGTGCAACGGAGCCGTTCCTTCCCTGTCTTCTGGGTCGAGTGACTTGGCTGATTTCGTGAGCAAGTGTTTGGTGAAGGACGTGCATGATCGCTGCTCTGTGGAGGAGTTGATGGAAGTGAGTATTCGATCCCGCGAAGTAACTGTTAGCACCCGTTCGTGAGCGGCGCTGTGAAGCGACTCAGGCGCGAGAGCACGTCTCTCGCTCTGGACCGTTTCAGGTGGATGTTCTGTCCCTCGCTGTCAGTGATGCTCCTGGACCCCATGAACTACCACAACAGCTTCTTCGCGATCCGCTGCGACAAGGCGAAGAGCGGACTCAACGTGCTCAAGGGCATCACGAAGGTGAACGCGTCGGTGATGGTTGCAGGTGGCGATGAGGGAATCGTGGTGGCGGACATCGAGAAGAGGGAGTTACTGAGAGCGGATGGGATGGATCTGAGTGGAGTGAAGCACGACGAGATTGTGGATCTGAGCGTGGAGGGCGATCGCTGGGAAGGGGACGTGGTGGACGAGAAGCCGTGTGGCTGGGGCGTGTTGTTCGACAAGGACAACAACAAGGTGTACGAGGGGTTTCGTGTCGGCGAGATGAACGTGTGCTACGGTCGTTGTTTCTACGCGGACATTGAGAGCGTCGAGTACGCGGGCGAGTGGTGTGAGGGAAGGAGGTGGAGGAAGGGAACGCAGTACGACCGAAATGGTGAGGTTGTGTACGAGGGAGAGTGGGTGAACGACGTGCACGTGAAGACCGAGGTCGTGATCACTCCGGGCCTCGAGACCTTCCACAACCACATCGAGGTGCTGAGGGTGAGTAGCGGGTGTTGCAACGGAGAAGAATGGAGTGTGCTGAACATGGGTCTGATGGGGTGTCTGAAGTCGGTGGTGGTGGAGAACGAGTGTTTCGTGAACGTGAGTGAGTTGAAGTTGAGTGGGATGAAGCGGCTGGAGAGCGTGGAGATTGGCGATAATTGCTTCACAAAGCACAAGCATGGTAGTGGGCGAGACATGGATCGCAAGTTCTGCTTGAAGAACTGTCCGAAGCTGAAGTCGTTGAAGACGGGTGATTCCTCGTTCTCCGATTATGGCGTGATTGAGTTGGAGAACGTGGATGGATTGGAGGTGATTGAGATGGGTGAGATGGCGTTCTATTCAGCGTCGTTGCGGTTAAAGAGTGCTTCTTGGGCGAGTGGGTAACGAATAGACTTGCGCTCTCTCAAGTCGCTCAAGTTTGGCAACAAGGCGTTCTACGACTGTGTTCGCGCGGTGTTTGAGGGTTGATGATGTTCTGTCGACTGATTACATAGACTTGCCTCTGTTGGAAGCTATTCAGTTGGGCAACCACGCACTTCACTTCAAACACAACGATGATTCGACCACGCTGATCATGCGCAGTGATGGAGTGAGCGCGTGCTGATGGAATAGATCTTCCCGGACTCGACTCCCTCACATCCGTCTTCCTGAGTGACTCCTTTGCCTATCCGCGTCACATCATTCTTGGAGGTCTTTTCGCTGACTTGAAATGATCGTTAGACATGCCCAATCTCATCAAAGTGTCTCTCTCACTTGCTTTCAACTACAAATTCAATGTCATCATCACAGGAGGTGCTCTCCTCATTGAGTTATCAGGAATAGACATCGGGGCACTTCACCGCTTTTTCCGACGAGATGAGAAAGACAATCAGCAATAATTCTTTCCAGTTCGTTGTTTCAAAAGAGTGCTTGGTTGTTGCAAACGATCGAATCTGTCATTCCATGGATCGTCAGTCTCTTGCAATAGAACGATTCTCACATTCAACAGCGACAGCTTCCCATCTCTCCATCCATCGAAAGAAAAGAGAAAAGAACTCTCCCAGACGGGGTTGAACCGTCGACCTTGCGGTTAACAGCCGCACGCTCTAACCAACTGAGCTATGGAAGACCTGCTTGCCCTTCCTCCCTGCTCCCCAAAACGCTCTCCAACAAACACGACAAAGGATAAAAGACATCAGTGCTTCCTTCGCTTCATCAGCTGCTTCCGCTTCTCAATCGCGATCAGGTCGTTCTTCGCCGTGCAGTCCGGGAACAGACTCAGGTCGTAGTACTGCGGCGCCACCTCCATCAGCCACTCGCCGTCGATGGCAGTGATCGTGCGCATGTAGTTCGCCGTCGTCAGCACGAACTCGTGGTACATCACCCAGTCGGGCTTGTTCTTCAGCACAGACGACGGGTACACCTTCACCACCTGGTTGTCCTTGATCGTCAAATAATGTCCCGTGCGCTCCCGATGCGCCACCTGCATGAAGAACCCGGACAGCAGGCACTTCTTGATGTTGTTGAAGTAGTTCACGTTCTGGAGGTCGTACCCGTTGCTCACGTCGATGCGCATCTTCCTCAGAATGCCCTCCAGCTGCCGGCGCACGCTCACGCAGCTGCTCATCGAGCGGTAGTTCAGGTAGTTGTTGTAGCACCACTTGCCGCGCTGCTTCTCCGGCACCTCGATGAACGCGTCGTACCTGCCCATCACGCCTCACCCCAGCACTCACAGCTTCAGCAGCGTCAGGTGGTCGCTGTCCGTGTGGACGAACTGCTCGCGTGCGTCGTCGGCGAAGCGCGCGCTCTCGCGGGGTCGGACGAATGGCGGCGGGATGGACAACATGGCAGTGATCGTCAACATTTCGGGAACACAACCATAGTCGGCAGACGACAACAGCGCCTTCGCCAACTGAGGGTCCAACGGCAACTCTGCCATCTCCTCGCCAATGCGCGTCAGACAGCCCTCGTCGTTCAGCGCGCCCAGGTAGTTCAGGTTCTCCAGAGCGCGCATCATCGTCTCGGGCGCGGGCGGGTCCATGAAATCGAACTTCACCAGGTTCGTGATGCCCAGCTTCAGCATCGTCAGAATCACCGACGATATGTCGCTTCGCATGATCTCGGGGTAACTCTGCTCCTACCCATAACCCTAACTCACAGCCACTACAAGGAGTTGTGTGTTGAAGGACTCTTCGGTGTAGAGTCGGAAACACTTGCCGGGACGCGTTCGACCCGCACGACCCGCGCGCTGACGCGCCGACGCCTTGCTGATCGGCGTTACGAGAAGGGACTCCACACGGATACGCGGGTTGTAGACCTTCTGCTTGCTGAAGCCCGGGTCGATGACGTACACGACGCCGTTGATGGTGATGGAGGTCTCCGCGATGTTCGTCGCCACCACCACCTTGCGGTAGCCCTCGGGCGTGGGCTCGAACACAGCCTGTTGCTGGTCTGGCGGCAGGGCCGAATACAGCGGCAGAATCTACACCTCACCCTCCACCACCGCACGCACGATCAGCTTCTGCTTGTCCGCGGGGAACGACTGCGCCTCCTCCTCCAGTCGGTCGCAGGTGTCGTTGATCTCTTGCTCGCCCGTGAGGAACACCAGGATGTCGCCAGGGTCCTCCAGCAGGTGGATCTAGTCGTCATCCTTGATCATCATGGAATGCCTGGATCACTGTGCGGATGGTCGCCTCGACGTACTCGCGCTCCGGCTTGGGCGTGTAGTAGATCTCCACGGGGAACACACGACCCGGGACGGAGTAGAGAGGAGCGTTGTTGAAGTACTTCTGACCATCAAACACACATCAAACACTCACTTGGAATCGACCTGCGTCCAGCGTCGCACTCATCACCACCAACTTCAAATCGCTTCGCTTCAACAACAATTCCTTCAACAGACCCATCATGATATCGGTTGCCAACGTGCGCTCGTGAGCCTCATCCAACAGAATGATCGAGTAACTAATTGTCAGTCAAAACACGAATACACTACCGAGAAAGAAGAGGATCACTCATCGCCTCGCGCTGAAGCATACCATCCGTCATGTACTTCAGTTTTGTACGCTCGGATGTTTTGTCGTCGAATCGAATGGTGTAACCCACTTCCTGACCAAACTCGACGTCCATCTCTTCAGACACACGCTTCGCCACATTCAACGCAGCCACACGTCTAGGCTGGGTGCAACACACGATCTTGTCAGAATCGGGATGGGTAGCGAGGTAGTGAAGCATGAGTGCCTACAGTGTGAGAAGAGACAGCATCAATATACCTGAGGAATCTGGGTTGTCTTTCCGGAACCCGTCTCTCCTTCTACGATGATCACCTGGTTCTTGTCAACCGCCTCTTCCAGAGTGTCGAGAAACTCGTAAACAGGAAGCTTCTTCCTCTCCTTCAGAATGCTGTAATATCTCTTGGAAAAGGGAACGCCAGTCAAAGGATTGCTATCCGATTTGAAAATGAGATCCGTTGCCTTCGTGTAGCCACTGCTCATCATTCCGGATACGCAGACGAGATGGAAGAGTGGTTGTTTGTCTCCTTTCGATGTGTTCGGGTTTTGCGAGTTCGTCCATCTTCAATAGTGAATGCATATTTGGATAACAGACACTTGGAGGAGTGCACTGGAAGGAGGAATCGCTGTGACGAGAGAATGGACGTGAAGATCAACAATACAGACCGAATGAGCAGCAAATCACTCCCTCTCACCGATTCAACTCCAACCAGCACATCACACAATTCTCAAGACTATGCAAAGAGTGCTCCTTTTACTCGGAATCTGCTTCATTTGCGTAAACGGATTGACCCTGACACTTAAATCCGGAAAGGAGGAGTGCATTTGGGAGGAGGGCAAGATTGGAGACCAGTTGTACGCATCGTATGAGGTGACGAAGGGAGAAGCGAAGGGACTGGTTGTGACTGTGCGCTCTGTCGTCCTCCGTGAGTTTGTAGATCAAGGACGCGAGCGGCAAACAAGTGTATTCTGCAAATGACAAGAGCGAGGACGACTTCAGTTTCATGTTCGACAAGCCTCTCCGCCTGACCATGTGCTTCTCCAGCTCGAAGTCGGACGAGATCGGCATTTCCTTCCGATATCAGATCGGGAATGACGTGAAGCCGATCGACAAGGCTCCGAGAACGGAGTACGTGACGTCGAGTGGGGTCTGTGCGTGGCGCTAATGTGTAGCGGATGTGGACAATCTGGCGGACAAGCTGCAGCTGATCGCGACGGAGATCTTCGCGATGCAGGACGAGCAGCGCTACACGAGAGAGAAGCAGCACAACTACAAGGCGGGTTTGTTTTCTATCCATTCCTCACCCGTAGACTTGACGAAGCTGAAGAACAAGGTGATTCTGTCGTCCGTGTTCGAGACGGTGGTGATGCTGCTGTGCTGCCTGCTGCAGTTCGTGCAGTACCGCAACATGATAAAGCTGTAGTGTGTGTAGTAATGAGTGTGATAGCTGTGTTTGTTAGAGTTGGGTTAGGTCTTCCATAGCTCAGTTGGTTAGAGCGTGCGGCTGTTAACCGCAAGGTCGACGGTTCAACCCCGTCTGGGAGAGTTCTTTTCTTTTCGCCCCATCTTTCTTTTTCGCCTCGGATGGAAGTGGAGCCCGCGCCGTCGCAGTTGGTGAGCTCTCCCACGCTGGAATCCTTCGAGGATTACATGGCTGTGTACGCGCGCTTCGTTCCTGAGCGTCTGAAGGTGGAGAAGCGCTTGAGCGAGATCAAGGAGTACGGGAAGCAGAAGCGGGTGAAGAAGGAGATGCCTCGCTATCCCGAACGAGTGCCGCTTGGGGATTTGCTTTATGCAATAGACACACTGGGATTTCATGATGGCGGAAATGAAATGGCTGGCCACGGACTTTATGGAGGAGCGGAAACGTTTTAGCAAGAAGCGGAAAGAGCTGAATCGAGCGGTATTGTCGATATCGAAGATGAAGGAGCAGGCGAAGGAGAAGAAGCGCCTGGTTTGCGAGTGGATTGGGGAGTGAGGGACTAGGAGCTGGTGAAGGAGCAGAAGACGATGGCGAAACAGATCAGCACACATATATCCATGTACTGGACGAAGATCGACAAGATCGTCGTTTTCAAACACAAGGGGTTCGCTTTTCTCGCTTTTATTATCTGTAGTCAACTGTACGAGAGGCGAAGCGAACTCATGGACCGCCATCTGCAGTTCATGCTGAAGCAGACGGAGGATTACACGAGTCGCCTCTCCAAGCGCATCAACTCGAGCACAACGAACTGTAGCGCTCCTCCTCCACCCTCACGCATAGCCACAGAGCGCGTGGAGCCACCCTTCCTGTTGAATCCCGCCTACACGCTCCGTCCGTACCAGGAGAAGGGCTTGGAGTGGCTGGTGTCGCTGTACGAGCAGGGCCTCAGCGGAATCCTGGCGGACGAGATGGGTCTGGGCAAGACGCTGCAGACCATCTCGCTGCTGGCGTACCTGGCGGCGAACAAGGGCATCTGGGGCCCCCACCTCATCGTGGTGCCCACCAGCACCATGCTCAACTGGGAGTGCGAGTTCAAGCGGTTCTGTCCCTCGATGAAGGTGCTGACCTACTACGGCTCGGCGAAGGAGCGACAGGTGGGGGCGTGGGGAGGGTGTGATGGATAGGAGAAGCGAAAGGGGTGGGGGAGCCCCAACTCCTTCCAAGTGTGCATCACGTCATATCAGCTGGTGATCAAGGACGTGTCGGTGTTCCGCCGCAAGAAGTGGGTGTACATGGTGCTGGACGAGGCGCACAACATCAAGAACTTCCAGTCGGAGCGCTGGCAGATCCTCCTGCACTTCAACACGAAGCGACGACTGCTGCTGACGGGCACGCCGCTACAGAACTCTCTGATGGAGCTGTGGTCGCTGATGCACTTCCTGATGCCCGCGCTGTTCCGGAGCCGCGGCGAGTTCGCCTTCTGGTTCTCGAACCCGCTGAACCAGATGGTGGAGGGCGAGCGCAGCATCAACGCGAAGCTGGTGCACCGCCTGCACGAGGTGATGCGCCCCTTTATTCTGCGCCGGCTGAAGAACGAGGTGGAGAAGGAGGTGAGCGATGGAGTGTTGTGTGAGGCGCAGATGCCGAAGAAGTTCTTCCACATCATCAGCTGTCCGCTGAGCAAGCGTCAGCGATATCTCTACGAGGACTACATCGGTCGACGCAACACGCGCGAGCAGCTGAGCAGCGGCAGCTTCCTGTCGATGATGGGCGTGCTGATGCAGCTGCGCAAGGTGTGCAACCACCCCGATCTCTTCGAGACGCGTCCCATCCGCACGCCCTTCGTGTGCGAGGCGATCGTGCTGGCGGTGCCGAAGTGTGTGTGTGACGCGAGGGGCGAGGGCGTGAGGGGGCATGTGCTGAATCGCGGCGTGTGGGACAGTTCGCTGTGCGACGAGGCGTTGGAGGCGTGTGACTGGAGGCGGTCATTGCGCGTGTTCCCCGACGCGTGCCGAGACGTGTTCCTCGTGCGTCGTGACCTGGTGCTGAAGCGCGAGGCACGGTCGCTGATGGATGTGGCTTCAGCGAATTGTTCTCACCAATAGATCACGAACCTCCGCTCCCTGTTGCCACCCGCCGGTGCCTTTCTCGCCCAGGTGCGACGCCAGCAGCACTCCTTCGCCCCGCACGCGCTGCTCGTCCAGGAGATCGAGGACGCCGTGTTCAACTACAAGTGCGTCTCCGCCACGCGTTCTCTCTCCTCCTCGCCCTCACCTCTAGACGGCTGCTCTGTCGTCACACAGCGCGTGATCCAGACGCTTCAGCGCGAGGCCATTGAGGACCTTCTGTTGCGCCAGCAGGAGCGAGCCGTGACGCAAGCGCGACGCAACGCCTGCTTCGCCGCCCCTCAAATTGGCTGCGACGGACAAGCCGGTCTCCAGTGCTTCCGCCGCCCCACAGAGGACGTGGAGGCAAACATGCGCGACTGGACGCAGTTCACCCGCGCACTGTCGCGTCTGGTGCCGAGCTTCGCGTCGTTCTGCGCGAGTCACCAGTGGATGGTGGACCACTTCACGGTGCTGACGGCGCGGGCGAAGCCCATGCACCCCATCGCGCTCTCCACCGGTCCCACACCCATCCCCGCCGCGCTCGCGAAGGCACAGCACGCGTATTCCTCCATGTCCGTCTGATCTCTCCCTCTCACACGTAGAAGCGCTATCCACCAGTGGAGTCAGCTCCACACCGTGCAGTTCCCGGAGAAGCGCCTCCTCCAGTACGACTGCGGCAAGCTCCAGGTGCTCAGTGCGTCCCCTTCTCCGCTCTGACGTGTAGGCGAGCTGCTGCCACGCCTCCGCCGCGAGGGCCACCGCTGCCTGCTGTTCACGCAGATGTCTCGGATGCTGGACATCTTCGAGACCTTCCTCAACATGCACCACTTCTCCTACCTACGCATGGACGGCTCCACGTCGCTGCCGCAGCGTCAGAAGATGATGGAGAAGTTCAACAACGACAGTCAGGTGTTCATCTTCATCCTCTCCACGCGCAGCGGCGGGCTCGGCATCAACCTCGTGGGCGCCGACACGGTGATCTTCTACGACTCGGACTGGAACCCCGCGATGGACGCGCAGGCGCAGGACCGCGCGCACCGCATCGGGCAGACACGCGACGTGCACATCTACCGCCTGGTGAGCGAGAGCACGGTGGAGGAGAACATCCTGAAGAAGGCGAACCAGAAGCGACACCTCTCGCAGCTCTCGCTGGAGGAGGGGCGTTTCACCACGCAGTCGTTCATCAAGGAGATGACGATCGCGGATATCATCGGCGCGCAGCCCGAGGAGAACCAGGCGGGTGGGGGCGTGTGGCGGATTTGAGGCATAGAGCGCATCAGTCTGACGGAGCTGTCGAAGCTGTCCGAGGGCGAGATCCAGAAGACGATGAGTGCTGTGGAGGACGCGACGGACGCGCAGGCGGCGGTGCAGGCGGCGGCGGAGACGCAGCGAGAGGCGCAGCTGGACCAGGAGGAGGAGGCGAGCGAAGCGCCTGCGGAGGAGAAGAACGGGTTTGAGAAGTCAATTGAGCGTGCGGCGAGCGAGACGAAGACGGAGCTGAAGGCGTGGGCGGGGAAGAACTCGGAGAACCTGAAGAAGCTGGAGAAGGCGCTGCCGGGCATCCAGCAGCGGTCGATCCGGTTCAAGGAGGTGTGCGAGCCGATCGCGGAGGTGACTCCCGAGGCGCTGAAGGCGGAGTTGGAGGGTTTGGAGGAGGAGGAGCAGGAGTGGGAGGAGGAGCAGACGCAGGCGATGAAGGAGGCGGAGGAGGAGATCCAGATGAAGGACAACGACCCGACGCTGCTGGAGACGACGGGCGTGGGGACGGTGGAGGAGATGAGGAGGATGTATCTGAGTTACCGGAAGGACATCGCGTCGAGGATACGGAGAGCGGAGATGACGGGAAAGGTTGTTTAGGGGGTGTTTGTTTGAAGGAAGTGTGGAGTCAGATTTGCGTTGAATCTGTGTGAAACTTGCTACGATGAGCATATCCAGTAACTGGAAGTCGAGGGACAATGCAAACCTGCAAGAGTGCTTCACTATGCTCCATAGCGATAGCGTGAAGTATTGGGAAGAGAGGTGTGTGTAAACGGTAGTACAAATAAGAAAGATATGGTTCTATACAAGAATCAATGCGCAGACGCTTGTGAGTTCAATAGTGAGTGTGCTCGGTCTCGAATTGAGTGTAGTTGCATTTGAAGGAGGTTGTATTTTGAGTTCGCTAAAGTGGATCGTGTCTGCGCGCATCTGTGAAGTGTACGTGAATGAGCTTGGGAAGTCAACACCGACGTATATCGAAACGGTACGAGGATCGATGTTGAACGAGAAGGTGCACGTGGATGGTGCGGATGTGTCGCTGTTTTCTGGGGACTGCAGTTTGAAGCAAGTGATTCGCTGCTCTGGCGTCCGTATCCGTTGTCTGTCGATCAAGGAGAAGACGCATCTGTCGGTGCGGAGCGTAGTGTGCTTTGGAACCCTCTTGTCCATCAAGCTTCCCGAAGTGGAGAAATCGATGCAGGAGCGGTACCCGGAGCGAATTATCGTTCCCAAACCAATCAAGTGGCTCTTGGGATGTGTGGTCATGTGTAGACCGGAAGATTCGCTGAGTAGTTCGCTGCAGACGGCTTTTGCGCAGCAGGTGCTGTTCGAGGGAAAGATGAACAGCCTGGAGGAGCGACTGGGCTTGAAGATGGAGCGGCTAATCACGACGCTCACCGTGTCGTTCAAGACGCAGAATGAAGAGATGCAGAAGCGCATGAATGTGAGTGTTTGCCTCTCCTCTCAGGTTGCAGATGATGGAGGACATCGTTGTAACATTAGTGGACAAGGTGAAATCGTTGGAGGACGAGATCGAGGCGCTGAAGAAGGCTGGCGAATCATAGTTGAAATGGGTTTGTTGGAAGAAGCACGATACTTGAGTGATTCCAAAACGTCGCTAGGAACGAGATCGATCACATCAGGTTGGCAATCGTGAATGGACGCTCCCGCCTTCAACTACGAATAAGGGGAATGGAATTATCAAACCAGAGTGGAGGCAATATCGTACTGCTCGCAGGTGAGCGCGTAGTCCAGGGCGGACAATCCCTCATTATCCTTCAACGAGACATCCGCTCCCTGCTCCACGAGTTTGTCGACGATAGTGGAGCTTCCACGATCGCAGGCCCAGTGGAGAAGACTATGTGTGATGATGCGAGTGAACGAGCACGTTCGTCCCTCCCCGTCCTTCTGGTTCACCTCCTCTGGATGGGTTTGGATGAAGTGGAGAACCTTGTCCTCGTTCTTCTCTCCCATGTAGTAGAAGACGTCATCTCCCTCCTTCCAGTCCTCCTCGCTTCTACGCATCATGCCACGCACAAGCGAATACCCAACGGACATTGTGCTCACTTTCAATCCAAACCCGCTATCAGAAGAGGCGACATTGCCTTCCGTAGTGGCGATTTGTTCGATTTCGTCTGCTTTCTTCCACAGAGGAACCAGTTTTGTGACGAAGTCGACGTACTTCGCTTCGGCATCTCTAGCAATCACAAGCAAGGACCGATCGTACTCTTTGGATAGCCCCTTGTATGAAGACCACGATTTCCACTTTGCGGAACCAACCATATCAAAAGCGGGGCACGGTGTATTCACATCGCCCACTGTGGCCTGTTTGTAGAGTCCGTAGAGCGCAAGTTTCTATGGTGAATAGGATGGACAGCCGTTACCGCTGCGTCGCTCAGTCTGCATCTTCCGGAGCTGATAAAGGCGACGGCCATTTCGTATTCGTTCATTCCGTCTTCAAATATGCATTCTGCGTCATTCCTGCCATCCTCCACTAGTCGTGAGAAAGGGACATCAAACACACCTGAAGGCTTTCGGTGCTTGTCAAGGATGGCTTTCGCCACCAAGAGAAGCAGAAGGAGTGTGGCAATCCAAGAGCCAATCATTCTCTGAACAAACACGGCACACGTACCCCGTTATTGCTCTGCAGTCAAACCCTTGTCCGCCTCTACGGGAAGGTTCCACCTTCTCAGCGTCGAGTCGTCGATTTGCTTGTACCAGGACGGCTGACCCTTGGGAGGCAGGCGGTAGTCGAGGAAGAGCTCCTCGTTCTCAATTTCCGAAATGCTGATGAGACCCAGACTCTACGCATCACCAGCCGCAGACAATCCCACTCGAACATACGAGTTTGCGATCACGTGGTTGTTCGCCACCTTGTACATAAACTTCTCGGGCGCGATATATCGATTTGGGATGAGGTGGGCGTACAATTGTCCCTGCTTCCTTGTGAACTCGTACGGAACCACCATCACGTTTGGTTTCAACGAGGGACGACTGGGGTCGGCCGGGTGGTTTATGAGATGACCAACAGCGACAGGGGAGTTGGGATCTACTGTGAAGATGCCGCCGCGGACCTACTGTGCTGGGTGCTGTCGATGATGAGACCGTCGTAGCTCCAGTATTTGTAGTCAGACTTCACTTTGGTGAGGGGCTGGAAGTATTGTGGCTAGAGATGAAGGCAGATGCGAGTAGGGACATCAACGATGTGTTGGCGTAAATAGACAGTGCCGGGGAGAACGGTCTACAAGTCAGGAGGAAGGGAGAGAGGGACCAGGAAGGTGCCAGGACGAATGTGTCCCTTGAGAAACACTCCCTACGGATTACGACTCTGTACGCGTGCGGTACATTTCCGGCATTCGGAATGGACGACGGCTTCACAGACAAACCCCACTTCATGCCCTCAACCATCCTGTCCTCCATTAGGTTCACCATGCTAAATGACTGGGTCTACTCATCACATTTCAAATACAAGAATACAGAGGCAGCGAGTTCTTTGGCATCAAAAGAGCCCGAGACGGTATTCACGTTCTTGAGATACTCGTCCATCTACCGTGATACGCAAAGGAGAATAACCAACCTGCTTCTCCATATAGGTTTGGATTGTGGACTGCATCTGTCCCACGGGCATTGCAATGATTTCATCCGCCAGCCTGTCGAAGTCTTCCTTCTTCCTATAAGTTATACGACCAGAACGAGGAAACCGGTCATCCTTGTACATGTTGTCTCCCAACGCCTTCAGGAGCATTGCGGCCTTGATGAGGTCAAGTCTCTCCTTTCGTATCAAGTCATACTCCCAATTCTACCTGCAACTCAGCTCCACTCAGCTCGCTCAGCTTTCTTCCC
>ENA-UEQW01001565-UEQW01001565.1-human-gut-metagenome-genome-assembly--contig:-NODE-1565-length-18649-cov-13.285860_pt1 | contig 18649 bp, 13 predicted proteins | sample MGYA00242947_ERZ507947 | MGnify/ENA primary metagenome ERZ507947 (study PRJEB26167, sample SAMN06115421) | human gut metagenome | host: Homo sapiens | place: China:Guizhou | collected 2015-03-17... | reverse complement strand
CAGTCTCCTTGTTTTTGTGAATTTGGTCGGCAAACCTTTCATTCACTCTAACTTGGAGACTTTTTCTTGTCTACTCCCCCCTCGCTATAAGCTCTTTTTCTCCCCCGGCATAGCCGGGGGTTGCCTTTGTCAGGACAATGCAACATTGTAACCACCGGCATAACCGGTGGTTACAATGCTGTCTAATTCGTCTCCTGATTGATCTGCTTCACCTGAAAATCGGCCTCGGCCAGCTTGGTGTCCCGCCGGTCCTTGATTTGGAATTTAACGGTGAAGACATTCTCCTTGTAGGTTACGGAAAATTCTTGGACCTTCAAGCCCTCCGGATAGGCATATGCACCCAGGAATTTTTCCCCTCCCAGATACACCTGACCGCTGTCAGAATTCAGGGTAAAAATCTCGTTAGGCGCACCGTTCACATAGCCCACGCCCTGAATAAACACCGTGTTGTCGGCCTCCACCGTGCAGTAGCGCAGCTTGTCGCTGATGGCGGTAGTCAGCGTGGAGCAAAGCTCCTGGGCCTGAGAGTCCGCCATGGAAATGCGGAAGCTCCGCACCGCAGCATTGGCACCCACCGCCACAAGGCTGCTGAACAGCAGCACGATGATCACCGTGCAGAGCATCTCCGTCAGGGTCAGGCCGTTTTGATTCCGCAGTTTTTTCATGACCCGGCCCTCGCTTTATCGTGGCTGTAATAGTAATAGCCGTTGTTTTCGTAGAGCGACACCTTGCCAGAGCCTCTTTTGTCATTCTTTCCGGTCAGCATGACTGTCGGAGGATTTGTCGGTTCTGTCGGTTCTGTCGGTTCTGTTGCATACTGGAACATAACATTCGTGTTCCGGGTCTTGGCGTTGATCTTCTCCGCCGTGACCACAGACGTGGCCAGAATGCCAAAGGCCAGCACGGCGATCAGGATGGAGACCAGGGATTCCACCAGCGTTTCGCCCCGATTATTTCTCAGCTTGTTCATGGGCCTGTCACCTCGATCCCTTTGGTGATCCTCTGCGGCTCCCACTTGACCGTGGTCTTGTAAATATACGAGTCGACATCTTCGCTGGAGTAGGATTCCGGAGTCTCCTCTTTCAGCGTCCCCTGCATGGTCAGGGTCATGCGGCAGTCATCCGTCTTACCCTCTTCCGACTTCAAAGACAGCTGTACCTGAATTTGGCCGTCCTTCTGTGCGGAAAAGGCGGCTGTCACCGTTCGCAGGTTGGTGCCATTGCTGACCTCCAGATCTACATTGATAGTATCTCTGAAAGCCTTAAGACTGGCGTATTTGTCTTTTTTTTCGCCATCCTCAATGCAGGCGGACAGCCATGCGCCCATGATCCCCGTGGGGTCTGTTACCTTAGCTTCGTATGAGACCGTATACCCAGTGATGTTCCCATCGTCATCTTTCTGTGCGGTATGGGTCTCCGTCATGATCCGCTCATACGAGTCCCCCGCAATGCTGTCCCGGATCAGCTCCGCCGCGGAGCTGACCGTCAGGTAGTTCTGCTGGGCTTCCCGGTCGCTTTTCATGTGGTGGGCGGCGCTGACGGCAGCCGTCAGGATCGCCGCGCCCACCGCCATGGCCAGCAAAATGAGCAGGAGGGCCATCAGGATCGTAGCGCCGCTGTTGTTTTTCAACTTTTTCATCCGGATCGCCCTCCTTTCCTCTCATTTTTCCGGAAATTCCGACGGCAAACGCCGTCCCATTGTGTTTGTTCAGCCTCCGCCGCTTGTTCCCTTGACCGTTACCGGCAGGATCGCCGTGGCGGTGTAGTTCTTGCCGCCCACTGTGCAGGTCGCTGTGATGCGGAGCTCCGTTTCTCCCGTGGCAACGCCCGTGACCGTGATCTTGCCGTCAGCAGGCTGCTCGGTGACCGTCGCCACCTCCTGATTATCGCTGGTGACTTTCCAAACAGCCGTACAGAGTTTGCCCTTCTTGTCAACAGCCTTGAGCTGGATGATCTCTGTGCCTTCTGGGTTCAGTTCAACGCTGTCCTTTTCCAAGTCCACCTTCAGATCAGCCGTGACCGTGACCATCAGGCGGGCGGTGTAGCTGCCGTACTTCGCAATCACCTCGGTCGCGCCGGTCCCTACGCCCGTCAGCGTGACCGCAAAGTCGCCCTTGTTGGGCTCGACTGTGATTGGGACAGCCTTTGCCTTGACCACGCCCTCGGGGCTGTAAGTAAAGGTCGGCGGTTCCGCCCCTGTCCCCTCGGGTACATTGAACAGATTCAGTTTCAGTTCCTTCGTGGCCCCGGAGGACGGCACATAGTCCGCGATCAGGTCCAGAGAGACAATGCCCTCGCTCCAGAGCATACCCACCTTGGGCCACGCGCCGTAGTGGAGGTTGACCTCCTTTGCCCCGGTGCTGTCCGTTCCCCGCAGCACGGTGGGGAAGGGATAATCCTGCCCTTGCAGAGCCGCGTCGCTGCCGGGGAAGCTGTACTTACCGTGGATCGAGGAACCGCTTTCCTCGTTGGTGACCCAGCCGAAAGCCTTGCCGCCGTTCCGATTCAGCGCGTCCAAGAAGGTTTTGTAGTACGCCGCCGGGCTTTCGTTTTGAGTCTGGATAAACTTATCCTTGCCGATCTGGTTGGACATCTGCTCGTAGGTCAGCGGAGTCAGGCCGTTGATGTGGTAGATATTTGTCTTTGCGCTGTCCCAAGTGTACTGCCCCAAATAGTCCAGCTTGCCCTTCAGCATATTATCCCGGTTCGTCTTGGCCAGATCCGAATCTTCGCCCAGCAGGTCAGTGAGTGATCTTTTCCCGCTGGCATAGAATTTCGGCAGTTGAGTGAAATCAATCTTCGCGCTGCTGTCAAGATAATAGCAGTTGGTGATCGTCATGCTATCCGCCTGACCGTACCGGTCCGCCACGCTGCCGATGAGGGAAATAGCGGTGATGGTACCTCGCATCGCCGGGAAAGTCATGTAGGTGTAACAGTTCTCAAAGTTCGGGTTGCCGTCCTGCGATTCGCCGAAATTCTTAAAGGTAGACGAGAAGCCGCTGCCGCCGATGCCTCCCAGGTAAACGAAGGTAGCAGGGTTTTTATCCCAAGAATTATCACCCTGTACAACCTTTGCCGGAGTTCCTTTGAGGCCCACAAGATCCGTGAGTTTTTTGGACACAACACGCTCCTTGAGCGTATTCTCACTGACCTCAATTTTGCCGCCGGTATAGCAGTTGCTCACCTTGCCCCGCACGCCGCCTACCAAGCCGCCCACGCGGACAAAGTTGCCCCATTTCGGCGCGACCAGTTTACTATCTTTATCCAGGTGCGTGCAGTTGATCTGAATGTCCACCACAGCGGAGCATCGGTCCAGCTCAAGGCTGGAAACGCCGATCAGACCGCCTACCACCGCCTCGCCGAGCCCCAGTTTGTTTTGGCTGTTGTCCTGGATCTTATAGCCCGCGATGGCACAGTTCTGGATCACCGCTTCGCTCGTTTCGCGTTCATCCGCATACTCATAGGCGATACCGGCCAACCCGCCCAGTGCGTAGGCACACTGATTGTCCGTTACAATCGAGCTGCGCTGGATGATGCCGCCGTTGTCGCTGTAAAGCACGATGTTTTCGATCGTCGCGCCTGCCGTGGTGCCGAATACGCCCACATTGTAGCAGTTGGAATTGATGGCGATGTTTTTGATGTAGTAGTTCCCGCCGTCGTACTTCCCGCCGAACCACGCGTAGAGCGTAACACTGTAATTGTTCTCATTCACACCTATCGCTCCGGCGATGGGGTGGAACGGAGTGTTCTTTTCGCCGTTCGTCGGGTTTTCCATGTCCACGCCGTTGACGTCATGGGTCTGTGTCCAGCTCCGCTGGGGACGAGCATTCTCCGCACTGGCCCGTGATTGCTTACTATCCATCGTTTTGTATTGCAGATAGGGGAACTGCGGATAGGTTTCTGAGGTCACCGGGCGGTCCGTTCCGGTATTAAATCTGAAAGAATATTTCCTCGTCCTGTAATTATATTCTGATGTAACTTCACAGCTCCAGTTGATGAATTGGAGCTGCTTCACGGAGCGGATCTGGTACGGCTTTTTCGTGGTGGTGGTCGTTGTCTTGCCGAGGTTCTGCTCGTTGTTTCCCACATCCTCGACCGGGCAGTAGGAATCTCCGAAGAAGGGGCACACCGCATACTCATATGTCTGCGTCCCCTGCTTCAAGGTCCATGTGCCGTTGGCGGCAAGTGTAAATTTGCCACTGATGATGTCGGTCTCTGCCAACAGCCGCAGGCCGTCTTTGCCGTCGGTCCGATAGCAGGTGAAGTTGTAGCCGGACACCTGCTTGGCAAGCTCTTTTTTCGCTTCGGCGTTTTCTGCTCCAAGGACAAAGTTGCCGCTCGGCGTCAGGCTGCCCTTTTCGGTCTTGTAGTAGTAGCCGTAACCGAAATCGGTGATCTTGCCGCCGTCGTCGTGGGCGGTGCAAAGGCTGCTGCCCTCCTTGCGGGTAGTTCCGGTGAAACCGATGTAGGAGAAGTGATAGCCGCTGTTGGCGCCGCCCTCCTCCTTTTCCCAATAGACCATGCCGATGGTTCCCATGTCCGCCGGGGTCGGCCAGTCGCCGTAGTGGACGCGCGTCTTGGCCGATCCGGCGGTGACGCTGCTGGGATAGGGATACACCTTTTCAGCGTCATCCGTATTCTGGTGGTTGATGCTGTGCCCTGCATCATCAACCTTGGCAAAGCCGTCCAATTCCGAAGCCAGCTTTTGCATCTGCTCATGATCCCGTGCCTTCGCACCGTTGGTGCCCGCCTTGTAATCGTACAGGCGCACCGTCCTCGCGAAGGTATAGGTGCCGCCGCTGAGGTAATAGCAGTCGGAAACGCTGCCGTGATCCGACGTGAAGCCGTTGACCTCCGCGCCCGTCACGGCGCTCAGGGCCGTGGCGCAGTAGCTGTTGCGGATGGTGCCCTGATTGTCGCCCACAAAGCCGGAGATCATAGCACTGCCGCGGATCTCCGTCAGTTTGATGCTGCCGAGGGCGTAGCTTTGGCGGATGTAGCCGCTGCCGTCGTTCATACCCACCAGACCGCCGGCACAATAGCTCCGGGCATAGGTGCTGGTGCCGGTGATGCTGGGAATATCGGCGCTGCATGCCTGGATCAGGCCCTCGTTGCAGCCCACCAGACCGCCGAGGTAGTAGGTGCTGCCGCTGTAGGCGCTGCCGGACAGCCGATAGCCGGAAACGGCGCAGTTTTTGATCGTGCCGCTGTTTTTACCGGCCAATACGCCTGTATACACCGTTTTCCACTGGACATTGCCGCCCAATTTGGACGTAGGGGCGTCTTCCAGCAGCTCCTTCGTTGTCACAACGATGTTCTCCAGCGTTCCTTTTGTAAAGCCGAACAGGCCGACGGCAAGGCCGTTCTCCCCGCTGGCAAAGGAAACGCCGGTGATGATATGGCTGCCGCCGTCATAGCGGTGCTTAAAGGGAGCGTCTTCTTTCTGTCCGATGGGAGCCTGCTGAGTGACTATGTCTCCACCCTTGCCGTAGTCCTTCCAGTTATAGGTGTCATAGTTGATGTCCCGCTCCTGTTGGAAGGCAGCCTTATCGAGCAGAATATTTCGGTATTCATCATAATATGCGCTCAGGTTATTGAGCTGCCGCGCCGTGCGGATGCTGACCGACTCCGGTGCTCCGGCGTTGGCCGCCAGCGCAGTCTTGGCAAAATGGGGGTTGTAGTAGTATGCCTTGCCCGCCGCGCCCATCGTCAGCTTCGTGTAGAAGCCGGTCGGGACATCAGTGACATTCTGCACCAGATCTGCAGGCAGGGGAAGCAGACAGTAGGTCTTTTTTGTGCCGTCCTTGCCAGTGACCTGAATGTAGATCACGGTGTCTTTGTCCAAAGTATATGGTGTATCGCCGACCGTCACGGTTACATCATCAGTAGGCAAGTTGTTTTCATAGACTACGCCGTAGCCGTCACCCTTCACCGTTTCCGTCGCGGACAGTGCCTCAACGTTGGCGCCGAAGAAGCCGTAGTCGGTCTCGCCGTACTGCTCATAGTACACCAGTGCGCCGTTTTCAAACTCCGCCTTCCAGTCGCCGTAATGGGGCAGATTCTTCAGCTTGGGATAGGAGTACAGCGTCAGGCCCAGACCTTTCATCAGGTTGTAGGCATAGGTATCGCTGTTCTTTCTGGTGAAGGCATTAGAAGAGCCAGAAGCGAACAGCGTATCCGCGTTCGGGGCGTTCAGGTCATGATAGTATTTCTTTTTGCCGATGGTAGGTTCCGCCGATTCGCCGAGATAGTACACAGTTGGGGTGAGAGTGTCGCTTCCCCCGCCGCTGGTATTGGCTGCCGTTCCATACGTCAACTTTTCTACGGTCAGCGGAACACAGGCACTGTATATGTTTTGCAGTGTATTATTAATATCGGCAGACAGGTCGCACGGTACAAGGCCCGCGGTAGTTTTGCCCACCAAGAAACCGGCGGTATAGCAATCTGTGATTTTTAACGTTGTTGTAGCAACAACTCGCTGGCCAATCAAACCGCCGGTTTTGCCGCTTGTCTCATTACTGCACAGATAGCAATCTGCATAAGAGCGGTCAATTGTCAGATAACCGCCCCCGTCGCCGATCAGACCGCCGGCAGAATCCTTGCCCCGGATGACCGTGGCGGCCAGGCTGTTTTTCACTGTCAGCGTTTTTCCACTTGCACTGCCCACCAGACCGCCGGACACAGCACCGTCGATCCGCGTGTGCTTCGTGAAGATCTCGTCTCCGGGAACGTTTTCGTCCTTGACATTCTTCAGGTACACCTGACAGCCGTCGATCGTTGTCGTGCCGTCCAGCTTTCCAACCAGACCGCCGACATTTCCATCACCGATAATTCGGGCGTTGGCCAAACGGATATTTTTCAATTCGCCGCTAAAGGTCTTGAACAGGCCCGCATCGCCGGAGTCCCTGCCGGCATCCGTACTCTTTTTTGCCTCAATGGGCAGATCACAGATCTCCGGATGATATATCCCGCTAGTGCTGTCATAGCTTTTGAGTTGAGTGTTTTCGATTGGTGTAAATTTTCGGTCGGAATACAGCTCACCCCAGCTATCGCTTTCATCGCTCTTGAATTGGATATCCCGCTCCTGCACCGCGGCGGTGATTGCGAGCGTTTTTTTGTCGTTTTTTCGGTTTAAGCCAGAGTTCTCCTCCAGATTTTGCAGATGCCGTCCGTACTTGATCACCGCCGTCCGGCCGGTTCCGCCGATCCCGCTGGCATCATCCCGGACCTCCGCAAACAGGCTGTTGGTGGTAACGGTCTTGGAGGTTCCCTGGATCTGGCTGTTACTTGTATCCTTCACCCGGATCGTCACCGTCAGGTCCTCACCGGGGATCAGATCTTCAAAGCGGTCCTGCTGTCCGAAGCGCAGATTTTCTCCCGCACTGAGATTATCCAGCACCAGCGTAGCCGTGCAGAGGCCGTTTTCGGTTTTTACGGTGTCCCCCGCACCTTTTTTATTAATTTCAACTTTGGCGGTATGGCCGGACTCATCCTTTATGGAGGCATAAAATTGCAGGTGATTTCTGGCGCTGACCTTGCAGGAGGCCACCACCAGCAGTTGATCCTTATTGATGACATCCACCGTAAGGTCCAGGTTTTCGGTCGCCGCTGCGCCCACGGAATCGCCGCCGTAGTAGCCGACCTTAGCGCCATTCTCCAGACGCTTGTCGCGGTAGCGCAGTTCCAGATCGTCGAATTTACTCGGCGTATAGTCCATGTTCTCCCGGCTGAAAAACACCGCGTAAACGCTGCCGCTGGAAGGATCGAACTCCACCACCCAGTTAGCGTTCCACAGGTCCGCCTCGGCTTCCGTCTCCGGATAGATCCAGGAAGCGGCGGAATTCGGGGTCTTCTTGTCGTCAGAGGTCACGTAGGCCAGCGTGGTTTTCTTGTAGTTCGCCTCATCCGCGTCCTTTGGGATCATGTTCATCAGCTTGGCAGCGCCTGCCTCGTCGGCAGGTTGATAATAGCTGTCCTGACCGGCAGCCTGAAGCCGGGTCATCCGGTTCTGCACGGCGGAAAAGATCATCTCCGCCCGGCTGTCCAGCTCCGTCTGCCGGAGGTTTTTCTGAATTTTGGAGATCGGGATCATGGCCAAGGCAAACAGAATCACCAGGATCAATACCGTCACCAGCATCTCCATCAGCGAAAAGCCGCGCATATTGTTCCGTGTCGCCTTGTTTTTCATGGGGGTCCCTTTCTCCTCCGGCCTTCCGTCAGGAGGCCACCTCAAAATACGTGATCACCAGATCCGTCTGCACCAGATCCCGGTCCTGGCCCTGATTGGTCCGGATACTCAGATCGGAGATCTGGTTCATATTCTCGCTTTCGCTCAGGGCGTCCACAATGGCCCGCGCCTGGGCATAGGTATGGGTCTGGAAGCTCATGGTCACCGGCCGCAGAACGATGTAGCTGTCCTGCGTGGTGCTCTGGGAAAAGTCCAGAGAGTAGTCCACCGCAGAATCCAGAATGCGGTGAAGGTCCAGCATGAGCCTTCTGCTGTTGTCATACTGAGGGATCGTCCGTTCCTCGCCGGAGGCCCGGACCTCCTCGATCTTGCGCTGCATCTCCTGCTTCCGCGTCAACAGGATCAGATCCTGCTCCAGCTCGCTCTGCTCCTGAGAGGTCGTGTCCTGATACTGGGCCACCTGATCCTGAATCGGCTCAAAGATCAGCTTGAAGTAGCCCAGGAAAATGACCAGAACCACCAAAATCAGCAGCAGGACCGTTTCCCGTCTTGTCAGTTCCCGGTTCATTCCGCCACCTCCGTTTCCGGCCGCAGATAGATCCTCACGGAGAAGCTCAAAATGGAAGCCGCCCTGTTTTCCTCCGTAGAAGCCACATTCAGCTCCACGCTCTGCACGATGGGCTGCTCCTCCATCACGGCGAACATCTCGGAGATCTGGTCCAGCCGCATATCGGACATCTCCACCTCGGCAGCGTCATCCAAAATCTCGACGGAGAGCACCTTGCCGCGGGGCATCATCAGGTCCTCCACCAGATCCAGCACGTCCCGCCGGGGGACGGTGACCAGCTTGCCCTCGCTGTCCGCCATGCCGTCCAGAGAGCTGCTCCGGTACTCCGCCAGCACCTGCTCGTAGTCCGTCAGCTGTTCCTGACAGGCGGTGAGCTGGCTGTGGACCTTTCCGTAAGCGCTCTGGGCCTCGGACAGACGCCGGTACTGCTCCATCACGCCGAACCGGGCCACCAGACCCGCCATCAGCAGGATCACCGCCAGGCCGATCACCAAGGTCAGCATTTCTCCGGTGCGCTTTTCCCGCTTGTTCATATTGATGCCCGTCTTGCTGGGGCATTTGATCATTTTCCGGGGGGCAGCCCCGCTGGGGGCAGGCTCATAGGGGATGGCTTCCGCCGGCTGCTGCGCCGGGACGGAGACCTCCTCCCGCTCTTTTTCCAGAATCATTTCAATCCTCCCTCACAGACGCTGCCGATGGCCCGCAGATACAGCCACGGCTCCTCGGCCGGGCGCATCCCCTCGTCCAACAGCTCCTCGCCGCCCCGGACCGTCAGGTTCACCGTGTCGGCCACGGTCTCCCGCAGGGCCATGATGGCCGCGCCGCCGCCGCAGAGATACAGCTCCTTCAATTCCCGGTCCCGGTTGTTGTAGTGGTAGAAATTGACGGCCTTCATGATCTCCACCGCCAGACGGCTGTAAAATTCCCTGGCGTACTCCGTTTCCAGTACACCGTTGAAATTGCTCTGCTTATACTCATGGGCCACATGGATCTCCACGTCCAGCTTGTCCGCAATGATCCGGTCCAGATCCGCCAGACCCATGTCGATCTCCCGGACACCCACGCACTCGCCGCCCTGCAGGAAGTGCATCCGGGTCACCCGATGGCCCAGATTCACCACGCAGCGGCCGATCTCCGGCGCGCCGGTGCGGCGGATGTGCTCCGCCATCAGCGCGCCGTAGGCGCATTCCAGAGGTGTCAGCACCTTCAGCTTGAAGCCAGCCCGGCGGAACATGGCCCGGTAGGCCTCCACCCGCTCCTTCAGCATGGCGCAGGCAAACAGATCCATCTCCACGGGGATGCCCGCCGCATCCTTCCGGATCTCCCGCACGGAATAGTCGAAGAAATACTTGCTCTTCTCCTCTGTCAGGAAATCGTGGAACTCAAAGGGCAGATTGTAGGATAGCTGCTGCTCCGTCATGGCAGGCATGGTCACGTCCCGGGTATAGGCATCCGCCAAGGACAGGGACACCGCCGCCCCCGCCCGCGGAATGCCGTTGGCCCGGGCGGTATCCCGCAGGAAATCCGCCATAGCGTCCATGGACAGGATGCGCCCGTGGGACACCATGGCGTCCGGCAGCTCCGCGCACACCGACTTTTTCAATTCATTACCGGCAAAATATACCAGCTTGACACTGTGATCGCCAATTTCAAAGCCTACGATCTTCCCCATGTCACGTCCTCGCTTTCTCGATAAAAAGACTCAGGCAAAAAAACCCAGATACCAGTTGATAAACGGCTGCCCCGCCAGAGCGGTGATCCACGCGCCGACGGCGATGGACGGTCCCCACGGGATGGCCTCGCCCCGCCGTTTTCCGGCAAGGCCCCACACGATCCCCACCACGCAGGCAAGGACCAGACACAGCAGGTTCCCTTTCCAGCCGAAAAAGAGCCCCGTCAGAAACAGCAGCTTGATGTCGCCGCCGCCCAGCGTCTCCCGCTTCATGCGCTTGTCCATATAAAGGGACAGCAGCAGCAGGCCGCCGGCCACGGTCACGCCGCCCAGCAGCCCGTCCGCCAGACGGCGAAAAGGCTCCGGCTCGATCAGCAGCGTCACGATGAACAGCACAACGCCCGCCGCTATAAAGCGGTCGGGAATGATGTACCCCTCCAGATCCGCGAAGGTGCAGGCCAGCAGCACACAGGCCAGCAGCCACCCTTCGAGGGTTTGGAGCGAAATATCATTTTGGAGCAGCAGGCTCACGAACACCGCCGCAGAGATCAGCTCCCCCCACACATGGCGGGCGGAGAGCTTTGCGCCGCAGTAGCGGCACTTGCCCCCGGAGAGCAGATAGCTGAACACCGGCACCAGATCCCGGACGCCCAGCACATGGCCGCAGACGTCGCAGTGGGAGCGCCCCCGGAGAACGGACTCCCCGTGGACGGTGCGCCACGCCAGACAGGCCAAAAAGCTGCCCGTACAGGCGCCCAGCAGGGCCGCCACCGCGCAGCAGTAAACGGTGATGAACGGAGACAGGCGCAGCATTTTGGTTTCCTCCGAAACTGTCGATAACGTGGTAAATTTTCCGCAACGGTAAGGAAGCGTGTGCGCGGGAAACCCAAGAAGGGTGTCCTGCGCCATTGAAATCCTAAGTTTTCAGAACTTTTATAAAGTTCTGAAAACTTGCTCAGCGTGGCGAAAAGACTTTTTCGACACGCTGTAGTTCCTTCGTGGGGGATGGCCGCCAACCCTCGGCCACCCCCTTTCTCTATCTGATCCGGTGAAGGATGAGCCCTCTGCAGAAACGGCTCATCCAAGAAGGAAGGGGGCGTTCCCCCGCCGGAGCGACCGCTCCGGCGGGGGCTCGAAAGAGATGAACTTGCTTAAATTAAGGGGTAGGAGAATCAATCGATTCAACCGTATTCTTGTCTTTTACGATTTTATAAGTAATCTTGTCACCCTTATCCCATTTGGCAGTAAGTCTCCCGCCAATCTCGTCAAACGTACCAGCATCTTCACTACCTGCTTTGCAGACATAGTCGTTACGCGATGTTGCCGTAGAAAGCTCTACCGTACCATCTTTTTGGAGATAGTAAATAGCATCAGCACTATGATTCTCGGTCATAGCAGTAATCTGGGCACTGGCATAACCGGAGCGAATGTTGGCAAGGTCCGTTGCGGCGTTGGCCTTCTTGAGAGTGCCGGAGAAGGTGGGAATGGCGATTGCAACCAGAATGGCAATGATGGCAACGACGATCAGCATTTCCATCAGGGTGAAGCCCTTTTTATTGGTGAACTTCTTAAGCATAGTGAAGTTCCTCCTTCTTTTTAAAGTTCTATTTATATCGCCCGGAGCGGGGTGGACGCCCGGGGAGATACCAAAATCAGATACTGCCGTACATGGAGAACATGGGCAGGTACACTGCCAGCAGCAAAACGACGGTGACGACTGCCAGCACGATGATGATGACCGGCTCCAGAACCGCCAGCAGCCGCTCCGTCATGGTGGCGGCCTCGTGGTCGAAGTAGTCTCCGATCACGTCCAGCGTTTCCTCCAGAGAGCCGGACCGCTCGCCCACGGCGACCATTTCCGTCAGCATTTTGGGGAAGCACTCCACGCCCTCCATGCTGTCCGCAATGCCGCGGCCCCGCTCCACGCCCTCCTTCACCTTCCGGACGCCCAGAGAGAACACATAGTTGTCCGAGATCTGGCTGACGATGCCCAACACCGCCTGCACCGGAAGACCGGCGGAGAGCATGGTGGACATGGTGGAGGCAAACTGCCCCGACAGATGCAGGGTGTGGAGCCGCCGCAGGGGCGCCCGCCGCAGCGCGTAGTTGGCGATGGCCAGCTTGCCCCGCTCCGTCCGCTTGAAGGACAGGTAACCGATGGTCAGCAAAGCCAGAATAAACAGGATCAGCCACCACCAGCGGGTCAGGAAGGCGCTGGTGCTCATCAGCCACCGGGTCACCGCGGGCAGGTCCGTACCCAGGTCCGCAAAGGCGGAGGTAAAGGCGGGGACCGCCACCACCATGATGATGGCGAACACGATGATGGCCGTGACGATGACCATGACGGGATAGGTCATGGTGCTGACGATCTTGGCCCGGGTCTTGGCGGATTTGTCGTAATACTTGTAGAGGCGCTTGAAGCACGCTTCCAGCGCGCCGGACTGCTCACCGGCCCGGACGGTCTCTACAAAGGTCTTGGGCAGGCCGGGGATGTTGGTCTCAAAGCTCTGGGCCATGGAATAGCCCGCGCCGATGTCCTCGGCGACCTTGTGAAGCATCCGCGCCAGGTGCTTGTTCCGGTTCTGGCCCGCGACCATTTCCACGCAGCGCATCACCGGAAGCCCCGTACCCAGAATGATGGAAAACTGGGAGCAGATCAGAGCCAGATCCTTTTCCTTGATCTTGGTCCGGAGCGGACGGGTGAGGACGCTGTCCTTCTTCTCCCGCACCTCCTCCAGCTTGATCACAAACGCGCAGGTATCCCTCAGCTTGGAGACTGCATCATATTCATCATAGGCGCGGATCACACCGGAAACCTTGGAGCCCTCCGGCGTCTGTCCCTTATAACGATAGGTCGTCACGCTGTTTCACCTGCTTTGTTCATTCGTCCATTGTGGAGTTGATAGTCCGGGCGGCTTCCTCCGCCGTGGTAATGCCCCGGAGGACCAGATCCCGGCAGCTGTCCCGCATGGTGCGGTAGCCGTTTTTCTTAGCGGCGGCCAGCAGTTCATCGTAGGCCGCGTCATCGTTCACCAGACGGCGCACCTCCCTGTTGACCATGAGGATCTCAAAAGCCGCCCGGCGGCCGATGTAGCCGGTGTGGCGGCACTCCGGGCAGCCGACACCTTTATAAAAGGTGGTCTGGCTGTCCTCCGGCATCCCCAGCAGGGCCAGTTCCTCCTCGCTGGGCTGATAGGCGGTTTTGCAGTGGGGGCAGATCTTGCGCACCAGACGCTGGGAGATCACGCCCCGGAGGGCGCTGGCGATGAGCCACGGCTCCACGCCGATGTCCCGCAGACGGTAGACGGCGGAGACGGCGTCGTTGGTATGTAAGGTGGACATGACCAGATGGCCCGTGATAGCGGAGCGCATGGCGATGCCGGCGGTCTCACCGTCCCGGATCTCGCCCACGGAGATGATGTCCGGGTCCTGACGGAGGATGGCCCGGAGGCCGTTGGCAAAGGTCATGCCGGTCTTTTCGTTGATCTGGCACTGGCTGACGCCGGGGATATGGTATTCCACGGGGTCCTCCAGCGTGACGATATTGACCTCGTCCCGGGCCAGATCCCGGATCATCGCGTACAGGGTGGTGGATTTACCGGAGCCGGTGGGGCCAACCAGCAAAATCACGCCGCCGGTGTTTTTCAGAAGGGCGTTGTACAGCTCCAGGTCCCGGCCCTCGATGCCAAGGCTCTCCTTGTCCAGGTTCCGGTTGGACTTATCCAGCAGACGGAGCACGATCTTCTCGCCGTAAACCGTGGGCAGAGACGAGATACGCAGATCGACCTCGTGGCCCTTGAGCTGCATGACCGCCTGACCGTCCTGGGGGATCTTGTGCTCGGCGATGTTCATGCCGCCCATGATCTTCAGGCGGGAGATCACGGTGCTTTGCAGCTCCGTGGGGACGGTGAACAGGCGCTGCAGCAGACCGTCGATCCGCATCCGCACCACCATTTCGCTCTCCTGCGGCTCCAGATGGATATCGCTGGCCCGCTCGTGGAACGCCCGCTCGATGAGGCTGTTGACAAAGCGGATGGTAGGGGCGGAATCTGCGGTCTCCCCGGTCATCTGCGCCGGGACGATGTCCGGCGCGGCGGTACCGGCCTCCCGCTTCATCTCCTCGATGACGCGGGCGGTGCCCTCGTTGCCGTACAGGCGGGCGATGGCCTGCTCGGTGGCCTGACGGGTGGCGATCATGGGGATCACCTTTTTCCGGGACGCCGCCTTGACCTGCTCCTGGGCCACGAAGTCCAGAGGGTCGCTCATGGCCAGATACAGGGTGTCCTGCACCAGCTTCACCGGCACCACGCAGAATTTCCGCGCAATATTGCGAGGCACATACCGGGCCAGCTCCACCGGAATGGAGACCGCCGTCAGATCCACAAACTCGACGCCCAGCTGGATCTGCAGCGCGTCGATGAGGTTCCGCTCTGTAATGAAGCCGTTCTGCATCAGCACGTCGCCCAGACGCTGGTGGGTTTCCTTTTGGACGGCCAGGGCTTTATCTAGTTGTTCCTGCGTGATGACGCCGGAGGCGATCAGCAGATCGCCCAGCCGCATATATGCCATATCTATCACTCCAAAATACGCGCCGCCCCGTTTTTTTCGCGGCAGCCGGCGCCTTGTCGGCGGGGCCGCCGGTCTTTCTCCCGGAAGCGGCAGGTTTTCTCAAAAATCGACGCTATTTACGTACAGTATATATTATAGGGAAACCCTTGAAAAGTCAAGGAAAATCAAATTTTTCGGGGTAAATTATAAGCTAAGCTGATGCTTAGTCTTCCGCCCCGTTTCATTCTGCTGAAAAAATGATTTTTTTCGGTAAAACTACTTTATTTTTCGGAATTTTTATATTATAATTGCCCCTGCATAATTTTTTTCGACTTTAAATAGCCAAAATCCGCCGGAATAACCGCGGCCGGATTCTGGCGGGCGTCCCTCGGCGGGACAGGAACTGAGAACGATATGAAGCTAAATCGCAAAGGTTTTACATTGATGGAGATGCTGATCGTCATCGCGATCGTTGCCGTGCTGATCTCCGTCGCGGTCCCGGTGCTTTCCTCGCAGTTGGAAAGGAGCCGGGAGGCGGTGGATCTGGCCAACGTGCGCTCCGCCTATGCGCAGGTCTCCACGGAGGCCCTGCTTGGAAAGACCGATGTCACCGTCACGGTCAATCTGAAGCAGAAGCAGGCCGGGTGGCAGTCGGTGGACCCCGTGAACATCGGCGGCATCGTCCATTCCAAAAGCGCCGGTAACACGGATAACTGGAAGGGTGATGCGGAGCCGGACGGGACCTGCGAGGTCTCCTATAACGAAGCTTACGGTGTGGTGCTCATATGGAGCGGAACGGCAGCGCCGGGCGAGCCCAGCTATCCGTTCAATACCGCGTACACGAATTTTTTTGATGACATGCTGTATGCCACCGATTTTTGGAAGAACGACACCCTTAGTAATAACGCCCTTTTTGAATTCGACTCCCTCTGTCCGTATTCGACTTACCTCCCGCAGATCAAAGCAAAACTCGACAAGCAGACCAACAGTCTTCTGCAGCGGGAGAACTGCACTTGGGCATTTCTGGGATTCAAAAAGAGAACTAAAGCGGAGCAGGATAAAAACAGCTATCTTTTCTGGACCTCTCTTGACACGAACAAGGTCGGCGCCGGAAAGCAGATCCCCGTGCTCATCCAGACCGGTGACGGGAAATACTATGTCTCCGAAACTACGACCGGCCAACGAACCGACAGCATGGGTAAAAAATATGTCGCAGCTTCAGAACATCTCAAAACAGCGGATGCGTTCCAAGAGGTCCTAAATAAATCCGTCAATGTCTATACCACGCTGGAAGCAGCCTACGATGCCTATGTAAAGGCTCTGGCTGATTCAAAATATGAAGGCGTCCGTGCCACACAGACTTCTGCGCCGTAAGCGGGACCATGGCTTCAGACCTTGCGTCCCAGTCAAATCAAGATATAAAAGCACTTGCGCATGGAAGCAGGTGCTTTTATTGAATCGTCAGGTTTCCCCGCCGTTCAACCGTTCACTTGCCTTTTCCTGATTTTCCCTGCTTTTATTATATACCGTACATTGATGTACGGTACAAGAGTTTTTTCGTTTCAAGGGAAATTTTTTTCAAAATGTAGGAAATAGGCGTTTCCTGTTGGTTAAATCGCCAAAACTCTCCTTCGGCCGCTGCCGCCCGGGTCTGACCGGCATTTCCCACTGCTATCCCCTGTTTTCCGGACGATCCCGCCAAAAAAAGCCCAGGAACGTAACGTTCCTGGGCTTTGTCTATGTAGGCTTTTACGCTGGTTTTAAAAGGTGATGACCTCTTTGTCCGTTTCAAACTGGGCGGGCTCACCGTTTTTGATGCTGCGGATGGTATCCAGCATCTGATTGTTGTGCTCCTCCGCCTTGGGGTCGTTGTTCCAGGTATTCTCGTACTTGAAGATCACATGGGAGATGGAGCGGCCCTTCTTATGTTTGCGGAAGGAGACCTTCAGATTCGTATACTGGTTGATAAAGCCCAGATTGACCTCAATGACGTTGCGCACAAAGTCACCGGCGCTCTTGTACTTATCGTTGCAGTCGAAGAAATCCCGCAGGTAGTCGATGGCCAGCACGATCTCGTCCGGGTCGGTGGAAATATCTGGGAAGGCCGGGGTGTTCTCCCCCTTGATGATGATATTCACCCAGCTGGTCAGCAGCTCAAAGAGGCGGATGGAATAGTTGGTGGGCAGTTTGATGATGCTGTCGTAGGAATAGAGGGTGAACATTTCGCTCAGGCCGATGAGGTACGGCTTCAGCTCGTCGCTGAGGCGGTAGGTCAAAGTGCCGTCCTTATACTCCACGCTGCTGAGCCAGTGGAGAATCTTGTAGTTGGGCTTGCCTTTCTTATCAGGCACTTCCTTGTCCCGAATGAAGATGACCCGCTGCATGAGGCTGATGTTGATGTCCTGCATGGAGCGGTAGACATTGGTCTTAGGCACCTCCAGAAATTCCGCCAGCTGCGAGACATTGACCTTGTAGGTCCGCAGGTCCTTGTCCCCCTTCATGATCTGGGAGACCGCCAGACGGATCAGCTTGGATTCCATCAGCGTCAGATCGGACTGCTTGCTCCGCAGCAGCTCGTTGGCCTGCACGATATTGAAGTCCTTGCTGTAACGGATAGCAATGCCGTTTTCCCCGGACAGATTGTCCTCCGGTGTCTCCTGGATCAGCGTGTAATTGTCACGTTCCTCAGCGTCTGCATTTACATCCGGGATCTGGATCTGTTTTTCTTCCATGTTCTTCTCCTCTGTGCGGCTTTCTGCAAATTCATTAATTATCATATTCTATTTACGAAAAAGAGTCAACCCAATTTTTCGAAGTTTGTGTTTTTTCCTTCCTGCTCCTTCGACCAGCCTGCTGCCTGCCCAAGCTGCCGTCCTGCCCTGCCCTGCCGCGGCAGCCCTTCTGCTATTCACGAGGTTTTGATTCTTCTAAGCCGCCTATGAGCCGATTCTGCTTATGGGAGACTGTATCATTCACGAGGTTTTGATCTCGTTTTAGGGATTTACGAGGTTTTGATCTCTCCCATATCCCGCCGAAGGGCATTTACGAGGCCAATGTCACTCCGGCAGCCTATTTACGAGGTTTTGATCTCGTTCATTGTGCTATTTTCGGCATGAGCGTTCCGATTTTTGTTTATCGGTAAACTCTGTAAAGCATTATTGCTTTTCACTGCTTTTTGTGAATTTTCCCCTCCCTTATGGGGAGCAGCCCCGTTTTTCCTGCCTCTTTTCCGGCAAAAATCAACGTTTTTCGTAGAAACCGTCCAATCTGACTCTCAATATCTTGTTGCTTTTTTATGAAAGTGAATCACATTTGGTGTCCACCTCCGGCCTCTCCCAGCGTCACCCCATTTACGAGGTTTTGATCTCGTTTTGGGGGTTCCGCGCATCGGGGAGAGATACAAACCTCGTGAATCAGCTCCCTGCGCCACGCTATCAGAGAGATCAAAACCTCGTGCATAAAGCCTCCGGAACTTGTGTGCTGAAGATCAAAACCTCGTATATAGCAGCCCGTCTGAGTGTCGGAGGCGAGATCAAAACCTCGTATATACATTATATATAGTATATATATTGTCTTTCCTGAGATCAAAACCTCTTAAATCAAGTCTCCCTGGGTGAAAATGCGAGATCAAAACCTCTTAAATCATGCCAGAAACGGCAAGTGGAGAGATCAAA
>ENA-UEQW01001563-UEQW01001563.1-human-gut-metagenome-genome-assembly--contig:-NODE-1563-length-18661-cov-4.967391_pt1 | contig 18661 bp, 19 predicted proteins | sample MGYA00242947_ERZ507947 | MGnify/ENA primary metagenome ERZ507947 (study PRJEB26167, sample SAMN06115421) | human gut metagenome | host: Homo sapiens | place: China:Guizhou | collected 2015-03-17... | reverse complement strand
TCGCCTCATGGATAGTCATTTTCGCACTGTCGTTTTTAACGCTGCTGATCCCTGTCAAGGTGTACGATAAGGACGTTCTCCAGTGGAAGATCTGGGACTCCCTTTACGACTACTTCTCCTAGTACGCGTCTCGCCATTCTATTCACTGTAGTTCCATCATTTTCGACAAGCAGCTGGATGTCAAGCAGCACTACCTCTACGCGGAGTACCCTCACGGAGTGTCGTTCCTCGCCTCCTCATTCACGTCTAGAACGCCCATCGGGTGCATTGTCTCCGGATTCGCCTTCCCGCATTTCTCCCCCTATGTTCCTTGCTACATATCCATTCGTCCCCTTTCCTCCCCTTCCTTCATTCCACTCGCTCACCACGGGCAGCGCGCTCATGATCCCTCTCTACTCCGCCATTCTCAAGTGGACGGGCTGCGTCACGGCGACCAACGCCAATCTCCGCAAGGCGCTGAACCAGGGTTCCTGCGCCGTCGTCGTTGACGGAATCGCGGGAATGTACGTGAACGAGCCCAAGAAGGAGATGATCAAGTTTTCGGGCAGAAAGGGTTTCGTTCGCGCGGCGGTGGAAACCGGCACGGCGATCGTTCCCGTGTACCAGTTCGGCACTTCCCGCATGCTCAAGCTGGTCCCGAAGAGTTTGGAGAAGCTCGCTAGAAAGTTGAAGTGTGCGATGGGTATCATTATGGGCCGCTTTGGCCTTCCGATTCCCCACAAGGTGCCCATCATGTCCGTGTGTGGCGCGCCCGTCCCGGTGAAGAAGGTGGCGAGGGATGATCCCGGATTCGATGCGTACGTGGACGAGGTGCAGCAGCTGGTGGCTGACGAGATCCAGAGAGTGTAGGTGTAGTGGTGGTGATGAATGGGTAGGTATTACAAGTACCGCTGCGTGTATGGGTGGAACGACCGTCCTCTCGAGATTTACTGAGTCGGTGTGTTTGTTTGGAGACATGTTTTCAGTTTGAGACGCTTTCATTACCCTGCAATTCTCTTCAAGACTCTTTCACTCCCCTCATACTCACTTCGAGACTTCTCCCCTCCAACTCACTTCAAAACTACTCCACTCCCCCCATACTCACTTCAAAACTACCCCACTCCCCTCAAAGACACACCAGTCATGGCGCACTTCCTCGATTGCGCCATCGCGAGGATCATCGCCTTCTGCCTGATTGGCATCGGAATCCCCGTCTTCGTCACTCTGCTCTTCCTCCCCGCGTGGTACGGACGGTATGCGAAGAATTGCAAAATGCTGTTTGGCTCCGTTCCAGCCAGAACGGCGTGGATTCTTCAGGAGTGTCCTTCCTTCCTCATTCCGTTCGTTTCTCTCTTCTTCCACAGCGACCAACTCAAATCGAACTACGTGAACGTGGTTTGTCTCGCGTTCTACATGTTCCACTATCTGTACAGGTCGCTCCGTTTTCCTTCCCTAATCCCTAGATCCTTCATCTATCCGTTCCGGATTCGACACGGGAAGAACACACCCACCGAGATCTTCCTCATGGCGGTCGTGTTTTGTCTCCTGAACGGCTACATTCAAGCCACGTACCATCTGGCGCCGTGTGTCGTGCGAAGCGGGTCGTGGCTGTATGACCCTCGTTTCATCATCGGCGCGCTCCTCTTCGTGGCGGGCATGGCAATCAACTGGAACTCGGACGCGATTCTGCGCCGTCTCCGCGAGGACGAGAGCAGCGGCTACAAGATCCCGCGCGGCGGCTTCTTTGAGTACGTGTCGGGAGCCAACTACTTCGGTGAGTGCGTGGAGTGGATCGGGTACGCCGTGCTGACCTGGGACCTCGCCGGCTTCACCTTCGCCTTCTTCACCATCGCCAACATCGGTCCTCGCGCGATCCAGCACCACAAGTGGTACAAGGAGACCTTCGGCGACGACTACCCCTCCAGCCGCAAGGCGCTCATTCCCTTTGTGCTCTCTCCTCTTTCTTCCAACAAACACGCCACATGGTCAAATACGACGTCAACTCCTCTCCGGACACCGACTCCAACTGCACTCTCAAGTCCTGCGCCGCCTTCTCCACCTCCGCGTCCTCGTCCTCCAGCAGATCCGCCAGGTACGGGATCGTGTCGGGCAGCAGCGGCAAGTACTCCTGCGACATGCGCGCGAAGCACTCGTGAATCACCTTCATCGCCGCCAGCTTCACCTCCTTCAGCGGCGAGCGCGTCTGGATGAGCACCTCGTGGTTGAACGACTGCCACCAGTCGTCGTGCCCGCTCGTGCACACCACCAGCTGCACCACCGTCGGCACGACGTAGCTCGACATGAACTTGGGGTACTCCTGCGCGTAGTCGGGCACGAAGTACGCGCCGATCATCTTCACCAGCGGCGTCGCTGCCATCCTGAACTTCTCCTCGTCGATCCAGCCCTCCGTGTTGTACAGGAAGCACTTGTAGAACGCCAGCACCACCGTCTTCACCAGCTTGAACAGCAGCGCGCCCTCCTCGCTCCGCTTCTCCTTGTGGAACGCCTTGTTCGACGCCGCCACGAAGTTCACCATCGTCTGGAAGAACTGGCCGTAGAACGGCGTGAAGATCGACTTGAACGTCTCGCTCAGCTCCACCACCAGCGTGAACACCGGGATCGCCTTCGACGTCGGCGGCAGGTCCTGCTCCGTCACGTGCTTGCCCTCGCCCGTCACGTCCACGTTGCTCACCGACTTCTCCTCCATCCAACTCACCGTCTTCATCAGCAGCGACGTCAGCTGCACCTCGTTCAGCTTCAGCGCCATCGCCACCATCGCCGCCACCACCGTCTTCTCCACCGCGTCCACATCCTCGCGCGCGGCGTCCCAGCGACTGCGCGTCTCGAGGCCCGTGACGCAGAACGCCCACATGCGCTCGTAGCAGTTCTTCATCTTCTCCTCCGAGAGCGTGTCGCACACGCACTTCAACAGCTCGTACAGCCCGCACAGACTGGCGGCGGCGTCGCGGTCGATCTCCTTGGAGGCGTCGTAGATGGCGGGCAGTAGCACGCGCTCGCTGATGTTCTCGCTCAGCAGCGTGAACAGCACGCGGATGGCGCCCACGATCACCTGGCGCTTCGACGCCACCAGCACGGGCGACAGCACCACCACCAGCATCTGGCGCAGATACGCCGACAGCAGCGAGCCCTGGTACGTCACCACGGAGGTGAGCGAGCTGATCAGACCCTGCGTCAACACGAACGCCTCGTCCAGCTGGTTCTGACGGTCCTGCACCACCGTCGCCTCCGCCTCCTCCTCCAGTAGCTCGATCTCCTCCTGCAGCGACTGCAGACGCTCGCACGTGGCGCCGAGGTCGCGCAGCAGCGGTGGAAGCACCTTGGGAAGGAAGGGGATCATCTTCGCGCCCAGCTGCGAGCACATCATGGACAGCGCGATGTACGCAGAGCCCTTCAGCGCCTGTTCGTCGCTCTTCGCGCTGACGGTCTGCGTCACGATCTTCACCACCGTGTGGATCGCGGGGATGAAGGCGTCGGAGTAGTCCGCCGCGAAGAACTGGACCAGCACGTGCAGGGAGAGGAGCGCCGTCTGCCGGTTGGCGCTGGACTCCTTCTCGTTGTCGCAGATCGCCACCAGGTTGGACACGAACTCGATGTACTCGTTGCAGTCGTCCTCCGACAGGTCCTCGATGCCCTCGCTGATCTTCTTGTTCAGGATGATCAGCGCGCGCTTGCGCAGGTTGCTGTCGTCGTGGCGGACCAGCACGCTCAGCACGCTCAACAACGACTTCACACTCATCACCTCGCTGAACACCGTCACGCAGTCGTACAGCGAGAGCTCCAGCTCGCGGTACACGCGGATCAAGCCCACCTCCTCCTTCGTCTTGGAGCGACCGCGCGCCGCCTCGCCGACCGCCTCCTTGCGCAACGTCGCGTTCTGGAGCAGCAGGAGAAGGTGCTCGATGATCTGGATGAAGAACTGCTGAATCACCTCCACGTCCTTCGTCGCCGTCACCACCTTGTTGATGAACGCCTGGTTGGAGATGATGTCCCGCACGAACTCGATCACCACCCGACACACGTTCACCACGTCGAAGGTGTTCCATTCCGCCACGGGCAGCGACTCCATCAGACTGGTTGACAGCTCGCGCGTGCGGTTCATCTTGCGCGGCGCCGCGTCCGCCTGCGCCGTCAGCATCTCGGCAAAGCAGCAGAGCACGCCCAACGCCTGGATCTGCGAGTTGAGCGAGATCTCCAGGAACATGGTGGTGACGTAGCGCGTGGAGTTGGCGGCGAGCGAGCGCTTGCGCTTCGACAGCTGCTTCTTGGTGGAGGGCTCCTCCTCCATGGCGGAGGGGTCGCGAATCGACACGCCGTGGTTGAGCAGGAGCAGGTAGAGAGTGATGTGACCGACGTAGCGCAGCGACGAGTTGTTGAAGAGCCCGTTGAGCAGCACCACGCTCTGCGAGTAGGGAATGTACGGCACGCAGGACAGGAAAATCTTGTAGATGCGCAGCAGCTGTTCGGTGTTGGTGAAGCGGCGCAGGCAGTAGGAGATGATGCTCGTGATCACCGCGAACGACTCCTCGTCCTGGTTGTGGATCACGCTGTGCGCCAGGTCCTCGAAGCACGCGAACAGACACGAGTCGGTGGCGGCCTGGTGCAGCGAGGCGAGCAGCGACAGCAGCTGCAGGCACGCCTTCTTGATCTGCGTGGTCAGGTTGAACTGGATCAGCTCCACCAGCAGCTGCGGCGGGATGTTGATCTCCGTCTGGATCGACACGCTGTTGCGACGCAGACGCTTGCTGCCCGGCTGGGGCTTCGCTCGGTCCTCGGGCGTGATCACCTCCTCGCCCTGCGAGCACGTGTTCACGATGGAATACAGCGACTCCAGCACGATCTGCACGGGGTAGAACACGGAGAGCGAGTCGCTCACCACCGTCGTCGTCTCCACGTCCTCCAGCGTCATGGTGCCGTCGGTGGCGCGCTGCTCCTCCGCCATCGCGCTTTCCTTCTTCGGGGCGTGCGCGCGCAGGATCGCCACCAGGCGCTTCAGCAGCAGGAGCAGGACGTCCACCACCTGCACGCTGTTGCGGAAGCGCGGGTTGCGCGTGATCACCTCCACCAACGCCGTCATCATCTGAATCGCGAAGCGCTCCTCCGCCTCCGTGCCGATCGGGAGCGCCGCGATGCTCTTGCCCTCGTCCACCAGCAGTCCCAGACTCACGTCGAACTGGTTGATGGCGTTGTAGATGTCCAGCGCGTCAATGCTGGGATGGGACGGCACCAGCAGGAGCAGGCCGTGCACCCACGCCAGGCGCTCCGTCGGGTTCATCGAGGCGAACACGTCCGGCATCATGGCGTGCAGCACGTCGGTCATGATTGAATAAGGTTGCGCGTCCACCAGCACCACGCACTCCTCGTGCATCATGGCGTACACGAACTCTCTGAACTCGCCGCTGCGCTCCGTCGTCTGCGCCATCGCCTTGAAGAACAGCGCCAGCACGCACTGCCACTCCTCCACCAGCTGCGCCGCCACCACGTTCTTGCCCTGCGGCTGCTTGCTCGCCGCTCTGAACTCGTCGTACACGCGCCTGCACGCGTCGAACACCACGGCTTCGGAGGAGGCGTGGTAGGGCAGGTTGCTGAAGAGGCGCAGATACCCCACGCGCTGCGCGCGAGTGGGGCAGGCGAGGATCAGCGGGAGCAGCGAGGCGGAGAGCGACATAACGGGGATGGCGGGTCGCGACGCCTTCAGCAGCACATTGAGCTTGATCGCGAGCAGCTTGGCGTCGTCGCGGATGTCGCTGCGGTAGGAGAGAAGGTACTGGATGAACTCCACCAGAATCACCGTCTTCTCGCCGTCGTCCAACACGTCCCTCGAGGCCTCGTCGGCGATCTTGCTCTCGCTCTTCTCCATGCTGTTTCTCCGCTTCTTCTCGCTGTTCATCGTCTCGTTCATCACGCTCTTTCTCACCACGTCCAGCACCAGCAGCGCCGTCGACCGCACGCCCATCACCGGGTTGCCCAGGTGCTGCACCACACTCATCACCAGCGTGCCGAAGAACGCGTAGTCGATCTTCATCTCGGGCAGCAGGCCCGCCAGCTTGTTCAGACTGTGAACGATGATGGGCGTTTCAGTGGAGCAGGAGAGAAGGGTGACGAACGGCGTCCAGGGCTGCGTCTTCCACACGTGCGAGCACACGCTGTTGGCGAGGACCATGAACGCGCTCTTCTGCGGCGTGAAGGAGGTGAAGCAGAAACAGAGCAGCGAATACGGGTGTGCCGACTGCGCCAAAACCGCGTCGAAATCCGTCATCACGTGATCCATGTCCCACGCCACCTCGCTCGACACCAGATACATCATCTTCATCAGCAACACCGCTCTGTCCACGTCGGAATACTCCAGCGTGTCTCCGATCAGCGCCTCGCCCTTCAGCGACGCGAAGTCACTCGCTGCCAGGCGCACGCGGTTCGCCACCTCGGGCTTGAGTTCCACCAACACCTTCTCCGCGTAGTCGGTGAACAGACACGCCAGCTGCGCGCACGCGGACGCGTTCTTGGCTTGCGTCATGTATCGGAGCAGCGCGAAGCTGAAGAAGAGCGTCACGGAGGCGTTGCGACCCACCATACCGCGATAAAGCGTGATCACCGCGTCGTTCGGCAGCGTCACGAGCACCCCCGTCACCGTCTTCACCATCGCACGCAGCGACTGCGTGGGCTTCAGATGACACGCCTTGGAGAAGGCGCAGGGCAGCGCGGCGACGAGCGCGCAGAGACTCGCGCGACAGGCGTCAGAGGGACACTCCAAGAGGAAGACGAAGAAGAGATGGAGTGCCTCGAGAGCGGGCTGTGGCTGCAGGGAGGCGAGGGAGCGCGTCTGCAGGAAGGCGAAGATCGACTCGAAGACGGGCACGAAGCGCTCGTCCTGCACGCGTTTCTGCTCCCAGAACTGCGTCAGCACCTCCAGCAGCACCGTCACCAGCTCCTCCTCGGAGAAGGCTTGCAACAGCGCGTCCTTGGCGTCGACGATGCGCGCGAGCAGCGTCACATCACCGCCCTTCATCAGCGCAGCGAGACTGTTCCGCGTGAACTCCTTCTCGCTGGGGTTCATGTCCGCCAGCTGGCTCAGCAGCAGCTCGCACACCTCGCTCTGCGTCTCCTTATCGCTCGACTCCACGCTCAGCAACAGCGAGCGTCCGTTCTTCAAGAGCATGTGACTGCTGCCGTAGAACACCGCCGTCGCCAGCTCCTTCAGCGGCAGGTCGTTCGCCAGCTGCGTCATGTGCAGGTCGAACGCCTCGGGGAACTGCGAGCTCAGCGCCAGCAGCGCCTTCTGCGTGTTCTCCTTCTCCGCCGCCGACAGCTTCGGCGTCACCAGCGCCGCCATCTGGTCCAGGTAGAGAGCGACGTAGTCGGCGGACTCGGCGGGGCGGAGGTACGCGGGAATCGCGGAAAGTTGGCGGAGGTAGCTGCCGTCGGCGAGGAGGAGACGGCAGTGTGCGGGCGCCAGTGCGGCGATGACAGGGAACACGGAGACCTTCTTGGCGAGACGATCGAGCGAGGACTCGAATGTCGAGTTGGCGAGGAAGGAACTGGCCGTCTCCACAGGGAGCGAGTAGGAGGCGTTGTTGCGGAAGAGGAGGAGGAGACACTCCACCAGCTGGCTCATGTTGCAATCCTTGTTGCGGAGGATGTTGTTCAGGCACGCCGTGATGATGTCGTTGCTCAGCGACACGTTCACCGCCACCTGCGCCAAGATGAGGAACGCAGTTGCCTGGAATTCCGAGTTCGCCGACGCGAAGCCCTTGGACGCGAAAGCGATCAGGGCACGCACGTACTCCTCCTGGAGCTGTCCGGAGCGCGTGATGTCCACCACGATCGAGCAGAGGAGCGTCAGGTGAACCACGGGAATCGCGCTGTGCTCGTTCAGGTTGCGGAGACCGTTGAGAATGAACTCGAGGAAGGAGAAGTCCTTCAGGCACTGGTTTGAGAGCGAGGAGCGGATAATGGGCGTTCCGGCCTTCTTCACGTTCACGAGGAAATCGAAGAGATGGCTCTTCAAGTCGCAGATCTTGAAGACGCGAGCGAAGAGAGCGGTCTCGTGATACGGCAGAACGGCGAGGAAGAAGTCCTCCGCGTTAAACGTATGGATGCTAAAGCGACGGATCAGGTACTCCAACGTCTTCTGGACGGACTTCAGCAACATGTAAGGAGCGACGCTGAACAAGTAGTCCCGGACCTGCTCATCGATGTTGCGGTTTTCCTCCTCGTTGAGGAGCATGCGGTCCACGGAAGACATCTTCGTTCCGAAGAGAGAATCCTCAAAGCGGGAGAACCGGTCGTCAATACGAATCAGCTCCATAATTCCGTTTCTCCCCATCGCGTAAATCGACTGCGTGCTGACGCGCTGCGCCTCCTTCGGGGAAAACAGGATGGACGAGGAGTCCATCGTATCCGCGTTTGCCACATGAAGTCTTTTTAACTGAGAAGCAAGTTGCGTCAACATGGTCGCCGATACTGCTTTTCTTTGGGTTTTGTGGTTTGTGACGGGCGTTTCATCGATCAATCCTTTCTCCCACAAACAAGGCCAAAGCGCATGAATTCGGGTTTAGCTACGCCCAATCACGACAACCTGCTCCTCGTTCCTGCATCGTGAGTGATGCCCCCCATGCTTACTGCTGAGGACACAGATAGGTTCCTCCCTCCTTGCCGATCCGACTGTGGCAGCGCGGGCAGTAGTGGCGCCTAGAGTGGGAGTCGCGATTCTCGGCTTACGTCACCTTGGCGCAGTCGCAGCAGAGGAAGAAGAGCGAGAAGGGCCCGATGAGGAAGAAGAAGATGATGGCGAGCGTAACGCTGCTCCGTTATGGAAACGACTGCTCTTGTTCCGGTGGATATGCACAGGGGCCCACTTCGCGCTCGGTGCAGGTGAGATTGACACTCCGACAGGTGTTGCAATACACGTTCACAGGGCTGGGAGTGAGGGAGAACAGCATCACAAACAGTTTTCCGAGGCGAGCGGAGTTGACTGAGAAGGGGCGTCTTTCGACGGAGACCCTCTGGTCGGGAGCCTTCTCGCTTTCCTTCGACATTTCGGGCTCCTTTTTCTCCGTTTCGGGGTGGATCACGATCGGTTGAAGGACGGTAGCGGGAGCAGGCGTGGCCTTCGGGTGAGTGAGAGGAGTGGAGGATACGTAAGGCGGTGCGTTTGTGGGTGCGGGTACGGGATTGTACTCCACGGAGTAGTGCTGGATTTCTTGCGATTGCGACATTGTGAAAAGAGTGAGGAGGGATGAAAGTGGATCCCTTTCTTCGTCGTGATGGTGTGGGTGTGAAGGAGATTTGGGTGTTTATGGTTGTGTTAGTGGAAGATGATTTGAGAGTGAATGGAGTTGTGAATGATAGTTCGCAGAATGGAGTGAATGACAATCTCAGAAAGCGCACCTCAAACTCAAATAACAAACACAACACCCATTAATCTACATACACAGGGAGTAATTGCCCATCGCGTAGGAGCACAGGCACTTCTCCTTCTCCCACGACCCAGTGCAAGCGTACGTCAACGCGCCGCCCTTCGCCTTGAACACGCCCGCGCGCAACGGCGACTTCTCTTCCAGCCCCATGTCTCGGTGAACGAAGAAGGTCAGCGAAAAGCGCTACGCATCACGCACACCCCACACATCCACCTTGGGCTGGAAGACGTCCAGCACCCTCGTCACCAAGTCCAGGTAGTCGCTGCAGGGGATGTTGGTCTCGAAGCTGGCGTAGCTGCAATGCGCTTCGGGCGTGATGTGGATGGTGTAGAAGCCGCCCATCGTCAGCCCGTTCATCGAGTAACCACAAGGTTCAAACAAGTAGTCGTCGATCAAGGAGTCCGGGTACAGCGCGCCGATCCCGCTCGCTCTCTACGCGTCACAGCCCGCCCTCGCGCCCACAGTCACGCTCTGCGCCGTCTTGGCTCCATCATTGAAGAACTGTTCCGCCACTTCGGGAGCCATATCGTACATCATCATGTTGAAGAAACAGCAGTCCAGCCCGCCCTCGCAGAACGACGGCTGCGACATGGACACGGGGGAACCCGGAACCATGAAGCAGTCGAGCGCCTTCTCCCCGGGGACCAGCCGCGCGCTCTCCACGGGCACGTCGACCCACTCCAGGGACGACGACAGCGAGCTGGTGAAGAACTCCTGCGCCGAGGGGCTGAGCCACGAGTGGGAGAAAAGAAACACGTGGTCGCCCATCGAAGGACCTAGCAAAGCGCCACAATCGGAAGGGAAGTACGAGCGAAGGAAGGCATCCTGCGCGTGAGGGGGGGAGAGCGGGCCTACCGAATCCTGCCAGCGACTGTGCGGATACAGCTGCTCGAGAGGGAAACGATAGTTCTTGCTGCTGTAGAGCATAAACTCGAGCAGCATTCCTCTCTTCTACGCGTGAGCCTCGCCCATGGAGCGCACCTTCAGCAAGTCCAAAACAAGCGGGAGCGCATACAACAACAATGTTCTTCCACACGTTTTGAATATGCACAGATTATCAAAGACGAAGAGGCTCGATTCGCTCAGAACGTAGGCCGTACAATTCCTAGACGTCACCGGCGCGCAGCTGCACTACTCGCTTTCGCACTGACTCAATATTGTACACTTGGCTTCGTTGAGAATGGTCTGCCACGTAGAGCGCGGAATCGCTCGAAGGCCGCTGTTGGGCTTCACGGAAGCAATCTTAATCTGGAGAATCTTTTCGGCACCCTCAAAACCGGATGCCGTTTCAACATCAGTATGTGAAGTGTCCATAGTTTTGTTTCAGCTAGTTTCAGAGTATCGAGTAGTCTTGTAGGTCCCTTCAAGGCATAGAGTGACAGGAATTATCCCTTGTCTAAACCGATAAAGAACGGCCCTGGCTGCCCTACGTTGAGTACTTTGAATCCTTTTCTTTGTAGAAAAGAGCTTGTACACGAATGCACAAAACAATACTGAAGAAAACCCGCAATACCAACCATTCCGCGATGATTGGGCGCCCCGACTCTCGTGCGTCCGGAATGTTCGTTCGCGCTGCAGAATCCCCCCTGTTTCTGGCACTCCCTCTTTGACAGAATGACCAGCAGGGAAGCGTTCTGGTTGTGCGGATGGATTCGAATCGGGAGAGAGAAGCCGTGGGAGAAGGGCGGGGTGATTCTTCACATGATCGCGACTGCGTTGGGAGGGGATTCCTGCGAAGCGGAGGAGTGCAATGCAACGAGAGAAGCCGCAATTCGTGGGTTGGGTGACAATGAAAACACAGGCGGGACGCGAATGAAAACGATTCCAATGCATTGAATGAAGCGCGGAGGAATGCGATCATCTCATTTCTCATTCATGTTGCGTCGACACTCCTTTTCCGAGGTCGATTTTCCAGCTCGTGATGACGACGTGCCGCGAAAGGAGCAGAAGAGGAGGAGAAATGGTGTGTTCTATGTCTTGTAGTCGCTTTCGTCTTTGGTTTCATCCCGTAGTCTTGTATTCTTTGTCCTCGCTCTTGTTCTACTCATAAAGGTCGAAACCGACGTAGTCTTAACGACAAACCCTCCTCTGTACGCCTTCGATTCGATTCTCTCCTCATCGCGTAGCAACAAGCAGTACAGAGTCGTCGATGATCGGTTGGATTCATTTTTCCGTTCCCTTCTGCATCTCGAGTGATTCCGTAGAGAATGCGGAGTCTTCCCCCTCAACGCTGGAGGACCGCGCATCCTATGAGTTCAATTTGGGCGAAGCGCTCCACACTTCCCTCTCCGACCCGAAGGAGCTGAGGGAGAAGCCGGCTCTCTCCGACAAGTATCGCGATGCTCTTTTTAGTCTCTCTGGGCCGGCTCCGCTCAACGGCTTCGATGACGAGTTCTCCGTGAAGCAGTCCCACCGCCTCCATCTGTTTGAAGGCAATCGCGATGTCGGCGCGTCGTTTCAGCCGACGAGGAGTACGCTTTCCTCCTTCCTCTCATGTAGTCATTCCGTCCTCATCCACCGATTTTGATGTTTCCATTATCACGCAGACATCGTGTGTGTTTGAGTGTTGCGTCACACGTAGCGTGGAACGTCTCTTCTTTTTCCCGCATCTCCTCGCTCGATGGAAGGGGTACGCTTTTCGCTCCCTGTTGACTCTAGTCCGATGAGCGCGACGATCATGCTCCAGAACGACGACGACGCCTCCGTCTTCGCCGCCTTTCTCCGCAACACGCCCCTCCCACACCGGTTCCGAATGATCACATACACGCGCACGCCGTCTCGCAACTGCATCGTTTACTACGAGCGGGTCGATCTCACTGCGTCGCACGACCCAGATGCCTCCATCGTGTACGGGAAGGACGGTCTGCCATATCGCCGCGTGTGTCGCGACGACAGCGAGCGCATCTATCCGATCAACCGCCTCCGCAACCTGGCCATCCAGAACACGCTAACGACGCACTTCCTGGTGCTGGACATGGACATGTGGCCCGTGTCCACTACCTACACGGACCTGATCACGCTGCCGCGGAACATCCTCCAGAACGAGCACCTCGCACTCATCCTTCCCGCGTTCTCGCTGAAGAAGAAGGCGGTGAAGAAGTGTCGGTCCTTCCAGGAGTGCGTGGAGACGGCGGCGCCGCTGCTGCCCAACACCAAGCGCGAGCTGCAGGCGTGCGTGGAGAAGGAGGAGTGCTCCACGTTCCGTCCCGAGTCGTTCACACACGTGGGGCTTCTCTGTCGTGCTGACGAGTAGAATTACATGGTGGATGGTTGGTTCTCCTTCCCCGCGAGCACTCGCTTCATCTTCAAGCAGTGCTTCAACCACGTGTTCCAGGAGCCCTATCTGATGGTGCGTCGCTCGCCGTCGCTGCCGCTGTTCGACGAGCGTTTCATCAACTATGGGTACAACAAGGTGCAGTGGGTGGAGCACCTGCGCTGGATCGGCTACCAGTTCGCGCTGATCATCCAGTCGTTCGCGGTGGACGTGCCACACCCGCCGTCGGAGTACGCGAAGTCGTGGTCAAAGCAGTGGGAGGCGAAGGAGAACGCGAACATCACGATGCGGAAGGTGTACCGCAAGTTTTTGACGGAGTTGCGGAACCACACGAATGATGACAGTACGGTGTTCGTGTGTTATCGGTACAAGAGTGGGTGTGGGGAGGGTGTGTGAGGTGTAGATCGCTACACGAAGAATATTGCGGTGAATCATCAGGATATGGTGGATCGGAGGGAGGTGGTTGTTTCTTCTGGGAAGGGAGTTGCTGCTGAGAAGGGAGTGTCTTCTGGGAAGGTGATTTCTGAAAAGAGAGTCACTTCAATGAAGTCGTCTCCTGAGAAGGAAGTGGCGTCCAAGAAGACTCCAGAAAGACCTTCAGAAAGAACGAGTAAGAAAGCGCTTCCCAAGGACGTCTCCAAAGAGAAACCACTCTCCGAAAAGAAAGAGCCAAAACGCAAAGTCATCGTCTTCACGAAGAAAAGGAAGATCTAGTTGCTTCTCCTTGTTTCAACAAGCATAAGTGAACGAGCTCAACCGAGCAATCAGAACAACTGAACACACAACGACTGAAACACAACAAACACACCCAAAAGCAACAGCGACTTAAAGTCGGCAACAATAACTGCTCGACTGTGTGATATAACGGATGTAACGATGACTACCCCTCACTCCCCACAACAACCCTTACGCGTCATACTTCTTGTCGTCCACGTCCACAGCCAATCCACGGATACGCAAGCCGGACACCTGGTAGTTGGGAATCTCGAAGTTCAGCCTACGCCTCACACACGCCTTACACATCTACGCAATCGGCGAAATCTCCTTTGTGATGAACTGGTTCGCGGGCTTCTCCAGGTTGAAGATCACCTTCAGGTAGTACTCCTTCTGCCCCGACACCTTGCTGATCATCCACAGCACGCGACGCTCCTTCTCGCGGTACTCCTTCACCTGACCCTGCGCGTCCGGCGCCAGCGTCACCGTGCACGTCGTCGTGTCGTGCGGCGCGCGCATCGAGATGAACACGTTGCTCGCGTCCACGTCGGGCTCGAACTCGGCGCGCACCTGCAGGATCAGCTCGATCTTCGTCTCGGACTTCTCCTCCACCATCGGACGGATCGTGAACGGCGGTTTGAACGACGCCGTGATGCGGTAGTTCACCGCCGTGAACTCGCCCTCGGGCGGGTTGAAGCACAGCAGGCGCTGCGTGTCGAACTTGTCCAGCTTCATGCAGCCGTTGAAGTTGATGTCGTCCAGGATGATGAAGTCGTCCGCGCTCAGCGTGCGGCCCTCCGTGTCCTGCACCACCGGGATCGGCGTGTCCTTGCCCACCAGCGTGTTCTCCGCCAGCAGCATGCGCACCGGGGGACACCCGCTCAGGTACGAGCGCATCGTGATCGTGCCGTCGATCGACTGCGACACCACCTCGCCGCTCAGGTTCATCATGCAGTTCAGGCGCTCGAACACGTCCACGTACAGCTCGTTCATCTTCTTCTTCTTGTCGCGGTCCGCGATCACCGACTTGTTCACGTCGCCGATCACGTTCTTCTAAGCGTTACTCACATAGAGAAAACACACCTTCGGGTCCGCAACGACCACGGGCTTGTTATGCACGTAGTTGGCGAGGACCTCGCTCGAGGTGTCCTGCGGATAGCCAAAGTCCTACGCGTGAATGAACTCGCATCAGCGCCCACAATCGCCTCGTCCAGCAGCTCGTAGATCAGCGCGAAGTTCTTGCGAACGGCCTCTTCCGTCAGCATGCCGCAGTAATCCTTGATAATCTTGAGAATGCGATTCAGGATCTCCACACCGAGCGCGGGAGACATGTTCATCTAGGGGTCAGCGCCGATTTCGACAAGGCACCTTTGTGTTTATGACAAAATAGAGACCGTTCTTCTTCTCGAAAATGTAGGTGATGGCTCCGCTGACCTAGGCCTCAAAATATCGCCCAAACGGCTACAAACACGGGGGGACAGTCGCCCTTGGGCCAGGAGCGCACCACGCGAAGGAACTTCTCGCAGGAAGTGATGGGTGTGTCGAAGCGGACTAGAATTCACGCGCAGGGAGAAACCACGTACAATCCTTCAGAATAAGACGATCACCTCTGTCGGAAAGGATGAAGAATTGGGAAATCATCTTTCAAGCAGCTTATTTGGGAAGACAATGCGATTCTCTGGTGTATTGAGTTGAAATGCATCAGGAAACAATCGGGACGTCTCTCCCCTTATGGTGCGGAATGGCTGTGAAGCAACGAGCTCTCTGGGTCGGATTCCGCTCCTTGTCTTTGCTAATTCCTTTCGCGTTGGCAGAGGGCTGTTGTGTGTTTCTTTTGTGCTTTGGAGGGAGAAGAGGGGGTATTCTGTTGGATCTGGGGGTAAGGTTTGGTGCTGGCTTTTGTTTCCAGATTCTCTTGATTTCGTTGAAAGAATCGATTGTGAGTGTTTTCGTGTCTTGGGGTGGGATGCGATGATTATTATTGGTTTTGGCTTCATTTGGTTGTATGCTTCATGTTGAATCCAAATCCGTGAGTTGAGACCGATGAATGGCATCCATCTTTCATCATCGACAAACCATGAACACCATCTCCAAAGAGGATATTGCACAGAGAATCGATCATACGCTGCTGAAGGTAGTTCGGAGGGGCGTGGTTTCATGGATACAGGCGTTTGCCACGGAAAAGGATATCGCGAAACTGTGTGACGACGCCGACAAGCACCACTTCGCCTCTGTGTGCGTCAACCCCATGTAGCCGATCTGGCTGTTATTGAGCACCTAGCTATGTCAAGTTTGCATCCAAGTACCTGCGTTCCTTGGGATCGTCTGTGAAGGTGTGCACCGTCGTTGGCTTCCCCTTGGGCAACACGACGACCGGTTTGGCCTTGCTCTTCTGTTCACGCGTAGAGTGCAAGTGCTTCGAAACGATGGACGCCATTGCGAACGGTGCTGACGAGATCGACATGGTGATGGCCATTGGCATGCTGAAGAGCGGCGACTACGACTACGTTCGAGACGAAATCCAGCGGTTGCACTCGATCTGCGCGAGCAGCGGAAAGCTGCTGAAGGTGATTATCGAGATATATCCCATTCCTGTGTTGTATTGGAGTCCTTTACGCCAGCTGCTACCTCACGGACGAGGAAATCCAGAAGGCGAGCGAATTGACCTTCCAGGGCGGAGCGGAGTTCGTGAAGACGTCTACGGGATTTGGACCGAGTTTGCGCGTGCTTAGTGGATTATGGTTAGGCAGTGCGAATGTGAAGGCGGTCCAGCTCATGTCGCGGGTGGCGAAGAAGTACGGTGGAAAGGTGAAGGCGGCGGGTGGCATTCGTTGTTACGAGGACGCGGTGGCGATGATAGAGGCGGGAGCATATCCTTGGTGTTTGTGTGTACTATATTCCTTTACGCTACGGATCGTCTTGGAACGAGCAGTGGTGTTGCGATTGTGGATGCGTGTTGTGTTTGTTGCAGTTTCCATTTGGTTTGTGAGTGGTGATAAGATTAATTGGAATTTGGAGTTTGGATTTGAAGTGGGTGTGAGAATGGGTAACCCATAATGAAGATTTGGGATAGTGGGTAGTGATGGAGGGGCGGAGGAGTTGTTGGACGTACCTTCTCAGCCGTTTGGCTAAGATCAAGTGTAGTATCTGTTCTTTTCAGTGTGAAAACTGAAAATGTACCCACTGGGTACATCTTTTTCACCTGTATTTTTCCCTTGGGCAGGTGGAGTTCTCGGTTTACCGAGATACACCAGCGCGAGTGTCCTTTGCATTGCACTACAGCATTGTGACGCTCACCGCCCTCTCTGAATCGAAGTTGTGTCTTTCTGAATCGGAGTTGCTTCTTGAGAAGTGTTGAACAAACCAACGACAATAAAAGACAATCATTGCAGGTACTTGCGAAGAACTCCGATATCTACGTGTGAGGGGAGAGAGAAACGAATGCTTCCTATGAAGGTGATGTGATTCTTGTACTCGAAGGGATAGGACAGAACCACACTACTGAGATTGGGCATGTCTACACATCACTCCCGTCTGAGAAAACGCACTTTCAAGGACAACGGTGCGGGGATGAGAGAACGAATAACTGACGCCTTCAGTAGTCAGGGACACCAGCTTGGGCAGGTCTAGTCAATCAAATCACTTAACAAGAATCACTCCGCATTATCAGAATGGCTGAATCATCGCTCTCCTTGAACTCAAACGCGTGCACGCCCATCTGAATGGACTCTAACTCGGGCAAGTCTAGTCAGTTAGGTGAGGGAGAAGAGATCACTCTCAAACACAACGCGTGAGCAACCACGGAACGATTCCCTTCCAAAGAAGAGTGATTTGAGCAAAGGCAGGTCTATTCATCACTTACTGTGAAGGAGAGCACTCTTCAACTCCAGCGAAGCGTTATAGAAACAGTAACTCCAATCATTCAAGTCACCCATCGCAATCGCTTCCAACGCATCCACACTCTCAATCTCGATCACACTGTAATCTGAGAAGGAGTAACGACCCATCTTCACCGCCTTCAATGAAGGACAGTTCTTCAGATAGAAACGATGGTTCGGGTCGTTACTGTGACCGTTCTTATGCAGTGTGAAGCTGTTCTCTCCAATCACCACACTCTCCAACTCGTTCAATCCCAGCATGTTCACCGTGCTCACATGCTCAAAGCAGTTGTCTCCAATCTCAATTCGCTTCAAATTCTTCATATCGCTCAAATACAGTACCCCCACACTCGATTCGTTACAACAGTTCGACGACACCACAATCTCGCTCACGAACTCATCCAACGAATTCCACTCCACTTCATTGTGAATCTCAAGCTTCAGTTCTTCGTGTCTACGATTCCACAGCGAATCCTCTTCTCTCCCCTTCACATACCAGCCATCGTACAACTCCACACTGTCCCGTGACTGACCATTCAACCACTCACATTCACTTATCGCCATTCCACTCGTAACACTTATCACGTTTCCCATCCCACAGCGCACATACTTCCCCACAGATTCATCAAACGCGTAGCCACCCTCATACACAGGGCGACGATTCAGCACACTTACGTTCTCTTCACCTTCCATCACCTCGTACTCAACCATCTCGCTCTCATTCTCGAACTCCTGAAGGATCTGGAACAACTCGTCGTTCTTCCACACGCCGTGAACCAACACACGACCACTCTCTTCATCGTATGCATATCCCTCTCCCTCTCTCTTCATCGACTCTTCATAGTCGTAGTCTCCTCGATATACGACTCGATTCTGCTCACCCCTCCGAATCACCATCTTCATCCCGTGCACGGTATTCTCCACGTAACGGTGCTCTTCGCAACTCTGAAAACTCTTCCAGCTCTCCTTTCGCAATGCCCTTCCCTTCTCATACACCGTGAATTCACCCACTCGTTGTCCACTCTCCTCTCTCCAACTCAATTCAAGTACTCCTTTGCGAAACAGACGACACTCACCACTATTCACTTCTTTCACCATATACTCATCACGGTGTTCTTCCTGAAATGTGGTAATTTCAAATTCTCCCCTGTTCATCCTCTTCCTCACACTCTCAGCGGAAACGTAACCCTCCTGCGTTACTGCCCTCAGTATATCCGCATTGCTTTTGTCTATTCGTCACGGGCACAGTCCATAACCAACTGCAGTAATCCAACATGTCGCAAAAGAATGACTACGCGTTCTCTCCGTATAACACCCAAAGAATTCACTGTCCAACAAACACCTCAACCCCAATAAGTGAAAACAGTAGGATACCATGGTGT
>ENA-UEQW01001560-UEQW01001560.1-human-gut-metagenome-genome-assembly--contig:-NODE-1560-length-18678-cov-4.952153_pt1 | contig 18678 bp, 18 predicted proteins | sample MGYA00242947_ERZ507947 | MGnify/ENA primary metagenome ERZ507947 (study PRJEB26167, sample SAMN06115421) | human gut metagenome | host: Homo sapiens | place: China:Guizhou | collected 2015-03-17... | reverse complement strand
CATCCGTGAGAAGGTCATCAAGGTCGTGGCGGACAGCGCCAAGGCTGTGGCCCCCGCTGAGGAGAAGGCCGAGCTGGAGGCCGAGGGCGAGATCGTGGAGAAGCCCGCCAAGAAGCCTGCCGCCAAGAAGACGACGAAGAAGGCCGAGGGTGAGGAGAAGGCCGAGAAGGCCCCCGCCAAGAAGCCTGCGGCCAAGAAGACCGCCAAGAAGGACGCGGAGTAATTCGCTGTATACAAGAGAGAAAAGCCGGCGCGGCGGGGTGAAAACATTTCCCCCGCCGCCGCGGGCTCTTATGAAAAACACAGTCGGGTGGGTATAATCAGGCATCTATCATACAGGAGGTATTTTTTATGAGCTTAGTCCCTTACGTTGTGGAGCAGACCAACCGCGGTGAGCGTTCCTATGACATTTTCTCCCGCTTGCTCAACGACCGTATCGTATTCCTGGGCGAAGAGGTGAATGATACCACCGCCAGCCTCGTCGTGGCACAGCTTCTCTATCTCGAGGCGCAGGACCCCGACAAGGATATTCAGATGTATATCAACAGCCCCGGCGGCAGCGTGACCGCCGGTATGGCCATTTATGACACCATGCAGTATATCAAGTGCGACGTGTCCACCATCTGCATCGGCATGGCCGCCAGCATGGGTGCGTTCCTGCTGTCCAGCGGTGCCAAGGGAAAGCGCATCGCGCTGCCCAACGCGGAGATCATGATCCACCAGCCCTCCGCCGGTACCCAGGGCAAGGTCACGGATATGGAGATCGATGTGGAGCATTTCCTGAAGATCAAGCAGCGCCTGAACAAGATCATGGCGGAGAATACCGGCAAGACGCCGGAGCAGATCAAGACGGATTCCGAGCGCGACAACTGGATGATCGCGGAGGAGGCCCGGGAATACGGTCTGGTGGATAAGGTCATATATAAGAGGTAAAAACGAATGGCAGAAGATAAGAAGGCCCTGCGCTGCTCGTTCTGCGGCAAGCCGGAGAGTCAGGTCCATCGCATGATCCAGGGCCCCGGCGTCCGAATTTGCGACGAGTGCGTCCAGCTGTGTATGGATATCCTGAACGACGGCTACACCGCGGGCGCTGACGGTATAGACAGCATGGACGAGCTGCCTACGCCCAAGGAGATACACGATGTGCTGGACCAGTACGTTATCGGGCAGGAGGCAGCCAAGGTGGCGCTGTCCGTGTCGGTGTACAACCACTACAAGCGCATTTATTTCGGCGGCGACGAGGATGTGGAACTGCAGAAAAGCAATATCCTGATGATCGGTCCTACCGGCTCCGGCAAGACGCTGTTTGCCCAGACGCTGGCGCGGGTGCTGAAGGTCCCCTTTGCCATTGCCGATGCCACCACACTGACCGAGGCCGGCTATGTGGGTGACGATGTGGAGAATATACTGCTGCGCCTTTTGCAGGCGGCGGATTTCGACGTGGAGCTGGCCGAGCGGGGCATCATCTACGTGGATGAGATCGACAAGATCGCTCGGAAGAGCGAGAATACGTCCATCACCCGCGATGTGTCCGGCGAGGGCGTGCAGCAGGCGCTGCTGAAGATATTGGAGGGCACTGTTGCCAATGTGCCGCCCCAGGGAGGGCGCAAGCACCCCCATCAGGAGTTCATCCAGCTGGATACCAGCAATATCCTGTTTATCTGCGGCGGCGCCTTCGACGGTCTGGAAAAGATCATCGAGGACCGCGTGGGCAAGCGCAGCATGGGGTTTGAGAATGCGGTGCAGAGCAAAAAAGAGCGCAATACCGGCGAACTGTTCCAGCAGGTCCAGCCCCACGATCTGCTGAAGTTCGGCATCATCCCCGAGTTGGTAGGCCGTATGCCGGTCATCACTGCCCTGCGGGGGCTGACCCGGGAGGATCTGGTGCGTATCCTCACCGAGCCGAAGAACGCTCTGGTGAAGCAGTACCAAAAGCTGCTCAGCTACGATGGCGTGGAGCTGCATTTCGATCAGGACGCGCTGGAGGCGGTGGCGGACACCGCGCTGGCACGGAATATCGGTGCCCGCGGCCTGCGGGCGGTGATGGAGGGACTGCTGACCAAGGTCATGTACGATGTGCCCTCCGACCCCACCATCACCGATGTGACCATCACAAAGGCGTGCGTGGACGGCGAGGCCGAGCCTACGGTGCTGCACGACCCGGAAAAGGTGGCGCAGCGCGCCAAATTCAAGACCGGCACAGCGGACAAGCCCGCTGCCCCGGCGTCTTAACGAGACTCAAGACTCAAGAGGGGAGAGGCGCCGCCTCTCCCTTTTTCCCAACGCCCGCCCAAGCCCGGCGGGAGAAAGGAGACATATATGGAAACGATCACCCGGAATATGCCGGTGCTGGCGCTGCGGGGGCTGACGGCCTTCCCCGGCCAGACCATGTCCTTTGACGCGGAACGGGATATTTCCATTTTCGCGCTGGACAACGCCATGGAAAACGACCGGCGGCTGCTGGCCGTCACCCAGCGTGAGCTCTCCACGGCGGAGCCGGGAGAGGAGGAGCTGTACACCATCGGCACGGTGTGCCACATTTTGCAGATCATCAAGACCTCCGACACCACGGTGCGTGTCATCGTGGAGGGCGAGTGCCGGGCGCGGCTGCATCGCCTGTGGCAGAAGAAGCCGTTTTTGCAGGCGCAGGCGGAGCTGCTGCCGGAGGCGGAGAGCCGCCATACCGCCCGCAGCGAGGCGCTGATACGGCGCACCTACGTGCTGTTCGGAGAGTACCGGGAGCTGGTGGGCAGCATCAGCGACGATTTCTCTGCGGCGGTGCTGGATTGCGGCGACACCGGCCGGCTGGCCGATCTTATTACCCAGAACATCAACCTGCGGCATCAGGATCGCCAGCGGGTGCTGGAGGAGCTGCACCCGGATAAGCGGCTGCGGATCGTCAACGACATCCTGACCCACGAGGTGGACGTGCTCTCACTGGAATCCGAGATGGAACAGAAGGTTCGTATGCGCGTGGCGCAGGTGCAGAAGGACATGATCCTGCGGGAGCAGGTGAAGGTGCTGCAGCACGAGCTGGGCGACGACGGCGACGAGGAGATAGAGGAATATACCGCCCGGATCGAGGCTGCGCACCTGCCGGACGAGGTACATAAAAAGCTGACAAAAGAGGTGGAGCGGCTGGCCAAGCAGCCCTTCGGCAGCGCCGAGGCGTCGGTGATACGGAACTATCTGGACGTGTGCCTGGAGCTGCCGTGGAACAAGTCTACCCGTGAGCGGGCGGACGTGGCGCAGGCGCGGAAAATACTGGACAAGGAGCACTACGGGCTGGACAAGGTGAAGGAACGGGTGCTGGAGTTCATCGCCGTGCGGCAGCTGAATCCGGACGCCAAGGGGAAGATCCTGTGTCTGGTGGGGCCTCCCGGCGTGGGCAAGACCTCCGTGGCCATGTCCGTGGCGCGGGCTATGAACCGCAAGTGCGCGCGGCTCAGTCTGGGCGGCGTGCGTGACGAGGCCGACATCCGGGGACACCGGAAAACGTACATCGGCGCCATGCCGGGACGTATCATCGAGGCGCTGGGCAGGGCGGGCACCATGAACCCGCTGCTGGTGCTGGATGAGATCGACAAGCTGGCCAGCGACATGCGGGGCGACCCCGCCGCCGCGCTGCTGGAGGTGCTGGACAGCGAGCAGAACGGTGCGTTCCGCGACCACTTTGTGGAGGTGCCGGTGGATCTCAGCCGTGTGATGTTCATCACCACCGCCAACACCACGTCCACCATTCCCCGGCCGCTGCTGGATCGCATGGAGGTCATCGAGTTGGGCAGCTATACCGACGAGGAAAAGCTGCACATCGCCCGGGAGCATCTGCTGCCCAAGCAGATGAAGGAGAACGGGCTGCGCCGGGGACAGCTGCGGCTGGACGACGATGCCCTGCGGCGCATCATCACCGACTACACCCGCGAGTCCGGCGTGCGGACGCTGGAGCGGCAGCTGGGCAAGCTGTGCCGGAGAGCCGCCATGCGTCTGGTGCAGACGGATGTAAAGCGGATAGACGTTACAGCGAAGGAGCTGAAAGACTTTCTGGACACGCCGCCCTACGGCGAGGATACACGCAGCAAGACCGACCAGATCGGCGTGGTCAACGGCCTTGCGTGGACAGAGGTGGGCGGCGAGCTGCTGGAGGTGGAGGCCGGTGTCATGGACGGCACCGGCAAGCTGGAGCTGACGGGCAATCTGGGTCAGGTGATGCAGGAGTCCGTAAAGGCGGCGTACACCTGCCTGCGCAGCCGCGCCAGGGAGATGGGCATCGCACCGGACTTCTACAAGACGAAGGATATCCACGTCCACTTCCCGGAGGGCGCCGTGCCCAAGGACGGCCCCTCGGCGGGCATCGCCATCACCACGGCCATGCTGTCGGCTCTGACGGGGCGCGCCGTGCGGCACGACGTGGCCATGACCGGCGAGGTGACGCTGCGGGGCAGGGTGCTGCCCATCGGCGGCCTGCGGGAGAAAACCATGGCCGCCAAGCGAAACGGTATCACCACCGTCATTATTCCCAAGGAAAACGAGAAGGATCTGGCCGACATCGATCCCGCTGTCCGCGCCGCGCTGCGGTTCGTAACGGCGGAGACGGTGGACGCCGTGTTTGTTCACGCGCTGACGCTGCCCAAGAAGGAGGCGGCGGTGGAGCATCTGGCGGTGATAGGCAGTCCGGCCATGCAGGAGGTGCGCCATGGCGATCAACTTTAATAAAGCGGAGTTTGTTCTATCGTCTGTTAAAGCGGAAACCTTTATCCGCGACGGCCGCCCGCAGGTGACGTTTGCCGGGCGCAGCAACGTGGGCAAATCCTCCGTTATCAACCGGCTGCTGGGGCGGAAGAACTTTGCCCGCGTGGGCGCTACCCCCGGCAAGACCAGCCAGATCAACTACTTCCGCATCGACGATAAGATCTATTTCACTGACCTGCCCGGCTACGGCTACGCCAAGGTGTCCAAGGAGGAGCGTGACCGCTGGGGACGGCTGATGGAGCGGTACTTTGCGGAGGAGGGGCTTATTACGCTGGGCGTGCTGATCGTGGACGCGCGGCACAAGCCCACCGCCGACGATGTGACCATGTGCGACTGGTTCAAGGGCACCGGATGCCCGGTGATCGTGGTGGCCAACAAGCTGGATAAGCTGAAGAAAAGCGAGATCGAGCCCAATCTGGCGCTGATCCGGCAGACGCTGACGCTGCCGGAGGAGGCGCTGCTGATCCCCTTCTCCGCGGAGAAGGGGACGGGCAAGACGGAGCTGCTGGCGGCCATCAGCGCACTGTGCGGTATCAAGACCTCCGACTGAATAAAGACCGCCTGGCACAAGAAAATACACGGTTCTGCCTGTGCCTATCCGGCTGCAACCGACCGAAAAAACGCCCGCATGCGGGCGTTTTTTTGCAGCCGGTCTCAGCTCAAATATGCTTTCATAAAACCGCTTCGCGCCTTTTGCGGTGTATGTTTTCTTATGCCAGGCGGCCTGAGCCGGAGGTTTTGATTGCATTGTGCGGCCGCAGGGGGTATAATACAAGGTACTACACTTTGCGCCGCGCGCAAAGACCGATTTGAGGTATACGAATGAAAACTCAGGAAAAGCTGAACATGACCATGCTCTGTGACTTCTATGAGCTGACCATGGGCAACGGCTACTTTGAGGCCGGCTGCAAGGAGCGCATCACCTATTTCGACGTGTTCTTCCGCAAGGTGCCCGATGGCGGCGGCTTCGCCATCGCGGCAGGTCTGGAGCAGCTGATCGACTACATCGAGAACCTGCACTTCACCGAGGAGGACATCGCCTATCTCCGCGGGCGAAACCTGTTCTGCGAGGAATTCCTGGACTATCTGCGGAACTTCCGCTTCACCGGCGATATCTACGCCATTCCGGAGGGTACGCCTGTGTTCCCCAAGGAGCCGCTGGTGGTGGTCCGCGCACCGGCCATCGAGGCGCAGCTGATCGAGACGTTCACCCTGCTGACCATCAACCACCAAAGTCTGATCGCCACCAAGGCCAACCGTATCGTCCGGGCCGCCAAGGGCCGCACGGTGCTGGAGTTCGGCTCCCGCCGTGCCCAGGGGGCCGACGCGGCCATTGTCGGTGCGCGGGCGGCCTATATCGGCGGCTGTGCCGGTACGGCCTGCACCATCTCTGACGAGGTGTACGGCGTGCCCGCCGGCGGCACCATGGCCCACGCCTGGGTGCAGATGTTCGACAGCGAGTACGAGGCTTTCAAGACCTATTGCCAGACCTATCCCACCAACGCGACCCTGCTGGTGGACACCTATAACACGCTGAAGTCCGGTATCCCCAACGCCATCAAAGCGTTCAACGAGGTGCTCAAGCCTCTGGGTATCACCAAATGCGGTATCCGCCTGGATTCCGGCGACTTGGCGTACCTGACCCGCAAGGCGCGGGAGATGCTGGACGAGGCCGGCTGGACCGAGTGCAAGATCTCCGTGTCCAACTCGCTGGACGAGTACCTCATTCAGGATATGCTGCTGCAGGGCGCGCAGATCGACCTGTTCGGTGTGGGCGAGCGCATGATCACCGCCAAGTCCGAGCCGGTGTTCGGCGGCGTGTACAAACTGGTGGCCATCGAGGAGCCGGACGGCACCGTTATCCCCAAGATCAAGGTCAGCGAGAATGTGGAGAAGATCACTATTCCTCACTTCAAGAAGGCCTATCGCCTTTTCGGACGGGACACCGGCAAGGCCATCGCCGACTATATCACGGTCTATGACGAGACGGTGGACGACACAAAGGGCCTGACCATCTTTGACCCCATGGCCACCTGGAAGCGAAAGGACGTGTATAACTTCGAGGCCCGGGAGCTGCTGGTGCCGATCTTCAAGAACGGCAAGCGGGTGTACGACTGCCCGCCGCTGGAGGAGATCAAGGCATACTGCGCCCAGCAGGTGGATACTCTGTGGGACGAGGTCAAGCGCTTTGACTATCCCCACAAGTACTATGTGGACCTGTCGGACAAGCTGTGGGATATCCAGCAGTGCCTGCTGCGGACCTCGCAGCTGTGATGACCATCTGAAATAAAAGAAAAGGGAGGAGGATCAACAGTGAAAAAGCCGAGAGTACAGCAGCGGACAGAGCGACGGATATCCGCTGCGCTGCGGCTGGTGATGGTGGCGGTATTGCTGTTGGCACAGATCGCGCTGGTGATCGTCCTCAGCGACCTGCTCAAGCAGCGCATGGCGCTGGCCTATACGGTATTGCAGCTGCTGGCCGGTGTGGTGGCCATGCGTATCTGGTCCCGCCCCGGGGCCACCAGCTATAAGATGGGCTGGATCATCCTGGTGCTGTTCGTGCCGGTGGTGGGACTGATCCTCTATCTGCTGTGGAACGGCGACCGGCCGTCCAAGCGCCTGAGCCTGAAGAAGCCGGTGCCCATCGAGGAGCCGCTGGCGCAGCAGGAGCTCGCCCGCACCAATCTGGAGAAGCTGCGCCAGACCGCGCCCCAGTGGTATCCGCTGGCAGCGTATCTCAGCGGCAAGGGCTTTGACCTGTACCGCAACACGGCGCTGCGCTATCTGCCCACCGGCGAGGCGTATCTGGAGGATATGCTCACCACACTGGATACGGCCCAGCGGTTCATCTTCCTGGAGTACTTTATCATGGCCGAAGGCGAGATATGGGATCGGTTGTCTGATATCCTCTGCCGCAAGAGCCGTCAGGGCGTAGAGGTCAAGCTGATCTTTGACGATTTCGGCAGCATGATGCGTATGCCCAACGAAAAAATAGACGCGCTGCAGGACGCCGGGGTGGAGGTCAGGGTATTCAACCCCGTGCACCACTACGTCAACCGGCTGTACTTCAACTACCGCGACCACCGGAAGATCACCTGCGTGGATGGAGATATTGCCTACACCGGCGGCGCCAATATCGCCGACGAGTACGCCAACCTGATCGAACGCTTCGGCTATTGGAAGGACTGCGGTCTCCGGCTGGAGGGCGAGGGCGCTTGGGGCCTGACCCGGGAGTTCCTGCAGATGTGGCAGCGGATGGACGGTCAGCTGTACCATGAGTACGACTATTATCGCCCCCTGCACCACCCCCTGGAGCAGGGCTTCTGCCAGACTGTGGTGGACGGCCCCGATGACAACCCTAACAACGCGGCGGAGGATCTGTTCCTCCAGATGATCGGCCGCGCCCGGCGGGAGGTGTATATCACCACACCCTACCTGGCTATCGACGAGCCCATGCTCAAGGCGCTGTGTCTGGCCGCGGAAAGCGGTGTGGATGTCCGCCTCATCATGCCCGGCATCCCGGACCACAAGTTTGCCTATCTGGTGGCGGAGAGCTACTTCGACCAGCTCATGGCGCATGATGTTAAGATATATACCTTTACACCTGGCCTTGTCCATGGAAAAACCGTCCTGACTGACCGCGAGACGGCTTTTGTAGGCTCCGTCAATATGGACTACCGCAGCTTCCAGCTGCACTTCGAATGCGGCGAGGTGTTCTATGGCACACCCGCCATCGAGACGCTGCTGGAGGATATGGACACCACCATGGCCCGCTGTGCGCCCATGACGCCGGAGCGTATGGCGGAGCGCCCGTTTTGGCGGCGGGCGATGGGGACGGTATTACGGCTCTTCGCCATGTGGATGTAACCCCCGTCTGGTATATTTCCGCCCCGGCTGCGTCGAATATCCAAGAAAGGAATTATCCATGGCCTGCTTTATCATCGGCGCGGGCAGCTTTTACGGCCTGCCTGTGTCTGTTCAAAGGACCGATATGGTCATCGCCGCCGACGGCGGCTGGCATACCTGCCGGGAAAATGGCATAACGCCCACGCTGCTGGTGGCGGATTTCGACTCGCTGGACGCCGCGCCGGCGTTTGACCACATCCTCCGCTTGCCGGTGGAGAAGGATGACACCGACATGATCCGGGCAGTCAAGGAGGGCTTCGACCGTGGTGAGAGGGAGTTTCATCTCCTGGGCGGCATGGGCGGCCACCGGACAGACCACACGGTGGCCAATATGCAGACGCTGGCCTACATTGCCCGCCGGGGCGGGCAGGGCTGGCTGTACGGAAACGGTGAGCGATTCACCGCCATCTGCGACGGGGGCGAGATCACACTCACCGCAGGGCAGAACAGCGTTTTCTCCGTGTTCTGCCTGGGCGCAGACGCGGAGGGCGTTACCATCGAGAACGCCAAGTATCCGCTGACCGACGCCGTGCTGACGGCGGATTTTCCTCTGGGGGTCAGCAATCATTTTATAGGACGGGCGGTGCGCGTCGCGGTGCGGCGTGGCTGCCTGCTTATAGGGATAACAGATAAGGAGTAACGAAACATGAAAAACACCATGAAAAAGCTGCTGGCGCTGTTGTTGGCACTGGTGCTGACCCTGGCCCTGGCGGCCTGCGGCCAGAAGGAGGAAAACAAAACTGATGACCAGACCAACGACCCCGCGATCACCGATCAGGACAACGCCGCTGATGAAAAGGTGACGCTGCCGGTGGCGGACGGCGCGGTCATCGGTCAGGGTGCCGTGGCCTTCACTGTGGAGGTGCAGGGTGCGGACGGCAAGACCGTCACCTTTACCGTCAACACCGATGAGGAGACGGTGGGCGCGGCGCTGCTGAAGCTGGGCGTTATCGCCGGCGATGACTCCGAGTACGGCCTGTACGTCAAGACCGTCAACGGCGAGACTGCCGACTACGATGCCGATGGCACCTACTGGGGCCTCTACATCAACGGCGAGTACGCCATGACCGGTGTGGACGCCACTACGCTGGAGGCCGGCGCGACCTACGCTTTCCGTGTGGAGAAGGTCGAGGGCTGACAGGTATAAAAAAGAGACGGCGCAGCCGTCTCTTTTTTATACCTTTTCCAGTGACTGCACCACATCGCCCAGCAGATACAGGGAGCCGCAGCAGACGGCTGTGCCATCGGGCGGCGTGTCCGCCAGCATTCGGGACACACCCTCCCGGATGGTGTTGCAGGCCGTTACCGGCTTGCCATATCGCCGCAGGAAGGCCGCCAGCTCTCCGGCGTCCAGCGCACGGGGATTGTGGGGGGTTACAGTGATAAACCGCGCGGCCAGCGGAGCCAGCTGGTCGTACATTTTTCCGTAGTCCTTGTCCGCCAGTACACCGGTCAGCACCGTTACCGGCTGGCCCGGCAGATACTCCCGGATGGCCGCCGCCAGCGAGACCATGCACTGGGGGTTGTGCCCTCCGTCCAGAATGATCGTGGGCTGCCGCCGCACCACCTGAAACCGTCCCGGCCACGCGGTCTGGGCCAAGCCCTGACGGACGGCACTTTCATCAATGTGCCAGCCACGCTGCCGCAGAACATCAATGGTCGTCAGCGCCACGGCGGCGTTTCGCAGCTGGTGGCCGCCCAGCAGGGGCAGCCGCAGGTCCTTATATGGGCCGTAGTTGAATATCTGCTCCTCCAGCGTGTCGCTGACAAGGGAGAGGGCATCGAAGTCTGCCACAGTCAGCGGTGCGCCTGCCGCGCGGCAGCGCACGGCCACCACCTCCTGTACGGAGGGGGCACAGGGGTACAGGACGGCATGACAGCCGGGCTTTATGATGCCCGCCTTGGTGGCGGCGATGGCCTCCACCGTATTCCCCAGCACGCTGGTGTGGTCCAGACCGATGTTGGTGAGCACGGCGGCCTCCGGCGCGGGGATCACATTGGTGGCGTCGAATTCGCCGCCCATGCCCACCTCGCATACCACAATATCGCACATCTCCCGGGCAAACCAGGTCAGGCCGATGGCCGTCACCAGCTCAAACTCTGTGGGGGGATCCGCCATGCGGTCAGCCAGCGGGCGCAGCTCCTCCACCAAGGCGCACAGGGTATCGTCCGGGATAGGTGCGCCGTTGATCTGCATACGCTCATTGAAGCGGAAGATGTACGGCGAGGTGTACAGTCCCGTTTTATATCCGGCGGCACGCAGCACGGAGGCCAGCATGGCGCAGGTGCTGCCCTTGCCGTTGGTGCCGGTGACGTGGACATACTTTACGTGCCGTTCCGGATGGCCAAGCAGGCCCAGCAGCGTATCGATACGGCTGAGCCCGGGCACACTGCCCCGCCAGTCCACCTTGTGGATGTACGCCAGCACCTCATCCGGCGTCATGGCCGTCACCGCCCTTCGTCTTTATCCGCCGCAGTACCGGGGAGAGTGCGTTCCGCCGCATCAGCAGCCACACCAGCAGCGCGTCGATACAGCCGGTGATGGCGAACTGAACGCTGCGGGCCGCCAGCCGGGTGAGGAAATAGGGCCATTTGGCCGCACCACCGTACACCAGCGCCAGGGCCATGCTCTGCCAGAGCACGGAGCCGCATACCGCCGCAGGAAATACCGCCAGCGCCGCCCGCCAGAGGGTAGGCCTGCGCCAGACATACCGGCGCACCAGCCCCGCCCACAGGCCGTACAGAATGGGCGGCAGGCAAAAGATCGGGTTGTAGCCAAAGGGGGAAAACAGACACCCAATGAAGTCGGCGGCAAAGCCCACCGCGGCGCCGGGCAGCGGCCCGAACAGCAGTCCGGCCAGGAGAATGGGCACCGCCTCCAGAGAGAAGCGGCTCACTTCGCTGGGAATGATGGTCAGCAATCGCGCCAGCACCACGCTCAGCGCGGTCAGCAGAGCGCAGACCGTCAGGGCATAGGTGTCGAGGACCGGTACGGGGACGGCGCATAGTTCTTTTTTCTGCATCAAAAATACCTCCTTATCCTTGGGATGGGAGGTATCACCATATAGATAACGACACAAACTGCCCGTGGAAGCTGGAATGGTATCGCGGCGCAGATGCACCTTCGTCCGGCGGCAGCCTCCCATCCGTCCGGCACTTAACGCACCATCCCTACACGGAACTGCTCACAGTATATACGCATTCCCACGAAAATGCAAGAAAAATAATCCCACAAGATATAGACCCGACAGTTGACTACATTCCACAGGATGATGTATAATGGTCGTGAATACATACCGAGATGCGGCAAGGAGGGCACAGCATGGCTTTTGACTTTAAAAACGGTTCCTACACCGACGCCGCCGGGCGCACGGTCCTTGATCCTGCCGTTTACAAGGACTGGCAGATCGGCGCGGCGGCGGAGCAGGCCCTGCCCCCGGTGGACTGGTTCCGCCAGAAGCTGGGTCTGCTGCCAGAGGAGCTGTTGCCCTATGGCAAGACCCCCAAGCTGGACTTTCTGCGGATCATGGAGCGCCTGAAAGACCGGCCGGACGGCAAGTATATTGAGGTAACGGCCATTACCCCAACGCCCCTGGGCGAGGGGAAGTCTACTACGTCTTTGGGCCTGATCGAGGGACTGGGACGTCTGGGCGCCAACGTGGGCGGCTGCCTGCGCCAGCCTTCCGGCGGCCCCACTATGAACGTCAAGGGCACCGCCGCCGGCGGCGGGAACGCCCTGCTCATTCCCATGACGGAGTTCTCCCTGGGCCTGACCGGCGATATCAACGACATCATGAACGCCCACAATCTGGCTATGACCGCCCTGAATGCCCGTATGCAGCATGAGCGCAATTATGACGACGAGACGTTGGGCAAACGCGGCCTGCGGCGGCTGGATATCGATCCGGAGCGCGTGCAGTGGAGCTTTGTGCTGGATTTCTGCTGTCAGGCCCTGAGAAAGATGCGTATCGGCCTTGGCGAGGGGAAGATGGACGGCTATCCCATGGACACCTGCGCCAACATCGCGGTCAGCTCTGAGCTGATGGCTATCCTCTCCGTGGCCCGGGATCTGGAGGACCTGCGTCGGCGCATCGGCAGCATCGTGCTGGCCTATGACAAGCAGGGAAGACCCGTTACCACCGAGGACCTGGAGGTGGCCGGGGCCATGACCGCCTGGATGCGGAACACCATCAACCCCACGCTGTGCTACACGGTGGAGCATCAGCCGGTGCTGGTCCACGCGGGGCCCTTTGCCAACATCGCCATCGGCCAGTCCTCGGTCATCGGCGACCGCCTGGGGCTGAAGCTGTTTGATTACCATGTCACCGAGTCCGGCTTCGCCGCCGACATCGGCTTCGAAAAGTTCTGGAACGTCAAGTGCCGTCTGTCCGGGCTGAAGCCGGACGTGTCGGTGCTGGTGGCCACCGTCCGCGCCCTGAAGATGCACGGCGGCGGCCCGGAGGTCATCCCTGGACGACCTCTGCCGGAGGCGTATACACGGGAGGATCTCGCCCTGCTGGAGGCAGGCTGCGCCAATCTGCTGCACCACGCGGCCACCATCCGCAAATCCGGCGTCACTCCTGTGGTGTGCATCAACAAGTTCTATACCGATACCGACGCGGAGCTGGAGCTGGTGCGCCGTATCTGCGCGGAGAACGGCCTACGCTGCGCCGTGTCCGATCACTGGCGCTATGGCGGTGCTGGCGCCGAAGAGCTGGCCCGCGCGGTCATGGCTGCCTGCGACGAGCCCTCGGCGCTGCAATTCCTCTACCCGGACGATATGCCTCTGCGTGAGAGGGTGGAGCGCATCGCCCGGGAGGTCTATGGCGCCGACGGGGTGGACTGGTCGCCGCTGGCGCTGGAAAAGGCGGCACGGTTCGAGTCCGACCCCAGGTACGCCGACTACTGCACCATGATGGTCAAGACGCACCTGTCCCTGTCCCACGACCCGGCCCGAAAGGGCGTGCCTACCGGCTGGCGTCTGCCGGTGCGGGATGTGCTGGAGTACAGCGGCGCACGGTTTTTGTGCCCCGTGGCCGGCAGCATCTCTATGATGCCCGGCACAGGGTCCGACCCGGCCTACCGCCGCATCGACGTGGACACCGCCACCGGCGCGGTCCGCGGCCTGTTTTAAGGAGGGCACTATGGACGACACCAACAAGACCTGCCGCGAATTTGTGGCCGCGCTTGCCTCGTCAGCACCGACGCCCGGCGGCGGCGGTGCCGCCGCGCTGTGCGGCGCTGTCGGCGCGGCCCTGTGCGGCATGGTGGCCAGCCTGACCACAGGAAAAAAGAAGTACGCCTCTGTGGAACGTGAGATACAGCAATTGCTGAAAAGCACAAACGCTTTACAGAATAAGCTGCTGGACCAGGTCCGCGCGGACGCGGAGGGCTTTCAGCCTCTCAGCCGCGCCTACGCCATTCCCAGGGAGGATCCCACCCGTGCGGCGGTGTTGCAAAGCGCTGCTGAGACGGCCTGCACCGCGCCGCTGGAGATCATGGCTCTGTGTGCCGCGGCCCTGTCCGCTGCCGGACGTCTGGCGGAGATCGGCTCACGGCTGGCGGTGTCCGATGCTGGCTGTGCCGCCGCCATACTGCGCGGTGCGCTGGAGGCTGCGGCTCTGAACGTGCTGGTAAATACAAAGACCATGACCGATCGGCCGGCGGCCGAGCGCCTGGACGCTCGGTGCTTCGCCCTGCTGGATCAGGGCAGGACCGACGGCGAACGTATTTTCTGCGCGGTGCGCGATCAACTTGTCTGATAAGGAGGGACACACATGGCCGTTCTGCTGACCGGAAAGCCTGTGGCGGATGCGATCTCCGCCGATATCCGCGCCCGGGCCGAGGCGCTGCTGTCAAAGGGTGTCCAGCCCCGTTTGGTCCTCCTGCGCTGCGGCGATAACGAGGCCGACGGTGCGTACATACGCGGCGCCGTGAAGCGCGCTGCGCTTTGCGGTGTGGCCGCGGAGCTACGCACCCTGCCCGCGGATGCCTCCGCCGATGTGGTGGCGGCAGCTATCGACGCCGTCAACCGTGACCCTGCCGTTCACGGCTGCCTGCTGCTGCGGCCTCTGCCGCCCCATCTGCGTGGGGAGGAGAGCGATCTCTGTGCCCGCCTGACACCGGACAAGGACGTGGACGGCATGACGCCCGAGAGCGCTGCCGCCGTGTTCACCGGACAGGGAAGGGGCTTTGCTCCCTGCACCGCCGAGGCCTGTATGGCGCTGCTGCTCCACTACGGCATTGACTCCTGCGGCAGGCACGCTGTGGTCATCGGCCGTTCCCCGGTGGTGGGACGACCGGTGTCCATGCTGCTCCTGCGGGAGAACGCCACCGTCACCGTTTGCCATACAAAGACACCGGATGCGGCGGCGCTGACCCGCCAGGCGGATATTATCATCACCGCCGCCGGCGCGGTCAACAGCCTGACCGCCGCCCATGTCCGACCAGGCCAGACCGTGCTGGATGTGTCCATGAACTGGAACGGTACCGCCCTCTGCGGCGACGCGGACTTTCCGGCGGTGTCGTCCATCGTGGATGCCATCACGCCTGTGCCCGGCGGCGTAGGGGCTGTCACCTCCGCGGTGCTGATGGCCCATACCGTCCGCGCGGCGGAATATCTGACAGGGGAGGGCGGCGCATGAACGTCTTTACTCCCGCCGAGATAGCGGCCAACTATGCTGCCGCCGGTGTCCTCAAGACCCGGCAGCCCTTTTTGAAGCTACTGCTTTTGGGCATTGCCGCCGGAGCGCTGATCGGGTTTCCGGTCTGCGTCACCAATATGGCTACCTATGCCATCACCAACGCCAGCGCGGTCCGTATCATCGCCGGCGTCCTGTTTGCCTTCGGCCTGGGTATCGTGGTGCTCACCGGTGCCGAGCTGTTTACCGGCAATACCCTCCTGGTCATCAGCCTGCTGGACAGGCGCGTGACCTGGTGCGCCATGCTCCGTAACTGGGGGATTGTGTATCTGGGCAATTTCCTCGGCGCGCTGGCCCTGAGCTGGGTCTGCGCCCACTTCGGCTGGCTGGACGCGGGAGACGGCGCACTGGGCGCTTATACCATGCAGCTGGCGGTAGGGAAGATGACCATGCCCTTCGGCAAGGCCTTCTTCATGGGCGTGCTGTGCAACATTCTCGTCACGGTCGCCGTGCTGGCGAGCCTGTCCGCAAAGGATGCCGCCGGCCGTATTCTGGGCGCGTGGGTGCCAGTGATGTTCTTTGTGGTGGCCGGCTTCAGCCACTCCATCGCCGACATGACCTATTGTGCGCTGGCGCTGTTCGGCAAGTCCGCACCGGCCTGCGCCGCCGCGGCACAGGCCGCCGGCGCGGACCTGTCCGTCCTGACCTGGGGGCGCTATTTCCTGGGGAATATGCTCCCCGTCACGCTGGGAAACACGGCGGGCGGCGGGCTGGTGGGCCTTGCGGCCTGGTACTGCTATCTCCGCAAGAAAGGATAACGTTCCATGAATATGTTTTTGACCCTGGCTTACTTATTCTTCATTGGCTCCACCCTTGGATGGGTGGCTGAGCTGCTGTACCGCCGGTTTCTCTCCGGCGCAAACCCGGAGCGTAAGTGGATCAACCCCGGCTTCTGCGTGGGGCCCTATGTGCCCCTGTACGGTTCGGGCCTCTGTATTCTTTATCTGTTGGCCTCCATCGGTGAAAAAAACGGTGTGGATACGGTGGGGGAGAAGCTGCTGCTCTTTGCGGGCATGGCCCTGAGCATGACAGCTATCGAATATATCGCCGGTATCGTCAGCCTGAAGTTCATGCACATCCGCCTTTGGGATTACAGCAAGCAGTGGGGCAATATCCAGGGCCTGATCTGCCCGGCCTTCTCCGTCCTTTGGGCGGCGGTCAGTGCCGTGTACTACTTCTGCGTCCATCCCTATATCCTGGACGCGCTGGATTGGCTGTCCCGCAACCTGGCCTTCTCATTTGTCATCGGCTTTTTCTTTGGCGTGTTTACCATCGACCTGGTCTATTCCGCCAAGCTGGTGTCCCGCATCCGCAAGTTTGCCGATGAGCACGATGTGGTCATCAAGGTGGAGAACCTGAAGGCCCACATTCGCCAGCGGCAGGAGGAGCGCCGCGAGAAGTACAGCTTCCTCTTTGCCTACCACTCCCGCAGCGAGCTGCTGGAGCATTTGCGCGAGGCGCAGGAGACTTGGGAGGAAAGGCGCCGCAAGTGATATTGCTTTACAGGAGGCTGCCCGATGCATATGACTGTTTTGTTCGCAAGTCCCCGAGGGGCGCACAGCAATACCCGCGCCCTGTTGGTGCCTTTTCTGGAGACCTGGCGTGCCGCCGGCCACACGGCGGAGGTGTTTTCGCTCTTTGATCTGCACATTGAGCCCTGCCGCGCCTGCCGCGGCTGTCAGATGGACTGGGAGCATCCCGCCTGCGTTCTGGCGGATGATATGCCCGCCATATTTGACGCCGCCCTCCGCAGCGATATTCTGCTGCTGGCCGCGCCCATCCACTCCTGGTTCTGCCCCGCGCCCATGAAGGCCGCGCTGGACCGCTTCGTCTATGCGATGAATAAGTACTACGGTCCCCGCGGCCGCGGTCCGTCTCTGCTCTCCGGTAAGTCCCTGGCCATCCTGACCACCTGCGGCTATCGGCCGGAGAAGGGCGCAGACCTGTTCATCGAGGGGATGCGCCGCTGGTGCAGGCACACCGATATGCGCTATGTAGACGCATTGACCGAGCGGCACCTGGGCTACGATCACACGTTCATGGACGCGGAAAAGAAAAACCGCGCCCGCGCCTTTGCCCGGTCGCTCATGCAGGCATAAAAAACGGCCTTCGGCTTTATGCCGAAGGCCGTTTTTTACGTTAATGGAGATCCTGCTGCTTCATCCATACATCCATGACCACGCTGTGGGGCAGCAGCTTGGTCAGCGCCGCCTGTGCCCGGGCGACAAAACCGTATTTACAGACGTCCTTGCCCCGCTTGGCGTCCCGCCAGGTGCGTGTTACGATGTCGTCCGGATCGTATATGGGCGCGTATTTATTCACAATGGGCGTTTCATCCGACTTGATGGCCCGGTCAAAGAACGCCGTCTTTGTCCAGAAGGGGCACACCGCCATAACGCCGATGCCGCGGCTTTTCAGCTCCCGGTTCAGCGCCCGGCTGAAGCTCAGCACAAAGGCCTTTGTGGCACCGTAGATATCGATATAGGGGATGGGCTGAAAGGCCGCCACGGAGGCGATGTTGATGATCTGGCTGCCCCGGGGCATATAGGGTGCGGTGATCTGGCACATGGCCACCACCGCCTGGCAGTTCAGGTCCGTCATGTTCAGATTTACCGCCAGCGGCGTGTCAAGCACAGCGCTGAACTTGCCGTAGCCGCTGCAATTCATCAGCAGGCCCACCTCCACCGGCGTCTCGGCCAGTGCCGCGGCGTACACATCGAAGCTGCCGCGGTCCGTCAGGTCCAGCGCCAGCACGCGGACGGGGAAGGGGACCGTGGCGCGCAGGGCCTCCAGCTGTGCCTCATGCCGCGCGATGACCCACACCTCGTCAAAGGTGCCGTACCGATCCACCGTCTCGGCGAACCGTTTGCCCATGCCGCTGGATGCGCCTGTGATCACTGCGATCTTCTTCATACGATAGCTCTCCCGGTCTTGTTATATCCCTACTGTATCCCATTTTTGGGCGGCCGTCAACCGGTTTTCCCCGCCCGCGGCACAAAAAAAGAACACGCCTTACGGCGTGTTCTCTCGGCGCTTTCGGTTACGCGGCGGCGTGTGCGGGCTTGTTCTCGTGCTTCTCCTCGCGGCTGCGCTCCAGCAGCAGCGCGCGGGTGGTGGAAGCGGTGAACACCACAGCCCAGAACAGGGTGACATACTCGCCGATCAGGCGCATACCCGCCTCGGGAGCCGTCATCAAAAAGGCGGACGCGATGACCAGCACCAGGGAAACAACGGCGATAGCGACGTGCGTAGAAATGTTTTTCATGGTAACATCCTCCTTGAAAAATTTTATGTGAGTTTTGTTGTTTTTTTGGTTTCAGGC
>ENA-UEQW01001556-UEQW01001556.1-human-gut-metagenome-genome-assembly--contig:-NODE-1556-length-18736-cov-5.725119_pt1 | contig 18736 bp, 21 predicted proteins | sample MGYA00242947_ERZ507947 | MGnify/ENA primary metagenome ERZ507947 (study PRJEB26167, sample SAMN06115421) | human gut metagenome | host: Homo sapiens | place: China:Guizhou | collected 2015-03-17... | reverse complement strand
AATTCCAGAAGTGGGACGACCATGTTGAGTCACAAAACTGGCTCTTTACGGTACACCCTTCACCAAAAGGCGAGTGAAACGCTTGAGAAGTGAGGGGTCGCCCATTTCGCTTAAAACGTAGGGGAGGCATTGAAAAGGCAGTTATTTGTCCAGATGACGTTGATCCCAATGAATGGATTGCAGTACATAGTCGGTTTTTGTCGCGTGCGTCATTGTTAGCCATCGATTTCTATAATGACGTCAACATTTTGTTTGGCGTGGTGCAAGAAGAGTGTACAACCTATTCCTGCCCAATAATGTCTGCTGGAGAGAAGTATTGCTTTCTTTCTCGGTATGAACGATAGCTACGAATTTTTGTGGTCGGACAAGTACAAGTACAGAAAACCTGCCAGACTTTCAGCAAAGAAGTATATCGATACCCTAATGAACTGGACTGTCCATTTGTTAGAGGATGAGACTCTATTTCCTGTGACTCCTGGTACGGGATGTGCGGCGGGAATCATCTCAAGATACGCCATTTCCTAGGGACTACTTTGAGAAGGTCCGCCACATTTTTCGTCGCCTGTTCCGCGTTTATGCCCACGTCTACTACAGGTGTCTCTTTCTGTCTTTCTTTAGCGATAGTCATATGACCCTCATCAACAGACTCGGTCTCACGAATCAATTTCAGTTTAGCCTCACACACTTCCTTTTCTTTGTAAACCAGTTCCAGCTCGTGTCGCCTTCGGATTTGCGACCATTAAAGGATCTCGTCAATAAGCTGGCGCCCAATCTGAAATGTGCATGCGCATCGCCTCCCTCACTTCTAGTGACCAAAGAAATGAATGAGATTAGTGAGAGCCGTGACCGTCTCCATCTCTCCAGCACCCGACCTCAGGACTCGTCCCAAGGCAGCCACTCCTTCACACAGTCCTCCAGTCCGGCGAACCACTCAAGCGGGATTCAGAGCCAGCAGTCAAGTAGCACACAGCAGAGTCTGAACGAAGCCTTCCACGATGCCGTTCCTCCAATGACGCGCGAATTTCTCCTCGCGACGGAAGGCAGCGTTCCGCTGTTCAATGGCCGGCTCGCCAGCGCCTCTCAGAGCCAGGACGCCGAGGGAGAGATGTCGTCGCAGGCGTCGTCGCATTACCCGCTCTCGCCGGGGCAGGCGGGGCTGTCGCCGTATCTGCAGGACGAGGAGGCCTTCCGGCTGCGTCGTAGGTGCGCTGGTGTGGCATGAGGCGTAGCGTATTTGGCGTATCAGGACGAGGCGACGGAGGCTGCGGAGATGGACATCAACAACCCCGCGCGAAGGGGTCTCAACAAGCTCGTGCGAGTGGATATGGCTGACCCCGCGCGAATGAGTGTCGGCGACCGCTCGCGCGTGATTATCGGCGACGCTGCGCGAATGAATATGAACGACCCAGCGCGACTAAGTGTCGGCAACGCCCCGCGAGTGGTGATCAACGACCCCGCGCGAATGATGCACTACCCGCAGATGACTTGCGCGATGGAGAGGAGAGAGGACCGCGTGGTTCGCGACCGTCTGGATGTGGTGGACGGGGATGATGACAATGTGCGTTCTGGGACGAGTATTGACGTGTAGAAATGTGACTGTATCATTTTTTGAATCCTGTATTGATGTACTCTTTTGTTTCATTTTTGGTCGTGTTTGTGTCAAACAGCGCTAAAGCACACGAAGCATCTGCTGTCCCTTCTTGAAGAACTGCTTCTCCTGAATCGATCCCATCTCCACCGTTCCGTCATGCGGTGCCACGATCATGTGCTACGGCTCACTCCTCTCCGTCCTCTCCTACTTCCATCTTCATCGCCTCAATCACCAACAACACGTCTCCCTTCTTCACGCGGTCTCCCTTCTTCACCATCACTCTCGCCACCGTACTCGGCATTGGACACACCACCTCACTCGCCGCGTTGTTCTCTTCCCTCGCTGCCGTCTTCATCCTCTCCTCCTTCACGCAGTACTCCACATCTACGCCTCACCCCCCTTCCACACAACCCACTCGGGAAACGGTCCGTGCAGGAGAGCGGGAACAGGCGAATCGCATCACCGTCGGCGTGTACACAGCTCGTCACGATGCGGTCCTGCACGCGCAACACCATCTCGTCGCCCTCTCGCCTCAGCCACTCTACGCTCACCGGCGCCTCCCACTCTCCGCCTTCCCTCTTCAAGCGAATCTCCATGTCGTGACCGTTCGCAGGGTTCGTCGTGATCGCGCACTCGTACCGGTTTCCGTTCACGCTGTAACACTGCTTGCGCGTCATCGCGCCCGAGTTGCTGTAGTTCCACAACAGTCGCCACGGATCGCTGGGCGACGACGCCGGCTCCTTCTTCGACAGACAGTACCCCGCGATCGAGTGCGCCACCTCCACGCGGTCTGGAGTCAGCGGCTTCAGCAGCGTGCCCGCCTCCTCCTCGAGCGTGCGACTGTCGGCGCCTTGCGTGCGGAACCGCTCGGAGCGCAGCGCGTTGACCAGCATCTGGTGGTTCGTTGGGACCCCCACGATCTGGCATCGTCGGAGCGCGTCCTCCATTCGCGTGATCACCTCCTCACGTGTCTGTCCAGCCGTCACCACCTTCAGCAGCATCGGGTCGAACGACGCCGAGTGGTCGTTGGGGCGCGACTCCGTGATGTTGTTCTCCACCAGTGTGTGGGGTGCGTCATAGCAGTTGTGTGTCGTGTCACAGCAGCTTGAGGATATGTACGACACACGATTGTGATCCGTGAAGTGGATCTCGCCTTCTCCAGGCAGGAACTGACTACACGTTCAACACACCCCTCTCTCCCACTTCGCGGGATCCTCATTATACACACGACACTCCATAGCAACACGATCGCCGACAGGCTTCAGCGGGTCGTACGACTCCACACCCATCTCCTTCAGCGACTCGCCCTGCGCGATCTAGCGTTCACGCGCACGTCCTCGCCTACACGAATCTGCAGCTCGACGAAGTCCACGTTGCGGTTGATGCACTGCGAGACCAGGTGCTCCACCTGCAGTCGCGTGTTCATCTCCATGAAGTAGAACGAACGCGACGCCTTCGTCGCGTCGCACAGAAACTCCACCGTTCCCGCGCCCTCGTATCCGCTCGACTGCGCGAGAGTGGTCGCCCACGCGTACAGCTGCTCGCGCTCCTCGTTCGTGAGGTAGAACTACAGTCCAGCAGAACCGCGGCTCTTACACAGGGCGCTTCTTCGATGATCTTCTGGTAGTGGCGCTGCAGGCTGCACTCTCGCTCTCCGAAGTGGAGCACGTTGCCGTGGCGATCGCCGAAGACCTGCACTTCGATGTGGCGCGTTCGAGGAATGAACCTGCGCATGAGGGAGATGATCCAGCATCACTTCTCCAGAATCAGCGAGCCATTGCCGAAGAACCGTTTGGCTTCGTTGGAGCACATTTCAATCACTTGACGAATGGAGTTGTCGTTCTCCACGATGCGCATTCCCTACGCGTGAACACGCTCCACAGACGCGACGCGACCGCCTCCTCCGTAGGACGCTTTGAGAATCACGGGGTAGCCAATACGCTGTATCTCTTGCATCAGACGCTCCGGCGATTGGTCTGCATCGTTGTATCCGGGGACCACGGGGATGCCACACTTCATCGCGAGCTCCTTTGCGTCTCTGCACATCATCCTCTTGCAAGAATGGAACACTTCTTGGAACTCATCAACTGCATGGACTCCGGCGACGGTCCGATGAACTTGATGGAGTGCTCTCGACACAGCTGTGAGAACTCGGGACTCTCGGAGATAAAACCATAACCAGGATGGATTGCCTACTCTTCAAACGGAAAACAAAACGGGTACATCCGCATGTCTCTCCTGCGCAATTTCAACGAGACGTTTCGCATCCACGAATATGTTCTTGGCGTCGTTAACGAAAACGGCTTCATCTGCCTTCACTGTAATTGGAGAATCCCACTTCCTACCTCTTGTACATATCTTGCGTTCATGTCAATTGGATTACACACGACCAGGGACTGAATACCCATCCGTTTCGTTGTTCGGATGATGCGACTGGCGATCTCTCCTCGATTCGCAACCAGGATCTTGGAAAAGCGAAGCATCTCTCCAAACGCAGTGATAGTGTGACCACAATTATGGAGTTCGTGAAGCGAGTTCTCGGATTCCACAAGACGCCACCCGTGCTCGTGGAATCGTGCTTATACGAACTGAACTGCATTGAGAATGAGGTGATCCCGCCGAAAGGGAGACGAGTACGCGCTTTTCAGCGATTCATCATCTTAGCTCAACAAGCGTTTCACGCAGATGAAGAACTTCCTGTTTGGAAAGGTGCGCTCTCCTCGTGCGCTCAATCCTAGGGAGAATCCGATCCCGAAGTGAAGGAATGTGAAGAACTCGCGGAGGAGATCATCAACAATAAGGTCATATTGAAAATTGTGAAAGAGCTGACGCTTTTGACGATTCAAGTCGTTTTGGTGCTTCTCGTATTACCGTATAGGAGCGGAACTCATTCGTGCAAGTTGTGACCACGCTGATCTCGAGAGACCACGCTCGTTTTGCCTCGGAGTACATGGTTTCGGAAGAGGGGGACGAGATCATTTCTTGCATTTTGCTGGGGTACGCACTCCGAATTTGGTCTAGCGTAGGCTATCTGACGATGACCTGTCGGCTCACTGCGGTTTGCTTCTTCGCGAGTGCGTCAAGTCGCGTTGCATCCACAACCACATTCTGACCACGGAATCCTTCTTGGAGCCGTTGTTTACTCGCCACGTGCTCAGTTCTCACTTTGACATGTGCAGCGATGCGTTGCAGGTGGTGTGCGATTTGCTGAGAAGAAACAAACAAATGGTGGCCAACACGCTTCTGAGCGAGGTCGCATTGTGTGACAAGGTGTGAATACGTAACCTATTTCATGTACAGATCTTTAGTTGGCTCCGTAGCATGATATGCAACGGGAACTATGTGGTTACAAGAGTCACATCCCATGTCTTGTTGTGCCTCTGCGCTGAGATGTAGTTGGTCTCCATTTTCCTCTCCGACAATGCGAACTTGCAGATCACATTGCGAGAACTCAACAACACGGAGAATCTTGTCGTGGCGATGAATCTGCTCTGCTCTCCGTATCCATCCATTCAGCTTGATGCTTTTAACATCTTCAAGGTATTTTCCTATTCCTGTTCTCACAGCAAGCTCTTCGTCGCCAATGCTCGTAGTTGTGTTTCCATTAGGAGGATTATCGAAGCGAATCGGACAAAACTCCTTTCCTTCTTTTCAAACTTTTTAGCGAATAATGGTTTCTTCCTGGGCATCGCGTGATGAATAGAGGACGACGCTTTCAACAAGGAAAAGAAGATCGTCGTTAAGCTGCTTTCGGAGAAGTAGCTTCTTGGTTTCATGGTGCGTGCTTGCTGCATTGCATGGTTTCATGGTACGTGATTGCTGCATTGCATGGTTTCATTGGATGTTTGTACAGGGACTCTTTTCACGTCCCAATGCACTGTTTGTTTTGGATTCCGCTCCTTCTCAACCATTCAATCCCTTCCCACAACGCCCTGTCGTTTCTTTCGCAATGATGCAGTCTGTCTTGCGCAAGTCAAACACCCTTCTCTCCCGCTCCCTTCTTGTTGCGCCCTTTCGCGGGCTTCACTCGTAGCGTTTTGTTTCCTATCCCACAGGAATTTCTCAAGCACAGTATGAAGCGCTGAAGGAAAAGATCGGAAAAAGGAGTAGGGATTCTCGTTTTCGCTCAGTTGTAGCCAACGAGGGTTCTGTCGATTTAGAATACGATGGCAAATATGCCATTTTGACGCTGAACAACCCACACAAGAAGAACGCGATGACGTGCTCCCTCCTTTCTCCGTTTCATTCCTAGGGAGAAGATGATGGTCGATTTGGCAAATCGGATCGATGAGCTGGATCAGTGGAAGGAGGGATGCGGACTCATTTTGCGAGGCGCGGAGCACACCTTTTGCTCCGGTTTTGACCTGTTGGCGTCGAAGAGGTAGCGACTGTTTACGGATAACACGAAAGATACACGGACGATGAGGACGGCAAGATCGAGCTGAACCTGCTGATGCAAACGAACCTGAACCGCCTCCGTCGTCTGGGACTGGTGAGTGTCTCTTTGATAGAGGGATACGCTATCGGAGGCGGCGCGGAGGTGTCCACTTCGACGGACTTCCGCATCATGACAAACACGGAGAAGAGCTACATCCGCTTCATCCACCATCGCCTCTCCTTGTGTCCGGGCTGGGGCGGCGGCTCTCGTCTCGTGCAGATCATCGGAAGAAAGGAAGCGCTGAAGGTTATGCTCCAGGCGGAGAAGCTGCCGGCGCCGAAGGCCTACGAACTGGGTATTGTGGACGAGATTATTTCAGGAGATGGAATCAAGGCGGCAAAGGAATTCCTCGATGTGTATACGGATTACAACGTGAATAGCACGCGCGCGATCAAAAGTCTTGTTGCAAGTGGGCGACACTACTGCTATTGTGATTGTAGACTGCGAGGCCTCCATTATCACTCCCGAGCTGCTGGAGAGAGAGCGGTCCATTTTCAGGGAAGTGTTTAATTCGCCTTCGAATCGGCACGCGATGGAGAATACGGATATCGTTAGGCGCCATTCTTCGTAATGGAAGGGGTTTCTTCGTGTTGCATTTGCACAAACAACGAGCACACTCACGTGAAGAGAAAGCGAGAATGGGATTAACAAACACCACGGAAAAGGTCATTACTGCGAAGCCTTCAACTGCCGAATGTACTGGGCCACATCCTGCGCTGACATCGTTCGATTCTTCCTCGAATACACCAAAAAGCACGCATCCGGCCTTTGGACATCCTTCTCCTCAATTCGAACACAATCTCTATCATTATACCGGATCCATTCGTTCTCCCCGTTCACATTGTCCTTACAGATGCAGAAATAGTGCCCCTCGAAGTCCGTGCCGCTGTGGCAGCTGACGCCAATCAAGTCGTACAAGTACTCCTCGTCCTCCTTCACCATCTCCGGCTTCATGTACGGCTTCATGTCCAGGTCGTACAGCGGGTATAGCACAACCGTGGACACCTTGTGCGTGTACAGCTTGTAGCCTCCGTTCTTGAAGTAGTTGCATCGTGACAGCTGGATGCACAAGATGGGCGGCAGCGAACACAAGAACACGGAGGACGTAATGAACGCCTTCTGTCGACAGCGCGCACACTCTCTACGCCTTACACGCCTCACACGCCACCACTCCTCCAGACTGCTCTTCTTCTTCTCGCACTTCATCGCGTTCAGACATCGCGTCAACTCGATCTCGCTCTCCTCCTTCTCGCCCTGCTGTCGCGCCTTCTCCATGTCCATCGAGTACAAGAACGGCTTCACCGAGAGCTGCTGGTTCTTCAGCACGCTCCTTCGCAGCGTCTCCTCCTCCTCCGTGCTCTCGATCACCTTCTCGCTCCCGTCGTCCACGTCTAGCACCACGAACACTTCGGGGAGGGTCCTCCAGAATGTGAAGAATCGATCAATGCGCTGTGTCGCGTGCTCCTTGCGGAAGAAGAACTGGATGAACGGCAGCGGCGGCTGCGTGGCTCTGGCTCTCGCCGCCATCGACGTGTTGAAGAGCGGGATGAAGGGCGGCAGGTCCTTCCAGGAGAGAGGTTCTAAGGGTTCATCGGAGCGTCAGCGCGTACCATTGGGCTTGCGCCAGTCGCGCTCGTTGAGAATGGCGTTGATCGCCTCGTCGAAGGTGTGTGGGGTGTTCTTGGCGTCTTCCTTCTTCACCGTCACTTCCTTCGTGCTTTCTTCTGTGCTGTCTGTGTCTTCCTCCTTCACTGTCACTTCCTCTTCTGTGTCTTCTTCCTTCATCTCTTCACTCTTCACTTCTTCTTCTTCTGTGTCTTCCTCTTTCACCGATTCCTCCTTCATATCTTCATCCTTCACAGATTCCTCCTTCACATCTTCCTCCTCCTCACTCTCTCTTTTCACTTCCACACCCTCCACCTTCACTCTCTTCGCAGAGGGCGCGTTCTCCGCACGCCTCGCCGTCTGCGCGCGCATCATGCCCGCCATCACCAGACGCATCACGCGCTCGATCCGCTTCTGAAACACCGCGATATTCATGCGATACTCCGTGGTCAGGAAGCTGCTGATTTGAGGTACCACCGCCTCCAGCGGCGTGCTCGGGTAACAGTACATAATCCGTGGAGTGCCCTGTGGAAGGAATCGTGATATACGCGCGCCACCTTCTTGCACGTAGCGCCACACACCGAACTGGACAAGCAGGGGCTGCTGGCCTGCGTTCATTTTCTATGAGTGACTCTGCGGAGATGCACGCACAATGAAACACAACAGGTAGAAACGATTGCTCAGATAGGGAGCCAGAATGTTGACCGTGTCCTCAGGACGCACCACGAAGGACTTCCGGTCGCAGCGGGAGTACACGATCAGGTCGAGGTCGGTGGAGCGCTTCTGCAGATGGATGGCGAGCTGGTCGTACAGATCGCGACATGTCAGATTGAAGTGCAACCGCAGACAGTACTCCTTCTGGCACACTTCCTGGAAACACAGACTCTTTCCTGCCACCTTCTCCATGACAGGGTTCGTGGAAATCACATTCACCATCACCGATTCGGTCATGTCCGGAATGGGAACGATGAGCGAAATGAACGGCTCAAACTGAACACGCTCCTACGCATCACACGCTCCTACGGGACCTACACCGCAAGAACTGCAATTCGTTATGCTGCACTGCATTCCGTACACAGACTTGGAAATCATGCCCGCGTTAAGTGCTAAAAAGTGGTTCCACAGAGACGTGGCGTAGTCCGTCGAAAACTGGTTCTTCAGGAGACCGTCCATCGGTTTGTCTCCATTTTGCATCTCGCTCGACGTGCTGATGGCGCCCAGCGCATAGGTCTACGAATCACTCACCCGACGCGATTCGACGAAGAACTCCATACAATCCGCCTGCTGCTGGTGCGGGAACTGCCGACTGTCCTTCATGCCCAGCTGCACGATGGTCGGGGACACATACTTGACATCCTGCGTCCAGAGGAAGTCCACCAGGGCGCTGAAACAGAGGAGAAAGGAGGGCGTCAATTCCTCGCGCACGTGCACGTTTTTCTACCCGTGAATACCCACTTCAGCAATCCACGAAAACAGTCCTCCGCAGCTTAATCAGCTCATCCGAAACGATGGGAATGTGGGATAGCAGCTAGGGCGTCAACTCCATACGCGTGAATCGGATACCTGAATGGCCGCATTCATGTAACACATATTGTTCGAGTTGTCCAGTCCGACTCTCCCGTACGACGGGTGGCTCGCGATATTTAAGACATTTGAAGCGTCGACGGACGAATCGACAACCGGCTTAGGAGAAGACCGTTGCTCCTCAGCATTCTCCTTTTCCATATCCCCGCGCTTCCTTCTTCAGTAACGGATACACGAAATGCAGCGGAAGGAAGAGGAACAGAAATGGATCAGTTATGGACGGGAAACCGTTCCACAAAACGAGCCAATTCTGGTGAAACAAACAATCTCTAAAACGGTTCGTAATTGCGTGTTTACTTCTTCTCAAACTTCTTCTGGAGGTACTTGTAGAGCTGCTTGTCGGACATCGCCATGCGCACTCTATCCTCGTGTCTCTCCACAATCTGCTTCTTCAGCTCCTGATGAAGAGTAGAAGCGACATTAGGCAAGGTCTTGTCCAAAGTTGTGAAACGATTCTCACCCTTCAAGAAGTCCGTCACGTCCGTCTTCAGCTTCTTGTAGTCCAGCTGGAACGGGTTCTCGCCCTTCTCCGCGCGACGAGGATCGTAGCGGTACAGAGGCCAGTAGCCGGACGACACGGCGTGCTCGGCCTCCTGCGCCATGCAGGACATGCCCTTCGTCGACGGCATGCCGTGCTGCTGGCAAGGAGAGTAGTTGATCACCAGCGCAGGACCGTCGTACGACTCAGCCTCGCTGATGGCCTTGATCGCCTGGCGAGGATCCGCAGCCACAGCGATCGACGCCACGTACACGTTCTTGTACTGCATCGCCATGCGACCCAGGTCCTTCTTCATCAGCGGCTTGCCGCCCGCAGCGAACTTCGCCACCGCCGACATCTGCGTAGCCTTCGACTGCTGACCGCCCGTGTTCGCGTACATCTCCGTGTCCAGCACCAGGATGTTGATGTCCTCGCCCTGCGCCAGCACGTGGTCCACACCGCCGTAACCAATATCGTACGCCCAGCCGTCGCCACCGACCACCCACTGGGTCAGCTTCGGCATCACGTCAGCCACCTCCTCCAGCAGCTCCAGCTCCTTGTGGTTCTTCTTCTCCGTCGCCAGCAGTCTCATCGTGTTGTCGTAGCACGCCTCGCACTTGTCCGCGTCGTGCGGGTTCTCCAGCCACGTCTGCAGCGTCGCGCACAGCTCCTTGCTCTTCGGGATCGAGTCGTCCTTCAGGATGCGGTCCACGCGCGTCGCCAGATTGCGTCTCTTGATCAGCGTCGACGTCATCATACCGAAGCCGAACTCAGCGTTGTCCTCGAACAGCGAGGAACCCCACGCGGGACCCTGACCGCGCGCGTTCACCGTGTACGGGTTCGACGCGAAGGTGCCGCCCCACACACGCGAGCAGCCCATGGCGTTCGCCACCATCAGACGCTTGCCGAACAGCTGCGTCAGGATGCGCACCGACTGCGTCTCGCCGCAACCAGCGCACGCGCCGGGGAACTCCAGCAGAGGCTCCTGGAACGCGCAGCCCTTCACCGTGTTCTTGTCCAGCAGGTTGCCCTTGTTCTTCAGCGTCATCGCGAAGTCCCAGTTCTTCGCCTCCACCTCGTGCACGTCGCGGAAGTTCGTCATCTTCAGCGCGTTCGTCGGGCAGTTCACCGAGCACACCTCGCACGACGAGCAGTCCATCGGCGACACCTGGATGCGGAAGTTCAGGCCCTTCAGCTCGTCGCCCGCAGCGGGAATCGTCTTGAACGACGCCGGCGCTCTCTTCTGCTCCTCCGCGTCCAGCAGGAACGGACGGATGCACACGTGCGTGCACAGCGTCGCGCACATGTTGCACTGCGTGCACTTCTCCGCGTCCCAGATCGGCACCACCGTCGCGATGCCTCTCTTCTCGTACTTCGACGTGCCCGCGGGCTGCACTCCGCCCACCACGAACTTCGACACCGGCAGCGTGTCGCCCTCCATGTACAGAGCCGGGTACAGCGTCTTCAGGAAGTCCGGCGTGCCCTCGGGCCACACGCGAGGAGCGTCGTCGCCCAGCGTCGCCCACGAGGCGGGCACCTCGATCTTGTGCAGGTTCGACAGCGACTGCTTCACGGCGTTCAGGTTCATGTCCACCAGCTCCTTGCCCTTCGACGAGAACTTCTTCACGATGTCGTTCTCCAGCAGCTTCGGCGCTCTGCCCTCGGGCAGGATCGGGCACAGGTTGAAGAACACCGACTGCATGATCATGTTGATGCGCTGCTTCAGACCCACCGACTGCGCCACCGCCGTAGCGTCGATGTTGTAGAACTGCGCCTTCTTCTGCGCCAGGTCGCGCTTCATGTGGTTCGGCAGGTTCTTCTCCAGCTCCTCGATCGTGTTCCACGGCGAGTTCAGCACGAACGTGCCGCCCTCCTTCAGCTGCTTCAGCATGTGGAACTTGCGCACGTACGTCGAGTTGTGGCACGCCACGTAGTCAGCCTCCTGCACCAGGTACTCGCTCTTGATCGGCTCCTTGCCCACACGCACGTGCGACACCGTCAGACCGCCGGACTTGTGCGCGTCGTACACCGAGTACGCCTGCGCGTTGAAGTCCGTGTTGCCCACGATCATCTTCACGGCGTCGTGCGACGCGCCCACGGTACCGTCAGAACCGTAGCCCCAGAAGATGCACTGCTTCACGTCCTCGGGCAGCGTGTGCAGAGGAGCGCCGTACGGGATCGACGTGTGGCACACATCGTCGTTCACGCCCACCACGAAGCGGTTCTTCGGCTCCGCCAGGTTCAGGTTGTCGAAGCAGCCCTTCACCATCGCGGGCGTGAAGTCCTTGCCGCCCAGACCGATCTGACCGCCCACGATCGTCGCCTTGCGCTTCAGCTGGTCCATCGTCGCCACCACGTCCAGGTACAGAGGCTCGCCGGGAGCGCCGTCCTCACGGCAGCGATCCAGCACGCAGATCTTCTTCACCGTCTTCGGCAGCGCCGCGTCCAAGTGCTTCTTCGAGAAGGGGCGGAACAGATGCACCTTGATCACGCCCACCTTCTCGCCCTGCTTGTTCAGGTAGTTCACCGTCTCCTCCACCGTCGTGCCCGCGCCCATCACGATGATCACGCGCTCGGCGTCGGGAGCTCCAGCGTAGTCGAACAGGTGGTACTGACGACCCGTGATGGAGGCCACCTTGTCCATGGCCGCCTGGACCTTGTCGGGGCAGGCGTCGTAGAACGGCTGAGCAACCACGCAGTTCTGCATGTAGATATCCTGGGACTGAGCGATACCACGCTGGTAGGGGTGGTTAGGATTCAAGGCTCGCTTGCGGAAGATGTTCGCGTCCTCGTAGGGGTAGATCTTCGCCACCTCCTCGCAGGGGATCTTGCTGATGGAGTTCACCTCGTGGGACACTCTCCAGCCGTCGAAGAAGTGAAGGAACGGAACGCTGCTCGTGATGGCGGACAGGTGAGCCACCAGAGCCAGATCGTGCGCCTCCTGCACGCAGTGCGAGGACAGGATGGCAAAACCAGTCTGACGAGTCGCCATCACATCAGAGTGCTCGCAAAGAAGCGACAGGGCCTGCTTCGACACCACACGAGACGCCACGTGAATGACGGCGGGCAGAAGACCACCGGCAATACGGTACATGTTGGGAATCATCAGCATCATACCCTGAGACGCGGTGAACGTCGTTCCCAGAAGACCGCCCACCAGAGCACCGTGAAGGGCACCAGCAGCGCCTCCCTCAGACTGCATCTCCGTCACACGAAGCGTGTTACCGAAGATGTTCTTTCTTCCCTTGACCGCCCATGCATCAGCGTGCTCTCCCATAGCGGAAGAGGGACTGATAGGATACAGGATGGCAGCGTCGCTCACATTGTAAGCAGAGTCGGCAGCAGCCTCATTACCATCGATGGCAGCACGGACGGACTTGTACTGCGAGAACAGGCGGACAGAAGCGCTCTTCGCCATAGCCAGGTTCATAGAACGAGAAGCAATGGTCGACGATCTAAGCGATTGCTTAAGAGCGTTAGCGAACATTGGTTGGGCAACTCACCGAGAGAATAGGAGAAATATGAAAACGGGGAAGCAGTCTGTGGTTTCCACGAACGAACAGACTCTCGTGCGTCCAACAGCCGGACGCATCACGGGAGTTTCACCAACTGTGGAACTGAAGACTATCAATTGACTTAGCGGCTGATTCCTCTATTCTCTGTCTCCGTCGGGAGTCCTCCTGCGGAGTGTAGCTGATGCACAGAAACGTGAATAGTGGTGGCGGTACGGCTGCTCGCGTTTTCGCGATCCTTCCCCTCCTTTCAGCGGAGAGGGACGTGCAACAGGCTGCAAAGGGGCTGCGAATGCGATGCGAGTGGGTACGCGAGTTCGTCTGTGCCCTTCTTCCGTTATCGGAGAAGAGGGTGACTTCTCGTTTTGTTTGGATTGGAGTGTTTATTTTGTGGGGAGTATTTGTGATTTCTGTGGTTGTACAGTCAGTGTGGGGGATTACACTCGTTTTGGAAGGGCATCTTCACTTTGGAGAAACACACTTACTGTATCGAAATGCACTTAGGAGAAACACACTTACTGTATCGAAATGCACTTAGGAGAAACACACTTTGGAGAAACGCACAAACAGAACGAAACTAGAGACTATCACAAAACGCCTTCAACTCCTTGGGAGACACATTGCACACGTAATTCTGCTGGGGACTGCTAGACGAAGACACCTCCTTGATCAGCTCGTGGTCCTACACTTCGCTCCGCACCGCATCACTCACTTCCAATTCCTTCATGATCAGCTGCAGCGACTTCTCGCTGCTCACAAGCATTTCATCCAGACAAAACTCGTACAGCGACGAGAAGGAGAGGCCTTCCTTCACGCCAGCAGTCTCGCGCGAAATCAACAACAACACCTTCAAGTGGTTCGTTGTCAGCGATGACAGCACGTACTGAATACCCGACGAAGAAATGCCGCTACACCTCATCTCCTTCCCTCTCCCCAACCTGTAGCTCTGCGCCACCTGCGTGGAGTACATCTTCTCGTAGAAGTACGGTTCGTACGTCGTGGCGTCGTGACACACGAACTGGTAGTGCGACAGCGCCGACGTCGAAAACAGCAGACTCCCGCGGATGTGGTCGATGGAGGCAATCACATGCACGAAGGGCAGCTGCGCCAACTCCCTGCACGTCACTCACATCACACACCCCCACGCCAAGTACTCCTGCGTCGGCGTGCTCCGTAGCCCCACGCCGTCCATCGAGTGGATCACCAGAAAGAGGTGCTCCTCCAGCAGCGAACATCGCACCATCACCTCCTTCAGCTACGCTCAACTCCACCCACGACGCCTACGAGCAGGTCCTGTCGCATGGCGTCGTAGTTGAGCAGGAAGTACGAGTCGCACAGCAGGTGGACGAGGTGCATCAAGGAGAAGGACGGGTTGAAACCCTCGATCACCACGCACTTCTCGCCCCTCAGCGCCTCTCTGTAGAAGTGGTTCAGCAGGTTGTACTTACTCCCGAACCCGGTGAGCAGCACGCTAAACCCGCTCAACAACTCCGCCTTCCACGACGCAAACTCCTTCTGGTGCAGGTACCGCAACACCTTCCCACGCTCGATGTGCTTCGGCGGCTCCTTCACCAGCAGGTCGATGCACTCCTACTCCTCATCCGCATCAACGACCACTGTACGTTCAGCTCCAACCGCCTCCCTTCCTGCACTTCCACCTCCTCCTTGCTCCCCTTCACCACTCTCTTCGTGTCGTAGAAGTTCACGCCCTCGTCTTCCTCGTCCTCCTCCTCGCTCTTCCGCCGTCGCTTCGACGCCAGCTTCTTCACGTACTCGGACGACAGCTCCACCTGTTTCACCGTCTTGCCCACGCTGATCGTCATCGCCTCCCCGCTGCGCACCTTCTTCTTCATGCAGTCGGGACAGAACCACTCGCCGTCGGGGATCTCTTCGCCTCACGCGACCCATCCACGCTTACTCGCCAGTTTGGGCGTCAGGCAGTAGATGTGGAAGCCCTTGTCACAGCCGTCGCACAACAGCAGGTTGTCTTCGTCGCTCGCTCCTTTGCAGATCTCGCAGAACGCATTCTTGTAGGTCGATTCTCCGTGGGTTGGACACAGTATGTTCGTGTTGTCCTATCATTGAAGGAGATAAGCATAACTACCTTCTCCTCGTCCCATCCTAGCACACAGCCGTGCAAACGACCACAAAGAACATGGAACGCCATGCTGCATCCACGGTGCTTGCAGAACACCACGGCACCCTCCTTTGTTTTGCAAAACGCGCATTGCCGCTTATAGCACTTCGGATTGATTCCGTTGTGGTACGTTTTGTTGTCTTCGTTCACGTTTGCACCCGGCATGAAGGTGATGCACGATATGTGCGCCCACTTTGTCTTGTCAGCATCATTCCGTTTCATGGCGCGCAACGAGTGGATCGGGCAGAACTCACACCTACTTCAACACCGAATCGAAATCACTACTTTGGCGTTTTGGTTTGCTTCGCCTTGCAGAGATCGCACTCAAAGGAGGCGTCGCGGCCCTCGTATAGTACACACGCTTTGTGCACCTATTTCAATCAAGATTCGAATGCGAATGTACCTTCATACCGCACTTTCTGCACTCTATGGGAACGTCCCCTTCAACGGACACGGACAACGGATCACTGCAAATCTCGCACAGTTCCTCACCCGTTTCCTTGTCCACCTTCAGTCTGTACTCTTAATCCCCTCGCCAAGCAATACTCCCTCTCCTCGTCGTCACTAAACACGTTCTTCTTCCTCTGCGCAGAGGAGCTGGCTCTCTTTGTTGAACGAGCCATTCTTTGAGTGCCGATTCCTCTCTCTGATAACAAACACGCCACGCGAGCGAAAATTACTTCTGGTTCTGCTGCATCTGGCGCTGGTAAGCCATCTGGTAGTAGGCCATCTGCTGGTAGTAAGCCATCTGCTGGTAGTAAGCCATCTGCTGAGGCGTCATCTGCTGACCGGGCATCATTCCGGGCATGCCCTGCGCCTGGGGCTGACCCTGAGGCTGAGCACCCTGAGCAGGCTGGGCAGGAGCGGCAGGCTGAGCAGGAGCGGCAGGAGCAGCGGGCTGGGCGGGAGCGCCGAACATGGAGGAGAGGTCGTCCACAGCCGACGTGGTGGGCGCAGCGCTGTTCATGCCCAGGAAGTCGTCCTCAGCGGGCTTCGCTTCGGTCTTCTTGGCAGCAGCCTTCTTCACTACCTTCTTCACCGTCTTCTTGGGCGCGGGCTTCTCCTCCGCCTCCTCCGCGAAGTCGTCCTCCTCCACCACCTTCTTCGCCTTCTTCACCACCTTCTTCTTCGGCTTCTCCTCCTCTTCCTCGTCGAAGTCCTCGTCGTCCACCACCACCGGCTTCTTGGCGGGCTTCTTCGACGGCTTCTCCACCTGGAACATCTCGTCCTCCTCCTCCTGAAGAGCGGCGGCATCTTCTTCCTTCACCTCCTCCTCCTTGGCCTCCTCCTCAGGGTTCTCCTCCTCCTTCGCCATGAACATCTTCTCCTCGTACGCCATGCGTACGAAGTTCTTGTACTTGTCCAGGGAGTCACCGGGCTTGGGTCTGTACTTCTCCACGTCGCCCGAAGCCAGCCACTTGGCCTTGCAGCACTTGTTGCCGCCTCCGTGCTTCTCCGAAAGCGCTCTCACCTCCTTCAACGTCCAGGTGGACATCGTCACGCTCTACTCGTCACTCCGCGAGGATTGCGAATACCTTCACTCTGTGGGAGAAGGACTGGTGGGCAGATTTGCACATGTGACACACAAACGAACTGTAGGGAACTACACCGTGATTCCAACGCACCACTATCCTACCGCACACGTTGGTGTGACCCAGCTTGGCGTACTCGCCGCAATTCACGCAGTACTTGTTATCTTCGATCTTACGAATCTTGGCCAACAGCTCTTCAGGCTTCTGCTTCTTTTCACCGGACATGGCGGCTTGGGGGACTTCAGAAATGGAGAAAACGGAGGGTTCGGGTTTTGGCGGTTCACTCATTCTCGTTGATACTCATTGTTTTCTTTATGGTTTGAGTATTGTTTTTTCATGTGAGTTACTGTGATGCGTTGCTCTTAATGTGTGTTGTGGCAAGTCCGTAATACTATCCCTTCTGTTGTTAATGTGCCAGAGAGTCTGCATTGTCTATTTGCTAACGACTGATTACCGCTTTACTGTGTTCTTTGATTCGAGTGGATAGTGAGCTATTGTGGTCTTTTCATGTGCACAGTATTGGATATCAGTCTGTTCGTGCTATTTCTGGTGTTGGCAGTGCCATTAGCTTAGTACTCTCGGTATTCCAGTAACTCTGGCTCTTTTCAGTACCATTCATCCCATTCCCATTTCGTAGAATGAGCTATTCCTTTATCTACCCAATACTATGCATATGGACGAGTGTTGGGTGTCCATGGGTTCTGACCAATACGGCAGTAATTCCTGTCATATACAATGGAGTACAGAGACTTATTCATCTCCTTTCCCGATCCCATGGCGTAGAAGACTTCTTCAGTAGTAGCGAAGAAAAGCAGCCTTGCACGCTTTCTCTCCATTGAGCTTGACCGTGTACGGCTTCTGAACCAGCAGTGACAGGATCCTGAAGAAGCGCTCGCAATCCGCCTCAGTCGCTGATATATGAAGGGAGGACTCATACATCAAGGTGATAGGATCGCTTTCTGGTCCTTTTTTATCCCCATCCTTCTGGTAGAAGTCGAACAAGCTGGGGCTGCTGTCCGTCGATACCATCTGCGACAGTACGCTGTGATCCGTGCCCCTTTCACCGAGGGATGACTTGGGTGCATCGTTCTCCCTGCTTGCACCATAATGCTTCCAGTTAATCAAGAACTGTATCTTGCTAACAACGTTTCTTGGATCGACGCGCTGCTTGAGGTAACTGCTGCGCTGGCGTACCAGTTTCTTCAACTCTTTATCAAGAGACTCCTCCGATCTATTGACTAAAGTGTTGAGAGCTTCCACTCTTAAGGAACCACACAGGAGAAGACCGTTTATCCCCAACTCATTGAACTTCAACGCATTAGGGATTGCGTCGATGCCCAACATTTCGTTCATCTTCACGTCATCCAGCACAGACTGAATGTACTTCCCGAACGACAGTCTCGACTGACTCAGTGATTCCAGCTGACTTGACGTGCAGCGACGCAGAACTCTTCATTTCTTTGTGTCTCCATCATCTGCTTTGGGGAGTGTCCATGGGAGGTGCCTTTGCAGTGAACCGTTATGCAATGCCTTTGCATTTCATGGTTTGGGTGGGAATGACATTGAGAATTGTTCTGTTCAAATTACTGTGTTCTTTCACTTCTTGTTGCATAACCGATTCCATATCTTCACTAAAGGAGTGACTTCACTGATCTGAGACACATCAAACCAAATCATCCAACGAATGCCACTATTACGAACTATTACCCATCCGTAATACTCCCACCACTGTATCTTCCTCCTTGACTCGATTCGATCATGTCATGAATCATCCACCCCATATGCTTTTACTAGCAACAAACAATCTGATTCCAAGTTCAAACGAGTGAATCCATCTCCACCTCTTCATGTTTGAATTC
>ENA-UEQW01001552-UEQW01001552.1-human-gut-metagenome-genome-assembly--contig:-NODE-1552-length-18776-cov-3.808599_pt1 | contig 18776 bp, 16 predicted proteins | sample MGYA00242947_ERZ507947 | MGnify/ENA primary metagenome ERZ507947 (study PRJEB26167, sample SAMN06115421) | human gut metagenome | host: Homo sapiens | place: China:Guizhou | collected 2015-03-17... | reverse complement strand
AGCTCTCGAATACAACGTCACGCTTTCCCTTGGCGACGCACTCCGTCCCGGCGCAGGTGTTGACGCTGGCGACGCCGCCCAGATGGAGGAAGTCATCAACCTCGGCCAGCTGCAGCAGCGCGCCCTCGAACGCGGCGTGCAGTGCATGATCGAAGGTCCCGGACACGTGGCTCTCAGCGCCGTAAAAGCACAGATCCAGTCCATCAAAATGCTGACCCATCACGCTCCCCTGTACGTTCTCGGACCGCTTACTGTCGACAGCACTCCCGGCTACGATCACATTGCCGGTGCTATCGGCGCTGCCGTGGGCGTCACGGCCGGCGTTGATTTTCTCTGCTATCTTACTCCCGCCGAGCATCTCACGCTCCCTGATCTCGATGACGTCAAAGCAGGTGTGCTGGCTTCGCGCATCGCAGCCCAGGCCGGAGAAGTGGCTCTCGGCACGCCCAGGGCTCTGGCCCGTGAAGCGGCCATGAACAAGGCCCGCCGGGAACTTGACTGGGAAGGCATGAAGAAGGCCGCCCTGGATCCTGAAATGGTCGACAAACGGCGCATCCAGCACCACGATGAAAAGGAGTGCGCCATGTGCGGCAAGTTCTGCGCCGTGCGCAGCATGAACAAGGCGCTGGCCGGTGAATACATCGACATCCTGTAAGTTCTTCCTCTTTCAATAGAAACACAAAGCCCCCTGCACGCGGTATGTGCAGGGGGCTTTGCTGTTGGCTGGCGGTCAGCCTTCGAGCTGCGGTGCAGAAGAAGGCTTCTGGATGAGGTTCGTCATGCTCCGGAGGCTGATGCCGATGGTGGACAGGTTGTGCAGCATGGCCGAAGCGGCGGGCTGCAGGATGCCCAGAGCCCCCAGCGCGATGAGGGTGGAGTTGAAGCTGAGCACGAAGCGGTAGTTCGAGTTGACACGGTGCTGCAGCGCATTGGCGATGGTCTTGAGGGTGACCAGCTCTTCCAGGCTGTCGGCCTTGATGGTGACATCCGCGATCTCGCGGGCGATGGCAGCGCCGGAGTTGATGGCGATGCCGATGTCCGCAGCCGAAAGGGCGGGGGAGTCGTTGATGCCGTCGCCGATCATGACGACGGTGTGGCCCTCGGCTTTGGCCTTCTGGACGAAGTTGGCCTTGTCTTCGGGCAGGACTTCCGCGAAGAACTGGTCCACGCCCACCTGCCGGGCAATGGCCTCGGCGGTGCGGTAGCTGTCGCCAGTCATCATCACGGCGTTCCGGATGCCCAGCTTGTGCAGTTGGCGCAGCACGGAAGCGGCTTCGGGGCGGAGGGGGTCTGCGATGCAGATGACGCCCACCAGCTGGCCGGAAGCGGCCATGTACAGGTGCGAATACTCGGCGGGCATCCGGTCAAACTTTTCCTGCTCGTCGGCGGGAACGATGCAGTGCTCGTCCTCAAAGACGAAGTGGTAGCTGCCGATGACCACCCGCTCGCCGCCGACCCGGCTGGCAATGCCGTGGGCCACGATGTATTCCACTTCGGAGTGCATCTCTTCGTGGGACAGACTCTGCTCTCTGGCGGCGCGGACCACCGCGTTGGCCATGGAGTGGGGGAAATGCTCTTCCAGACAGGCGGCCAGACGGAGCACATCGTCCTTCTCGCTGTTGCTGAAGGGGATGATGTCCACCACCTGCGGGGTGGCGCGGGTCAGGGTGCCGGTCTTATCAAAGACGATGGTGTCGGCCTTGGCCAGCGCTTCCAGATATTTGCCGCCCTTGACCGTGATGTGGGCCGTGCCGCACTCCCGCATGGCGGAGAGGACCGCCAGCGGCATCGAGAGCTTGAGCGCACAGGAGAAGTCCACCATCAGGATGGAGATGGCGCGGGTGACGTTGCGGGTGAGCGCATAGGTGACGACCGTGCCGGCCAGACACCAGGGCACCAGCTTGTCAGCCAGCTCCAGTGCGCGGTTCTCGGTGCTGGATTTGAGTTTTTCGGATTCCTCGATCATGGCCACGATCTTGTCGTAGCGGTTGGCGCCGCCTGCGGCCTTGGCGAGGAAGACGCATTCGCCCTCCTCCACGACGGTGCCTGCGTAAACGGTGGCACCTTTTGCCTTGCGCACCGGCATGGATTCGCCGGTCAGAGCGGCCTGGTTGACCATGGCCTCGCCCTCGATGACGGTGCCGTCCAGCGGCACCATGTTGCCGGAGCGGACCACGATCTCATCGCCGGGCTGAACTTTGGTCAGGGGCAGGAGCACCTCGGTGCCCTGACTGCGCACCCAGACTTTGTCCACATTCAGGGCCATGCTGCGGGCCAGATCGTCCAGACTCTTCTTGCGGGTCCACTCTTCCAACAGAGAACCAAGGTTCAGCAGGAACATGACGGAACCGGCGGTGCTGAAGTCGCCGCGCAGGACGGAAACGCCGATGCTCAGAGCGTCCAGCACCTCGACTTCCAGCCTGCGGTGGAGCAGGCACCGGACCCCTTTCCAGACAAAAGCGATGGAGCGCCAGACTGTGTAGGCGGCGCGGATGGGTGCGGGCAGGAACAGCTTGCGGAAGAAGTGGCCCGCCACGAGGTCGCACATCTTCTCCTGATACTCCTGATTGAGCTTCCGGCTGTCGGCGGTGGTGACAAGGGCGTCCAGCTCCGGCTGGTCGAATTTGTAGCGGCTCAGCGCCTGGACTGCATCGGCGCGTCTGCCGCGGTAATACAGGACCACATCGCCGGTCCGCTCGTAGACGGTGGCTTTCTCGATGGCATCGTGGTGGTTGAGATAGGCTTCCAGCACATCGGCGCGGTGCAGGGTCATCCGCACATTGCAGACATGCACGCGCATCCGGCCCCGGCCCTCATGTAAAATGGTGCATTTCATGGTTACGTTATACCTTCCTCAATAGAAAGAGCCGCCCGCAGGCGGCTCAAGCGCTCAAAAATTATTCAGCGTCCTCGGCGGCAGCAGCCTCTGCGGCTTCGTCCTCGATGACGGCGGCCTCTGCCTTGGCGGCGCGGGCCTCGTTGATGGCCTTTGCGTCGGCCAGGATGTCACCGGCCTGCTCCTGGACCTTGTTGACGGTCTCCATGGTGGAGTCCTTCATGCGCAGGACAGCAGCGGTGGTCTGGGTGTAGACCTTCTTGGCATCGCTGCTGGACAGGATCTTGAAGCCTGCCGAACCAAACACAACGCCGCCGACGAACAGTGCGATCTTTTTCACATCTACCATAATTGTTTCCCTACCTTTATCCATGTTATTGTAAGCCCCGGATGGGGCGGAAAAACCGAACAGCCTTGCTGTTTCTGCGGATATTGTAGCACGGATTTTGGAATTTTCAAGGGATTTTCAAAATGTTAATCGGTGTAAACTTTTTACGTACCGTAGTTCGAAATGCCTATCCCTAGGTGAGTTTTCTGTCAGACTACAGTTAGTAATCAGAAACAAACCGGAAAGCACCGCTCAGCGGCCCCAGACGGCCCACAGGTACAGATACCCGGCGGCAACGGCGGAAAGGGTGAAGGGGACGCCGATGCGCAGAAAATCGCGGGTGGTCACGGTCTCGCCGTGCTTGCGCAGGATGCCGATGGCGGCGATGTTGGCCGAAGCCCCGATGGGGGTCAGATTGCCGCCCAGCGTGGCCCCGGTGAGCAGGCCGAAGTAGAACAGCTCCGGCGGGAAACCGGCCCCGCCGTTCATCTGGGCGGCGATGCTCTGCACCACCGGCAGCATGGCGGCCACATAGGGGATGTTGTCGATGAAGGCCGACAGCCCCACCGAGACGACCACCAGCAGGGTGTACAGCCGGAAGGGGTCATCGCCGGAGAAGATGTAGAACAGCTGGGCCGCTGCGTCGATGACGCCCGCCCGGCCGATGCCCTCGATGAGGATGAAGAGGCCGAAGAGCAGCAGCAGGGTGTCGTAGTCCAGCGCCTGGGCCGTCTCTGCCAGCGGAGAGAGCGACCGTGCCCGCAGGCAGGCCCGCGCCACCCCGAACAGGCACAGGCTCATGCAGACGATGCCGCTGCGCAGATCGTAGAGGAGCCGCAGCACCCCGCCCGCCGGGCAGGGCAGGAAGGAGGCCGCGATGAGCAGCCCCACGGTGAGCAGCATCAGGGCGGTGGGCACATCGTCGGTGACTTCGGTCTCCACCGCGGCCTTTACCGGCTGGGTCTGCTTCCGGAAGAGAACGAGCAGCACGCCCAACGAGGCCAGCGCGCCCAGTTCCACCCCGAAAAAGATGCCGGGGCGGCCCTTCATCCAGAAAAAGTCGAAGAAGTTCATCTCCGCAAAGCCGCCCAGCAGGATGCTGGTGGTGTCGCCCACCAGCGTGGCCGCGCCCTGCAGATTGGAGCTGACGGCAATGGCGATGAGGACCGGCACCGGGGAGAGCCGGAGCTTCCGGGCAATGGCAAGGCCCACCGGGGCGACCATCAGCACGGTGGCGACGTTGTCCACAAAGGCGCTGATGACCCCGGCAAAGAGAGCCAGCATACAGACGGCCCACTTCACGTTGGGCACATGGACGATGAGCTGTTCGGCCAGGCGGGTGGGCATTTTGCTGGCAATGAAGAGGGACACGGTGCCCATGGTGCCCGCCATCATCAGCAGCACGTTGAAATCCACGGCCCGTGCGGCGTCGGTCAGGGTGAAGTCGTACACGCCCAGCTGCCCCAGAAGCAAAAAGGCCCCGGCTCCGCCAAGGGCCGCAAAGGGCCGGAAGCGGGGCAGGGCCAGCATCAGGCAGTAGGTGAAAGCAAACAGGATCAGGGCAAGCGTCATGCGTTCTCCTCATGGTCGGCGGGGGCGTCCGGGCCGTCGTGGTCGGCATCGATCATCCGGTAGCCTACGCCGAGTTCGTTCATGATGTAGTTGTTGTGGCCGGGGCGGCTGCCCAGCTTGCGGCGGATGTTGGCCATGTTGACCTGTAGCTTTTTGGTGCTGCCGCAGTCGGTATCGCCCCAGATGGCCCGGACGATGGCGGGGTAGGTCATCACCCGGCCCGCGTGTTCGGAGAGGAAGGCCACGATGTTGTATTCGGTCTGGGTCAGCTTGATCTCCTCCCCGCCCACATAGACCTTGCGCCGCTCGTACTGGATGAGCAGGTCCTGCGCCTGAAAGACGCCGGTGGGGTTGGAGCTGAAGCGGTTGAGCCGCAGTGCGGCCCGCACCCGCGCCAGCAGCTCACCGGTGCTGAAGGGTTTGGTGATGTAGTCGTTCGCGCCAAGATCCAGCGCTTCGATCTTGTCCGCCTCGGTGGTGCGGGCCGACAGCACGATGATGGGCGTCATGAACTTCTGGCGCACATAGTGGATGAGCTCGCGGCCGTCGCGGTCGGGCAGGCCCAGGTCCAGGATGATGAGGTCGGGCAGGTAGGAGGTGAAGATGGATTTGCCCAGCTCACAGGTGGGGGCCACATAGGTCTTGTAGCCGTTGGTGTCCAGCAGGGTATAGATGAAGCTGCAGATGGTGGGTTCGTCTTCAACGATGAGGATCTTGAATTTGTTGTTGCTCATTTCAGATGTTTTCCTCCAGATCAGTGGATTCGTCCGTGGATTCGGTCTCCAGCCAGAAGCGGATGGTGGTGCCTTCGCCGGGGCGGCTCTCGGCCTTGATCTCGCCGCCGTGGGCCTTGACGATGGCCGCGCACACCGCAAGGCCGATGCCCATGCCGTGCTTGCCGGGGCTGGCCGTGTCGTCGGCGGGCAGCATCCGGGTGAACAGCCCTTTCAGCCGCTCTTTGGGGATGCCGCAGCCGTCATCCGAGACTTCAAAGATGGCGTGGTCGCCCAGCGTAAAGACCCGGAGGGTCAGCCTGGTCATTCCCTCGGCGTGGAGCACGGCGTTTTCCAGCAGGTTCATCAACACCTGCGAGATGAGCATCGAGTCCATCGGGATGACCACGAAGCTGTCGGGCAGGTCTACCGTGACGTTCACATCCGGGTAGTGCTTCTGGAACCGCACCAGCACGGTGTCGATCAGCTCTTCCAGCACGGTGGGGGTCTTCTGCACCGAGACGGTGCCGGTGTCGAACCGGGTGACTGACAGCAGGTTCTCCACCATCCGGTTGAGCCACTGGGCGTCCGAACAGACTTCGCCGAGAAGTTTTAACTTCTGCTCTTTGGCCAGCGAGTCATAATTTTCAATGACCGTGGAGCAGGCACCGTAGATGGAGGTGAGGGGCGTGCGCAGGTCGTGGGAGACCGCGCGCAGAAGGTTGGCGCGCATCTTCTCGGTCTCGCTCTCCATCCGGAGCTGCTCCTGCAGCTTGATGCGGGTGGTAAGGGTGCTGGTCATGATGGAGACGACCAGCATCACCAGCGCGGAGAACAGGTTCTCCGGCAGGGTGAAGTTGAAGGCAAAGTAGGGCGAGCGAAAGGCAAAGTTGACCGCCAGCACACACAGCAGCGAGGCGGCCAGACCCCACAGATAGCCATCGGTATACATCGAGATGAGAAAGACGGCCAGCACGAAGACCATGGAGGCTACGCCGTCGATCCGTCCGCTGAGCACCTGGATGCCGGACACCACCAGAAAGGCCGACGTGATGCCGGACAGCATCACCAGTGCATCGTGCCTGCGGGTGGAAGATCTCATAGAAATGTCTCCTTTCGGATGGATATTCGTTCGGTGTTCAAAGTATACCACACCGGCGGCTAAGAAACAGCAAAGGAGTCGGGAACAGGTGCCGAATGCCGCAGAGCCTGCCCCGATCATAGCACAAAAAGCGGAACGGTGCGAGCGCGGGCCGGGTTTTGCTGTTTGACATTTCCGCTGCAAAAGCATATCATAAAGTTACCTATTATAGAGAGGATGCAGAACACGATGTTTTACTTTGAGAACGACTACTGCGAGGGAGCCCATCCGGCCATCCTGCAAAAGCTGATGGAGACCAACTTTGAAAAGGTGTCCGGCTACGGCACCGACCCCTACTGTGCCAGCGCAAGGGAGAAGATCCGCGCCGCCTGTGCCTGCCCGGAAGCAGATGTGACCTTCATCTCCGGCGGCACCCAGACTAACGCTATCGTCATCGCGTCGATGCTGCACCGGTGGGAAGGGGTCGTGGCAGCTTCCACGGGCCATGTCAACGGCCACGAGGCCGGGGCCATCGAGTACACCGGCCACAAGGTGCTGGGCCTGCCCCACAAGAACGGCAAGCTGGACGCTGCCGACGTCCGCGACTTCTGCGCCACCTTCTACGCAGACGGCAACCACGACCACATGGTCTTCCCCGGCATGGTGTACATCTCCCACCCCACCGAGTACGGCACCCTTTACACCAAAGCCGAGCTGCAGGCGCTGCACGACGTCTGCCAGATGTACCACATGCCCCTCTTCGTGGACGGTGCCCGCCTGGGCTACGGTCTGGCGGCAGAGGGTACGGACGTCACCCTGCCCGACCTGGCCCGGCTGGCGGATGTCTTCTACATCGGCGGCACCAAGGTGGGTGCCCTCTGCGGCGAGGCCGTCGTCTTCCCCCATGGGGCACCGGCACATTTCATGACCATGGTGAAGCAGCAGGGCGCTCTGCTGGCAAAGGGCCGCCTGCTGGGGCTTCCGTTCGATGTCCTCTTCACGGATGACCTGTACCAGACCATCAGCCGGAACGCCATCGCCACGGCCAACGCTCTGAAGCAGGGGCTGGCCGCCAAGGGCTACCGCTTCTTCCTGGATTCGCCCACCAACCAGATCTTCATCGTTTTCTCCAACGAGCAGCTGGCGGCGCTGGAGGGCAAGGCCAAATTCGGCTTCTGGGAGAAGTTCGATGACACCCATACCGTCATGCGCATCGCCACCAGCTGGGCCACCCGGATGGAGGAGATCGACGGCCTGCTGGCCCTGCTGTAAGTGTCAAACATCGGTCCGTCTCTTTGTGCAGGATGCGGATTGCAATTTCCGGCACAGTATGATATCTTTATTCAGATGAAGGTCGCGCTGTGTGCAGCGCAGAAAGAAGGGTAATGATATGGGCTTTTTTGATAAGCTGTTCGGCGGCAAGAATGCAGCCGAGACGAAATTCAAGGGCGAAAAGAAGACGGTGATGATGCCGCTGGCAGGCAAGGTCATCCCGCTGGAGGAGCTGCCGGACGAGACGTTTGCATCGGCCATTCTGGGCGGCGGCTGCGGCATCGAACCCACCGGGGATACCGTTTACGCACCGTTTGACGGCACCGTCACGCAGGTGCCCGAAAGCCTGCACGCGGTGGGCCTGATGAGCGATGACGGCATCGAGCTGCTCATCCATGTGGGCATGGATACCGTGGAGATGAAGGGCAACGGCTTCACCTCTCTGACGAAGGAAGGCTCCAAGGTCAAGGCGGGCACCCCGCTGCTCAAGGTCGACCTCGACGCCATCCGCGCCGCCGGTCATCCCACGGCAACGGCCATCATCGTGACCAACGGCGACGACCTGTCCGAAATGTCGGTCGTGGCCTCCGGCGACACCGCCATCGGTGTGCCGCTGCTCAAGTTCAAGGCATAAGTGTTCCCACCCGGAAGAGCTTCTTCCGGGTGTTTTTTTGCGGTCAGCGCCTTAAAAGTATGACTATTGAAAGAAAATGCCGCATTTGGTCTGTTTTCTTCTTGAAGTGGGGAACGGCTTATGATAGGATAGACAAAGTGCGGGCCTGGGCCCGGTATCACCAAGGATTGTGAGGAAAGGTATTATGGAAACGAAAAAACCTGGTATGTCTTTAGCAAAACGAATGGCCATTTCGCTGGTCTGCGGCCTGGCGGCGGGCCTCGCCTTCATGTTCCTGCGCGAGAGCCTCATCTCCGGCGGGAAGAGTGAGATCTGGACCACGATCAACGAGCTCCTGTTCCAGGAGGTCGCCGGAGGGGGCGCAGAGGGCTGCTGCGCGAGAAGCTGAATGCTTCCGGCAACAGTGCACTCTGGAAGACCATCAACGATCTGCTGTTCCAGGATATCACGGCAGAGGGAGCCGAGCAGGCGTTCGGCATCTTCTATATCATCGGCCAGCTCTTCATCAAGGCGCTGCAGCTGGTCATCATCCCGATGGTGTTCACCTCCATCGCGCTGGCCATCGGCAGCATTGCCGACACCCGCACCATGGGGCGCATCTCGGCCAAGACCCTGTTCTGGTTCCTGCTGTGCTCTTTCCTGGCTTTGCTGCTGGCCAGCAGCGTGGGCTACATCACCTTCTCGATGGGGCTGTTCAACACCCACATCGAGGGCCTGACCGAGGCCACCGGCTCCACCGGCTCCAACCCGCTGAACGTGGTGCTGAACATCATCCCCTCCAACATCATCACGGCCTTTGGCAGCAATGGTGCAGTCCTGAGCGCCGTCTTCCTGGCGGTGGCCACCGGCCTGAGCATGAATGCGCTGGGCGAGAGCCGCACCGCCACCCTGCGCCGCCTGCTGGGCGAGGTGAATGACGTGGTGGTCGTCTTCCTGAACTTCATCGTCAGCAAATTTGCTCCCTTTGCCGTCTTCGTGCTGCTCACCCGCACCTTTGCCATCTACGGCATCAACTACCTCAAGCCGGCACTGGTCTATGTGGTGGTCACGGTGATCCTGCTGCTGGTCTTCCTGGTGGTGGCCTACCCGCTGGTGATCGCTCTGGGTGCCAAGCTGAACCCCATTACCTTCATCCGCAAGATCGCCAATGTGGCCGTGTTCGGTTTCTCGACCTCGTCCAGCGCCGCCACCCTGCCCCTGAACATCAAGGTCTGCGAGGAGGAGTTCGGCGTGGATGAGAGCATCGCCTCCTTCGTGCTGCCTCTGGGCATGACCATCAACATGGACGGCACCGCCATCATGCAGGTCATCGCCACCGTCTTTATCGCGGGCTGCGCCGGTTATACCGTCACCCCCGGCCAGCTGGTGGTCGTGGCCCTGCTGGCTCTGCTGGCCTCGGTGGGCACCCCGGCTGCCCCCGGTGCAGGTGCCGTCATCCTCTTCACCATCCTGTCCGGCGTGGGCTTCGTCAACGACGGCGCTCTGCTGGCCTACTCCCTCATTCTGGCCATCAACCGTCCCATCGAGATGCTCGTCACCTCGCTGAACGTTGTCGGCGATGCCGTCGCCAGCATCTGTGTCGCCAGGAGCGAGGGCCTGCTGAAGGAAGAGGTCTACAACAAGTAATGGGATGAGGCTGCGCCCCATCTGAAATCGAAAAAAGCTCCGTCCCCCTCGCTGCCTCAGCGAAACGGGACGGAGCTTTTCTTGTGGGTCGGTTACTGCACGCCGGTCAGTTCAGCGAGCTTGTGATAGATCTCGGTGTTGTCGAAGACGCCGCGGAAGTTCTCTGCGCCGACGCCCTTGGCATAGAGGTTGACCATCTGGGAACGGTTTCATTCTACCGTTTTATCCCGCCGCCCGAAACCATGGCCGGGAAAAGAGTGGGTAAAACCTTTGGGGCGGAACCGCCGGAAAGGTAAAGAAGAGACTCGCTTTGTAAGTTTCTTGTGTTTTGTCAAAATCTGTGCTATTCTGTACTTGCCGCTCCACTCCGGCCCATTTTTATGGATGGGAGGTGATTTCCTTGGAGACGTTAACTACCTTTTTACTGTCCGTCGCAGCAAGCATAGCCGCTTACTATGTTTGCAAGTGGCTTGACGAACAGTTCTTTGTGAACGGCAAGCACTGATCCCATAGCGACAGGAAGCCCCTCGGTATTGCGACTACCGAGGGGCTTCTTGCTTGCTTTGGGATTTCCGTTGGACTCGAAATAACTACCTTTGTACTTTCATTATACGCACCTGTGGCAAAATGTCAAGTATTTGCATTCTTTACGGCTTGTTTCTTCAAAATTGAAATATTTTACGGTTTTATCACGAAATCGTCCTCATGGTCTGGCCGAAAAAATGGTATTATGGATGCAGACAAAAAACTTGAGAAAAGGAGAATTTCCCATGGCACAATTCGTGAACCTGAACCCCGGCTCCCTGCGCGAGCTGCACATTGGCAACGAGCGGCTGGTCTCCTACAACGTCGAGATGACCGAAGTCACCGGCGGCACCTTCTGGAAGGCTTACACCCCCGCTCAGATCGCGGGCACAGAGCCGTTCGTCCTCAAGGGCGGCTTCCTCGGCAACGCGACCGCAAGCACCGACCTGATGCAGTATTATGATCCCATCGACCTCTCCGACAAGAAGCTGCGCAAGCTGGCCAAAGAGATCGGCCCGGCCTGGGTGCGCGTGTCCGGCACCTGGTCCACCAAGACCTATTACGACTTCGACGGCCACACGAACGGCGTCATCCCGGAGGGCTACAACGCCATCCTGACCCGCGAGCAGTGGCTCGGTGTGCTGGATTTCTGCAAGGACATCGGCGCAAAGCTCCTGATCTCGGTGGCGGACTGTGAGGGTCTGCACCATGCCGACGAGCCCTGGAACCCCAGCCAGGCAGAGCAGATCTTTGCCCTGAGCAAGGAGTACGGCAAGGCCATCGACGCGGCTGAGTTCGTCAACGAGCCCAACCTGCTGGCCATGTCCGGCTGCCCCAAGGGCTACACCGCCGAGCAGTATGTCCGCGATCAGGACATTTTTATCCGCTGGCTGCATGAGAACTACCCCGACTGCCCCTTTGTCGGCCCCTGCTCCACCGAAGGTGTGCTGAAAAAGCACGGCGAGAAGGCACAGGGCGGCGGAGTCGGCGATATCCTGCCCCAGTGCTCGACCGACGACCTGATGAAGGGTGCCCAGGAGAAGCTGGATGTTTACAGCTACCATTATTACAATGGCGTGTCCGAGCGTCTGGAGCCTGTGATGCCGTTTGCCCACTGGAAAGCCGACAAGGCCCACACCGAAGAGTATCTGGCGGTCGCCTCCAATATGGCAAAGTTCCACGCCGAAAAGCGGGACATCTACTGCCTCGGCGGCGAGATGTGGGTCACCGAAGCAGGCGACGCGGGCGGCGGCGGCGACACCTGGGCTTCCACCTATCTGGATGTCTTCCGTACCCTGAACGAGCTGGGCAGCTTCTCGGTCGTGACCAAAGGCATCATCTTCCACAACACCCTGGCTTCCAGTGACTACGGCTATCTGAAGCCCGAAGTCTTTGACCCGCGCCCCAACTACTTCGCTGTGCTGCTCTGGAACCGTCTGATGGGCACCACCGTCTACGACGCCGCAGAGCCCATCCGCGAGGGTGCGCACGTCTACGCCCACTCCCGTGCGGACGGCAAGCCGGGCAAGGCGTATCTGGTCATCAACAACAGCCTGACGGATACCACCACCGTCACTCTGCCGAAGGAAGCGGAGGTCTACCAGCTCTCCGCCGAGACTCTGCGCTCCCAGACCATGCTCTGCAACGGCAAGGCGCTGGTCCTGGGCGAAGGCGATGCGCTGCCGGAGATCACCCCGGCAGCAGCTCCGGCAGGCGAACTCGTTCTGCCTGCTGCGACCTGCACGTTTATTGTGCTGTAAGACAGGAAAGCATGCCCCCCTCCATCCGACCGGATGGAGGGGGTCGTTTTTGCATCTTGAAAAACAGGTCAGTCGTTGATCTCCGGGAAGCCTTCCAGCTTGGACGTGCAGTGGGGGCAGCGGACAGCCTTGATGGCAATCTCGCTCTGGCAGTAGGGGCAGACCTTGGTGGTCGGCTCTGCGGGGGCCTCGTTCTCGGCCTTCTTCTTGCTGAACAGGGCGTTGAAGGTCTTCAGGACCAGGAACAGCACGAACGCCACGATGAGGAAGTTGCGGGAACTCAAGAGGTTTCGTTCGGTTTCGCTCAGACCTGATGGGCGGCGATCCACTGCTCCATTTCCTCGGCGATGGCCTTGATGGAACCATCGGTGAAGGGAACCTTCAGACCGGCCGTCTCGCACAGTTCCGCGTAGCTGGCCATACCGGCGCGGCGCACCAGTCGGAGGTAGCGCTGCCAGGCGTCCTTGTGGTCCTTGAGGCTGAGCAGGAAGAACTGCAAAGCGGCCATGGTGGACAGGCAGTAGTCGATATAATAGAACGGGCACTCATAGATGTGGAGCTGACGCTGCCAGCCTGCGCCGCGGCCGTAGAAGGGCAGGTTGTCGAAGTCGATCCAGGGGCGGTACTTGTGTTCCAGCTCCAGCCAGACGGCGTTCCGCTCGTCGGGGGTCAGGTCGGGGTTCTGGTACATCCGGTGCTGGAATTCATCCACGATGCAGCCATAGGCCAGGAAGAGGAAGCTGTCCTCGGCGTGGAGCAGGGCATATTTCTCGGTGTCCTTGCCGAAGAGCAGATGATGCCAGGGGGCCGTCAGGAACTCCATGGCCATCGAGTGGATCTCGGCGCTCTCCATACCGGGGCATTCCAGGTCGGCGGGGACTTTCGGGTCCCGCTCGGCCACATAGCCCTCAAAGGCATGGCCGCACTCGTGGGTCAGCACGTCCACGTCGGCGGAGGTGTTGTTCCAGTTGGCAAAGATGAAGGGAGCCTTGTAGGCGGGCAGGCTGGTCATATAGCCGCCGGACATCTTGCCGGGGCGGCTCTCGACGTCGAACAGCTCGTTGTCCTGCATGAAGTCGATGAACGCGGCGGTCTCCGGGCTCAGCTCATGGTACATGGTGCGGGAGGCGGCCATCCGGGCGTCATAGCCCTCAATGGGCCTGGGGTTGCCGTCCCGGAAGGAGACCGGCAGGTCGGTGAAGGTCAGGTGCTCGATGCCGGTGCGCTTTTTGCGCAGCTCGATGACCTTTTTCAGCTGGGGGACCACATCGTTGGCTACCTGGTCGCGGAACTTCCGGATCTCTTCCGGGCCGTAGCCGATGCGGTTCATCCGCACGTAGGAAAGCTCACTGTAATCGTGGTAGCCCAGGATCTTTGCCTGCTCGTTCAGGTTCTTGACGATCTTGGTGTACAGCTCGTCCAGTTCGGCGCGGTGGGCGTCGAAGTAACCGGCCTCGGCCTCGTAGGCGGCGCGGCGGACGGCGGGGTCCAGATTTTCCTTATAAGGGCCAAGCTGGGGGATGGTCAGCTGCTTGCCGTCGAACTCGACCAGTGCACCGCCGTAGACCTGCTGGTACTGGCTGACCAGCGCGTTGTACTCCTTCTGGAGGTCGATGGTGCGGTCATCCATGCCCAGCACGGCGTTCTTCATGCCGGCCACGCAGGTGGTGCCGAAGGCCTCGGTCAGGGCATCGACGTGGGGGTTGGCCAGGAAGGCCCGGCTGATCTCCACGCTGGCGTTCTGCACGGCGGGGCCGTTGGCATCGAAGAAGTCCTGCTCAGCCTTCCAGGCGGCGTCGCGGGTGTCGCAGGTATAGTGGATGGAAGCCAGGTTGGCGGCGGTGTTGTAATCGGCAAATGCGCGGCTCTGCTCGTAGTAGACCGCGACCAGCGCTTCGCCGGAGGCAGCGGATTCGGCTTTGGCGGCCAGCTCCTTGCAGCGGGCCAGCAGCGCGTCGATGTCCGGGCGGGTGTAAGTCATCTCATGGAATTTCATAGACGGATACGTCCTTTCTGTATCAAGTTTGTTCCATCTTATCACGTTTTGCGCTGACAGTCAAAGAAAACCGTGAATGGTTTGACTTTTCATCACAGGCGCGTGTAATAAAAGGGATGAATGGAAACGCGTCTCCATGGAGACTCACAACAGCAAGCAAGAAGCCTCCCGGTATTCGCAGTACCGAGGGGCTTCTGCTTTTTTGGCAGAACTTCTAAAAAAGAGCGCCTCAAATTGTGAAATCTGTGGCAGAGGTGCGATTGAAACCGCCCGAAAAAAGGCATATAATAGCAGTATCAACAGAGTAAGACCATGCGCGTTAAGTGCCGCATCAACGGGGAGTTGTGCTGCGGACGAAGGGAGACCCGCGGTGCATGGTCTGCATCCCGCTGCTGCATGGACTTGGGTGCAGGCGAGACCGGCTGCGGCCCTGCCTGGAAGTGAAACTTGTTGGATTCACGCCCTCCTTTGTGCGGTTCGTCACAGGGGAGGGCGTTTTGTCTTCTCCTGCATCATCCGGAATGGAGGATCAACGATGAATCATTCCAAATTGTCCGTTCGTACCCTGACGATGCTGGCCCTGCTCACGGCCATGAGCATCATCTTTGCCCGCGTGTTCACGGTGTCCACCGGATTCCTGCGGTTCAACCTGGGCGCTCTGCCCACCCACCTGGCAGCAGTCTGGTTCGGCCCGGCGGGCGGTTTTGTCGTGGGCGCACTGGCCGACATGATCGGCGGCACCCTGTCCGGCTATTCCATCAACCCGCTCATCACGCTGGGAGCCGGTTCGGTGGGTCTGGTGTCCGGTCTGCTGTACCGGTCTCTGCATGAGATGCGCCTGGGCCTGCGGCTGCAGATCAGCATTCTGGCGGGCCATCTGGTGGGCTCTGTGGTCATCAACTCGCTGGCCCTCCACCTCTTCTATGGCTACCAGTGGGCGCTGCTGGCTGCCCGCATCCCCAACGCGCTGGTGCTGAGCGTGGTGAACACCCTCCTCGTCCGCATCCTGCTGGAAAACAAGGCGCTGACCGCTCTGGTCCGAAAAGCATAAAAAAGCATAAACCAGACCCTCTCTGTCTGCATAGATGGAGAGGGTCTCTCTGAAGGAACGTGGCATCATGAACTATGAAGAAGCAATGCAATACATCCACGCGGTGCAGTGGGCGGGGCATAAGCCTGGCCTGACCCGCACCCGCACCCTTCTGGCTGCGCTGGGCAACCCCCACAAGCGGCTGAAGTTCGTCCATGTGGCGGGCACCAACGGCAAGGGAAGCACCGCAGCCATGCTGGCGTCCTGCCTGCAGGCGGCGGGGTATCGGGTGGGGCTGTACACCTCTCCCTTCATCAACCGGTTCAATGAGCGCATTCAGGTGAACGGCGAGCAGATCAGCGACGAGGAACTGGTGCGTCTGGTGGAAACGATCCGGCCCGCCGCAGATGCCATGGCCGATGTGCCCACCGAGTTCGAGATCATCACGGCGCTGGGCATGCTCTGCTTTGCCGAGCAGCACTGCGACATCGTGGTACTGGAAGTGGGGCTGGGCGGTGCGCTGGATTCCACCAACGTCATCGACCCGCCGGAGTGTGCGGTCATCACGGCGCTGGGCATGGACCATGTGAAGGAGCTTGGCCCCACCATCGCGGACATCGCAGCGGCCAAGGCGGGCATCCTCAAGCCGGGCAGCCCGGTGGTGAGCTACGGCGGTGTGCCGGAGGCCGACGCCGTCATCGCCCGCACGGCGGCAGAGCAGAACGCCCCGCTCCATGTGGTCGATTTCTCGAAGCTGACCGTGGAGGGCGGCGACCTGGACGAAGTGACCTTTGACTTCGACGGCCTGAACGGGGTGCGCCTGCCGCTCATTGGCAGCTACCAGCCCCGGAATGCTGCCGTCGCCATCACGGTGCTGCGGGTGCTGCGGGAAAAGGGCTGGAACATCCCGGAGGAGGCCATCCGGCAGGGGCTGGAGACCGTCCGCTGGCCGGGCCGGTTTGAGCTGCTGCGGCACACGCCCGCTTTCCTACTGGACGGCAGCCACAACGCCCACGGGATGCGGGCCACGGTCCAGAGCCTGAATGACCGTTTCCCCGGCCAGAAATTCGTCTTTCTGCTCAGCATCATGGCCGACAAGGACGTGGACGAGATGCTGGAGCTTCTGCTCCCGCTGGCAAACCGGTTCGTGACGGTGGCAGCGCATACCCCGCGCGCCATGCCCGCCGAAACGCTGGCGGAGCATATCCGGGTGCGGGGCGGCACGGCGGAGCCAGCCCCATCCATCGAAGCCGGAGTGGCCCGCGCAGTGGAGCTGGGCGGCACCGGCCCTGTCTGTGCGCTGGGGACGCTGTACTTCTCCGGTGAGGTGCGGGAAGCGTTTCGGAAGATCTGCCCTCTCAGTCGCTAACGCGACAGCTCCCCCAGAGGGGGAGCCACTCGTGGGCCGGTTTTGATCGTGCTGAATGAGCAGAGTTTTTCAAAACCATAAAATAGAGTGCTCCGCTGTTTCGATTCACAGCATCTGCAAAAACGCTCTTTTGTTAGAGCCATCGTGTAGATGCCGCTGGTCTTGACAGCGGAGCACTTTCGTTTACGGTGTTTGAAAACATTCAGCGTTCAGCAGGGGGCTGCCCGGCCTGCCAATGGCTCTCCCTTTGGGAGAGCTGGCAACGCGAATGCGTTGACGGAGAGGGTACGAAAAAGCGCTTCCCCATGCAGGTTGGGGAAGCGCTTTTTCTGTCCCATACAGGACAGGGTAAATGATAAGAAGGTAAATGAAGAAAATAGCAAGGTGAAAAACAAAGGCGTGTGCGGAGCCGAATTTGCTGCTCCAAAGTGAAGATGTATCCAAGTTTCGCTTTTGTTGGATACAACATACCACTTCAGAACAAAAATTGCAAGAGGTTTTTTAAAATTTTTGCCCAAAATTACGCGGGAAATCGCATTTTTGTAGAAACGCACAAATTTTACGGAAAGTTCCCGGCAAACTGACGAACAAGCATAAAAACGGAACAACAGCCGCAAGACCGCACAGGGATACCTTTATAAAACCGGCGGGCAATGGAAGTTAGGCGTGGAAAGCTGATTTTCGTGGGATATAGCCTGCACCGCTTTACAAGCAGCCGGGGGTGTGTTAAGATGGACACATCTGCTGTAACCGGAAAAATGCACGCGCCGGGCAGCGGCGGCGTACCGGGAAAAGTGCCCGGTGCCGGGAGGGGAGAAACGAATGACAAAGCTACTGCATGGCAATGAAAAAAACAGGCTGACCGGCGGGCGAGAGCCGCTGTTCAGCCAAAAGGAGCTGCTGGTACTGGCCATCCCGCTGCTGGTGGAGCAGCTGCTGGAAGTGACGGTGGGCATGGCCGACACCATGATGGTGTCCCGCTGCGGCGAGGCAGCAATCTCCGGCGTCAGTCTGGTGGATATGATCAACAACCTTATCATCGTGCTGTTTGCGGCGCTGGCTACCGGCGGCGCGGTGGTGGTAAGCCAGTATCTGGGCGCAAAGGACAGGCCGGATGCCGACAAAAGCGCCGGTCAGCTGCTGCTGCTCAGCGGCTTGTCCGGTGCGGTGATCGGCGCGGTATGCTTTGTGCTGGCACGCCCCATGATCCGGCTGTTCTACGGCTCTATTGATACCGACGTGCTGGACGCAGGCGTGAAATATTTGCAGATCATCGCCCTCAGCTACCCGTTTCTGGCGCTGTATAACGGCGGCGCGGCGCTGTTCCGCAGCATCGGCAACTCCAAGATCTCCATGCAGATCAGCTTTCTGATGAACATCATCAACATCGTGGGCAACGCAGTGTGCATCTTCGGCTTCAAAATGGGAGTGGACGGCGTAGCGTGGCCCAGCGTGGTGTCCCGCGTGGTGGCTGCGGCGCTCATCCTGCGCAAGTGCTACCGGGAGGATGCGGTGCTTACCGTGCCCAAGACCCTGCGGCTGGACGGCGGCATGGCAAAGCGCATTCTGGGCATCGGCATTCCCTCAGCCTTTGAGAACAGCCTGTTCGAGGCCGGGCGCATTCTGGTGGTGAGCATGATCTCCACCTTTGGCACAGTGCAGATCGCAGCCAACGCCGTGGCAAACAATCTGGACGGCATGGGCGTCATCCCGGGCAAGGCCATCAGTCTGGCCATGATCACGGTGGTGGGGCGGTGCATCGGCACCGGCGACCATGAGCAGACCGTTTACTACACCCGCAAGCTGATGCTGTGGGCTTACATCACCATGGGGCTTTCCAATGGAGCGATCTTGCTGTTCCTCCGGCAGCTGGTGGGCATCTACGCCCTTTCCGGCGAGACGATGGAATTGGCCATCACACTGGTCACCATCCATGCGGGCTGCGCCATCATCTTCTGGCCGCTGTCCTTCGTGCTGCCCAACGCGCTGCGCGCTGCCAACGACGTGAAATTCACCATGTAGGGGACCAGCCTC
>ENA-UEQW01001549-UEQW01001549.1-human-gut-metagenome-genome-assembly--contig:-NODE-1549-length-18794-cov-3.377571_pt1 | contig 18794 bp, 20 predicted proteins | sample MGYA00242947_ERZ507947 | MGnify/ENA primary metagenome ERZ507947 (study PRJEB26167, sample SAMN06115421) | human gut metagenome | host: Homo sapiens | place: China:Guizhou | collected 2015-03-17... | reverse complement strand
GCTCAAATACAACACAGCAAGTCTATGAACACGGGAATCAGACTGTTTCTCCCTCTCCATTTCAAACTTGTCTCTCTTCTGTACTCTATCCACAACGGTATGAATCCTAGACTATAAATGCCAAATGCCTCCAGAAGGACTCTCCCTCCTCTCCTATAAGTGTCGATGCCGATTCAGTTCACGAGTGCTTGATTCAAGAAGAGGATTCACTCCATGCGTTGGATATCCGTGATTTGATGTCACTCTGTGAAGTGGTTAAGGATCGTGTCGTCAAGAACGAGGACGCAAAGGACGTCTCCATGCTACAACGAATCAACGAGGTCATCGCGTCAAAAGTGGTACCCAACGAACCTTCATCGCCCCCGAAGTCGCCATCCGTCGACGCGTCTTCACCCACTTCGGACGATGATGACGAAAGACACTTCCACGACTCGCTGCGAAAGGCGTTTGATGCCGCGATGAGGACGCCCATGTCGTTCCAGAATCCCGTAAAGGACGACAGCATTGTGGAAGAGAGTCCCATCTCCCTCGTACCCATACACACCGATGGCTTTTGCGTTGAAGAGGGAGAAGGAACTGTATTCGACAGCGACGTCCTCAAGAAACTGGAATTCAAGCCCCTCTACATACGGAGGAAACGCCCGAGCGCGAACCAAGACGGTAGGGAGAATAAGCAGCTCCATGTACAATACGCCTGTTTGTTCAACAAGGAAGCGAGCCCAGTAAGAACCATTCTCTCAACTAAATAACTTAAACAAGGACACGGTTGAAAGGAAGACCTCCAGGAGCGCAGACGTTCACAGCCACCTTTCCCTTCTGGCCGTCGGCGAGATCGAATTCAACCTATACATCAGCGACGCGGAGAACCGAGTACGCTCTCTCCCTCCTTCAAGAAACGGAAACCGTTGGATTTAATGGAAGTCTGATGAACGAACACTACGCGTCACGGGAAATGAGCGAAATGCACCATCAGTGGAGATATCGGGGTTGGCATCGGGAATGATGAAGCCGTATCTACAGTTCACGACGAATCAACGCAACACACCCCTTCTTGTTGTTGAACCATTTCACCTTTCCAGTGTACACAGAGCGCACGAAGAGGGAAGCCTTCTAGAAGGGTGATTCGAGATCTGCCTTCCGCTTACGGGCACCATCGAAACCGTAGACTTGATAAGGCCAAACATTGCTCGATTCTATTCTTATTTGAGAAAGCCACCAGTTTCCCCGAAAAGCTCACCGCGGGAATCTGAGCACATCGCTTCTTTCGCGGTGACGATCCCTCCTCATTCAGCAAAACGACATCTGTCGTGAACTCCAACAAAGAGGCGCACAATACAAACATTCAATACAAATGGTGCTCCGCGTCAATGATCCTATTTCCTCAGCCAAATGTCACTGCCGCAGTCAATCGCTTTCGTTTCGGTATACCAAGAAAAACCTAATACTAGCAACTTGTTCTTGTTGCTCTTGGGAACGCCATACGAATTGGACGCCATGGAAATCGGGGACTCGGATTCCACTCCATTCGCGTTCTCCTTTCTGTGCATCTCCACCTGCGGCTCCTGAGAGGGTATGAGCGAGGGAACAATACCACTGGAGGCAGAGGGCTCGGTCATGCGCGGAATGAGGATATCGGGCCGCTGGTGCAAATTGATCACCGCGAACATCTCGTCCGATATGTACTGCAAATCGCCCGTACCAATGTCCTGGTTGTTGGTGTACACCACAGGGTTGATGATGGGCATCACCGGAGGGGATGGGATTACACAGGGAATGTGCAAAGAGGCCGCTTCACTCTTGAAGCCAATGGTTGGGTGAGAAGACTGATTGAGACACTCCCGAATGTAGTAGTCTTCCATGTGCATAAACGGGGGCACAACCTGGTTCCTCGTCACGTCAAAACACTCGTCTTCGCAACCGCGCTGCGCGAGAGTGCTCGCTACGCCGTAGGAGGGTTGCACCAGACTTGCAGGACAGGGAAGTCCCTGCTGTAACTGAGAATACTGAACAGTGTCCGCTTTCGCCAGAAGAAGGGGACGGGACGGCGCCTTCCTCACTTTCGTGCGGTCCTTGCGGTCTGAGACTCGCTCGCCAACTTGGGAGTCCAGTACATCACACTAGTCTTCACGCCTCTCTTGTGTTCCTCCTACACGAGCCTCTTCGGGCTGTTGTTCCCTGTGAACAAACGAACTGTAATGAGTAGACAAAGTAGTCTTGCCTTCACGGATTGACCTAGTTAACTTGGATTGGAGTAATGAAACTCCCGCAAGATTCAAACAAACAATCCACGCTAAAGAACGTCGTTCGTCCACTTCTTCCACGTTTTATCGTGCGAGCAGGAGACGATACCCACCTTGTCCGTCATAAAGTCCACTCCCGACACGCGGCTGTCATGTCCCTCCAGAGTGCGCAAACACTTGTAATTGCGCGTCGACCACACTACGCGTCACCGATACTCCCAACATCCCACCCTTCACCGTGTGATCAAAGGAGCATGTCACCAAGAACTCTCCCGTCTTGTCGAATCGCACGTCCGGAATCACGCTGTTGTGCGCAGGCACCGTGTAGATGGACTTCTGCTTCCGCAGGTCCCAGATCTTCACCGTGTTGTCATCGCTCGATGTGGCGAACTGGAACCCGTTCGGCGCAAAGCAGCAGCTCAGCATTCCCTTCACATGTCCCTACACCTCACCCACCTCGCCCACCATCACTTGCAGTGTGGTGATGCTCCGTCCCGTCCGCAGGTCCCAGATGCGGCACACGCCGCTCTGGTCACAAGTCGCCGCCAGGCTGCCGTCGCACTGGAAGTCCAGTCCGAACACCTCGCGCGCGTGTCCGTCCTGTAGCAGGAGCTGCGCGCCGCTCTCCACGTCCCACAGGCGGAACGACGTGTCGCAGCTCACCGTGCCCACGAACCGCCCTGCGTCTCAGCCTCACTCACCACACCTACCCGAGGGGTGGAACTTGACGGTGGTCACGCGGTTGAGGTGACCCGACAGGGTGTGGAGCAGAACCGGCGCGTCGTCCTTCCAGCCCCACAGCTTCGCCGTCTCTACGGGTGAGGGGGAAGAACAGACGGGACTGTCGAGGGAGGAGGAGGCGCACATCGCGTCCCCGCCGCACGGATTCCAGTCCACGCTGCAAATGCGGTCGTCGTGGGCTCGCCACGATTTGATCATGTTGCTGGACGCGAGATCCCAGAGACGCAGCTCGCCTCCGAAGCATCCCGTCAGGAGTCTGGAGTCGTGCACGCGGCAGCACGAAATGGGTCGCTCGCTTCCGAATTGGGAGCTCTCCACAAAGAGGTTCTATTCGGTTATGCTGGCATACAGCACGGACGCTATATTGATCCCACAGCTTCTTCACCGTCTTCTCGTTCTCGGCGAGAAACGACAAGTTGGTCTCTTCCTCCTTTTGCTTTTCCAATCTCTCTTTGCACCTACGACTCACTTCATTCCAAAACGCACACTTTTGAATCGAATACTGGAAGATGACCTTTCTTGCAGCCACCAGTGCTTCGCTGGCTCTCTCATATACGGGTTCCTGTTGTTTCACTTCCTCTTCCTCCTCTTCATCTTTTAAGCCGAGAATTTCGCGTTGGGTGGCAATATCTTCTTCGGAGATGGATTTGTAGTACAACACGGATCGCAGACGCTCGCGACGATCCGCAGGTCCTTCTCCGAAGAGGCAAATGGGTTCGCCGCAAGCACGAAGCTAGTTCGTTATTCCCGTTCGAAACGGAGTGTTACCTGCAACTGCACTTCGCTATCCAGTGTGGGGACAAAGATCGTCTTCTTTCGGAGCTTGGATTCCACGCTCTCCACTGTATCCGCAAAACGCTTCTGTTCCAATAAGGATGATGAAGAGAATGCTATAGAGGGTGAGAGGTGAGAGGAAGGAAGGGAGTCTTACCGGACATGGGGATTAGTTTGAAACAAACACGAGAAGACACAAGGCAATAACCAAATGTCTCGAAGAGATGATCCACTGATTAGAGGTTACTATACAGGACTCCCCTCACACTCTTGTAGTTGACTTTCAGTTCAGTAGGTATGTTATGATGCAATCTGCACAGCGCATCCTTTTCCTTCTCGTTGAATGTAATCCATAAATAACTGTATACTTTCCAGCAGGCATCTGTGCTCACTCTCGCCTTTTGATTCACAAACATTCTAATTGTAATAATAGCAGCCTTCAAAATGGGAGGGATTTCGCGCTTTTTCTTGTTGGTATGCAACGATGCATCGCCTTTTACTACAGGACCATTGCCTTGCGTTATACTCTTAACACCGATAATACAGTCCTCTTCATCAGTATCCAAAAGATTTGATATGTAGAGCTTATCACCAATCACAAGCGCTACACCCTTCATTGTTACACCGTCTCTAGTCTTAACCATATAGGAGCCATGACAAGTACTCCCGTTTTCTTCCCATGTGTTATAAGCAAGACACTGGTATCTCCTCAAAGAGTGTGTCTCACTTCTGATTAAGTGTTCATCACATGCTTTTCTGATGATTTTCATTACTTCTTTCGCATCATCAGCATTCATAGTAACTTCATCATTGCCATCAAGGGCATGTCGATAGACACCTTCTATTACGCGCTCCTCAACGAGCACCTAAGCCTCATCTCTATTGTTATCATTCATCGGATCCGGATTATTTGGAATCAAAGGAATAGTGTGACGCATGCAATGCGACCACCTGACAATTGTAGTTACTACTTTGTAACGCCCTCGATCATTGCCATACGATTCCCAACAAACACAACACTCATCCATCTTCACCTTCTTCGAGGGCTCCGCCTCCGCTTCCGTCTTCTTTCTCCACTCCACCATTTCCTTCTCCACATCGTCTCTCACCGGATCGAACCACCTGTGCGCCATCGCCTCCTTCGCGGTCAGACGGTCGTTGTGGTCGTACACCAGCGTCTTGTCCAGGAAGTCGAACAGATCATCGTTGATGAACTTCTCGGTCGTCTTGCTGACGAAGTCCGTCCAGGGACGCCGCTCGAAGTGGCCCAGGAGACACTTCGTCTCCTTGTTCAGCTTCAGGTGGTACTTGGCGATGTAACGGTCCAGCTCCTCGCTGCCCAGCACCTCCTCGATCTTCCGCAACTGCTCGTAGTTGTCCTTGCCGCGGAAGAAGGGCGTGCGGTTGAACACGATGCCCAGCAGCATGCACGACAGCGACCAGATGTCCAACGAGTAGTCGTAGTCCTAGTCCTCAGCGCAGAGTCTCGCTCTTACGTTGTCATTCGTGAGCAGCTCGGGGCCCTTGTAGTTGCGCGTGCTCACACGCACGTTGTACTTCTCGTCTAATCATGACAACAAAATGGCGAAACGACGAGGCTTATAGTAGTCCGCCAGTCCCCAGTCGATGATGTACACTTCCTTTGTGATGTAATCGATGAGGATGTTCTGGGGCTTGATGTCGCGATGCATGATACCCTTGCTGTGCGCGTAGTCAAGACCCTATTCTCTCAACACCATACACATCACGAACGATTAGAATCTTATAAAAGTAGTAGCGCAGCTGATAGTCGGAGAGGCTCAGGTAAAACTCCTAGGAATCACACAGCGAAACAGCGCACACTCTGAAGTCCTTCGTCTCCACCCACTTGGTAATCAGACTCGGTGCCTTCGTCTCCTTATTCATAACAGTAGCCAGCAACTAGCAATGAACAGCACCCACTAAACTGCACAGGAAGAATGGACGGACCGCCCGAAAGCTGCTGCATGATCTTGATTTCTCTAGGAACGATAAGCATGTACTCGATTACCATACCGTTTGATCTTCTTGAAACGGACGGGCTTGAGGTATTTGATGCTGATGGGTTTTCCCGTCTCCATATCGATTCCCTTAAACACTTCGCTATACTTGCCTCTTCCCACTTTCTTCACGATTTGGTATCTTTCGGGAGACCTACGTGCATGAACCTTCTCGCAAAACGCGCCTACTGCCATTTGATGTCAACACTCTCATAATCGGAGTACTCGGGCGGCAAATTGGTCACCACGTCCGCGTATACTCGTGACACGCTCATCTTCCGTTTCTCGCTACCCCTCTTTTCCTTTCTGAGTCTCTTCACCGCTTCTACAACAAACAGAGCATGCAATGGACTATTGCAAAGGTATGTTATATGTTTGTATGGTAATAATGGGACAACAAGGTTTACAAAAGCGATCGTCAATAGGCGTGAACATGAATCTCCTTCTCGCTGCACTGCGATCCGTACGATCCGAACAGAGCCGTAGGCGCTTCATAGCAATCCTGCTCTCTACGCGTGACCCACTCCTTCCATCACTACACTCTTTCACTCACAGCGGGCGTCGAGAACGGAAACAAGCCAACAGGTTCTTCTTCCGTCCCGAAGCCTATGTGCAGCGGCAGCTTCTCGTTTTCATCGTCGCTCGGGGCAGGGAAGAGTGGAATTGCCGCAGGCGAGTTGGAGGGCATGATGGGTGTGGGTGAGTTTATCCGAGGCATGATGGGAGCGGGTGAATTCGACGACATGATGGGAGCGGGTGAATTTGATGACATGATCGGTGCCGGAGAACTCACACGAGGCATGATGGGAGCGGGTGAGTTGGAAACCAGAATGGGTGCAGGAGAGCTCACACGAGGCATGATCGGTGCGGGAGAACTCGATGCCACAATCGGCGCCGGACGCGCCTCCACACTCGAAACGAAGAGAGGGACGGGAGCCACTTCCTTCACAGCCGGCGCGGCAACAATGGGTTGCGGACGGCCAACAGGCACATCCGACAGCACACGCCTCCGCTTCGCCTCCTCCTCCTCCACAGCGCGCTCGCGCTTCTCGCGCACAGGACTCTTCGGCTTCTCGTCGTACACGATCGTCGGACTGCGTGAGTGGTCCTTCGCGTCGCGGTGCGTCAGGTGCGCCACGAACTTGCGCTGCGTCGTGATCTCTACCCATCATCGCCTTCCGCCAACACCACCCTCGATCTCCTCCTCCGAGAACTCCAGCTCCCGCAGCCAGCTCGCCTTGTAGTGCGCGTCCTTCACCAGACCCGTCACGCGCAGGGCGTAGAGAACGGCGGCGCCTGCCACCACCTTCGGGGGATGGTCCACGCAAATGAACGAGCCCATGCTACGATGAAGCGAGAGCGAGAGCCATACCAGAAGTGGAGGAACAATCGAACAAGCTCGGAGGGCTTCCGCGGATCGGGATGCTCCGCGTTGGGGACGTACAACCTGTCCACCTCGTCCGTCTTCAGATCTAGAGTGAAGAGGAAGGAAGGGGACAACTTAGAGAAGCCCGGAAGAGCTTGGGAACGTAATTGTGAGGAATGTCAACACAGAGATTGAAGTCAATGCCCTGAAACAAAATGCATTCAACACGGGGAAGAATGTGGGCAACTTCCTTCAACTCCTATTGATGAAAAGGTCTTAGTACCCTCGACCCTTTCCTTAAGGTACGGCTGCCATACCGCCCTCGTCAAGCCAAGAAAAGCACTAATCGAAATGATATGTGTCTTTTCCGATTCTTGTATCTTCAGCACCAAGTACACACAAGCTAGCGCGATATACTAGAGCTCACATTCCATCGACTGGACAGTACGGCATAATTGTACTCTGCCAGATCGTTTCGCTTGTAGAACTTCGCAAAGAAATACTTTGCCCAGTGCTGCGCTTTCTTATATGTTCCCGTTAAGGAACTCAGCACATCCAGCTACGCTTCGGCATAGGATATATGCAAATGCTTCCGATAGCAGGATTCTTCTCCCAATTCGATTCGATACATTTGAATGTACGCTCGATGAGATACGATCCATCATAGATGGCTCTATAGCGCTCATACAAGGAACCACGGCTCTTACAACGTACTACGTTCGTCCTCCTTCTTGCATCCGCCGATAGACGGCGAAGCATAGAAGGAGCCGTTCGAAGGACTTTCAGACATAAGAAAACTGAATCCGCAAAACAAACCAAATCGAGAACAAAAAGACTACAAGCAAGTTCTATTACCTTTACGCAGTCGGGAACTTCGAAAGCGCAATAGAGAGATGCAAGAGTAACAGTTTGTGGTTCGAGACTCTTCTTTCCTTACCCGCTCGCCACACTTAGATGAAATAACCGCGGGAAGTGATCGAGAGTGACAAGGCGCAAACCAGTGCCGTTCTTTCGCTTCCTGTGCTGGAAATGAAATGGAGAGTGTGACAGCGAGCAAGCGGAGAGAAGGGGGAGATGGCTCGTTTTGACAAAACACGACAATTCGGGATGTCGTGGTGAGTGCAAGCGGTACTTAGGCACAGAAACGCATCAGATCGTGATCACGTGTTTGAAAGGCAGCAACGCAAGACACTCTTCCTTTCCGCATTCCTTCATGATACGGACGACACAATTGGAATGACTCGTTGCCGTTCTTGCGAAAATGAGCAAACAAAGGACGAGCAAAATGGGGCGGGAATGGGGCGTTCCAGTTATCCCTCCTCTTTCAGAGACAAGAAAACGGAATTGCGCAAAACGGCACTTCTTTTGCCACTCGTTTGTTTTGGAATAAACGGCAATGGGCAGGGTATCTATTATCTTCAACAATAAGGAATACCCCGTCTCCTACGAGGAGAGCGGAATCATTCGGAATTTGAAGACTTACATTGCTGTTTGGGGCGTTTCTGCTGCCGTAACCCGTAGGATCAAATTCACATAGCAGCCGATGAGCTGGCGATGAGCGTCGACGGAGATATCGTTATGGATACCGCTTCGTTCAAGGAAGCGAACCTTACCAACTCCTCGTACGTGGAGGTTTTCAAAAAGCTGAAGGAGAAGGTGGTTACGGTGAAGTTCAGAGGGAAACTGCACGAGTTCCTCATCGAGGACCATTCCACGCTGCAGCAGTTGATTTCCGAGACTCTTGTTCTGTGCGATTTTTGTCGCGTGATTCGTAGAAGTTGGAGGAGGGTTTGGACGATTACCTCGCAACCAACTACGCTTTGGCTTGTAACGGCATTCTTCTGCCGAATAGCGCCCAAATCAAAAAGCTGCGCCTCGAACGCACCGATATTCTGGTGCTGGTTCATGGCGTCACGTCGGTTCGCCTCAACGAGAATAGCTCCGGTTCTGTAGTTTTCCCGCCTGTACGGTTCAGACAGAACCCTCGCCTCTCGCTGTCGTCGACCGATTCGCGATACTCCTCCATCATGAACGACAACCTGTTCCAGGAAGTCGAGGATCTTCGCCAGGAGCTGGACAATCTCCGCAAGGAGTGCTGCGGCTCGATCCACGACTCCAGCAAGAGCAACGAGAGCGAGGCGGTGTCGGGTTCGGTTCGCAAGGAGATTTCGGTGCTGCGTCAGAAGATGGTTTCCAGCGAGAACTCCACGCAGGGCGTCATCAGCGAGTTCAGGAACAACGTGGCGCAGTTCGACGCGGAGATGAAGCGCGTGAAGACGGACCTGGAGAACCTGACCAAATCCTTCACCTCCAAGGCGACCTCCTTCAACCAGTCCTCCTTCAACGAGCTGCGGCTGAACACGCTCCAGACCTACGTCACTGAGCTGCAGAACACGGTGGGCGCCACGTCGGGCAGCGCGACCAACTCCCTTGCCAGCCAGCTCACCGGGCTGTCCACGCGCGTGCAGTCGATCCAGCGCGACTGCGGCAACATGCGCGTGGCGATCGAGGACCTGGAGGACCGACTCGACGAGCTACCCGAGGGTGGTGTGGTGAAGGAGTCCACGCCCGAGACGAAGCGCGAGTCGGCGTCGGAGTCGCTGCTGGGTCTGTACGACACGATCACGGAGAACCAGCAGATCATGGAGGACAAGATCAAGGCGAGAGACGAGGAGTTCGACAAGCGTCTGAAGCCGCTGGAGGAGAGCGTGGAGTCGCTGGCGGGGCAGGTGGACGCGTTCAAGACGGCGGACTCGCTGATGAAGGGGAAGATCGTGCAGATGGACACGCGCGTGAAGAGCGTGGAGGAGGCGGTAAAGAGCGTGGAGGAGGAGAAGGAGGAGCTGAGTCGCGTGGTGAAGACTTCGCAGTTCGCGGTGAACGACGTGAAGAAGAACGTGAACGAGCTGAGAGCGAGTCTGGAGGAGACGAAGAGAAGCGTGAATGGTCTGAGGGGGAGCGTGGAGGAGACGAAGAAGGGTGCGAGTGACGACGCGTTGGCGGAGGGCGTGGCTGCGTTGAAGGCGAGCGTGGAGGAGAACAAACGAGCGATCGCCGAGAGCAAGAGCAGCGGAGAGGAGTTGAAGAAGAGCGTGAGCGAGATGCAGATGACAGTGAGTCGGTGTGAGAAGAACATGGGCGAGTTGAGAGTGATCGTGGAGGAGAACGAGAAGAGCGTGGACACACTGATCCTGGCGCAGAACGACGTGAAGAAGAGCGTGAACGAGGTGAAGAGAGACGTGGAGGAGAGCAAGAGGAGTGTGGCGGAGTGCAAGAAGGGCGCAGCGGACAGCAAGAAGAGTGTGGGCGATCTGAGATCGATCGTGGAGGAGAGCGCGCGGATTATGAGCGAGCTGTCACTGTCGCACGACGAGACGAAGAAGAGCGTGGAGGAGCTGAAGAAGAACGTGGAGGAGAAGGATGGCAAGGGCGTTGAGGAGAGCGTGGGCGAGTTGAAGAAGGAGGTGGGAGAGTTGAAGGTGTCTGTCGACGAGATGAACTCCTCCTTGATTACTACGAAGGAGGAAGTGTCGTCGCTTCAAGACACATCATCACTTCTTCAGGACACCACCTCCGCTTCGTCCTCGCAACTCAATTTGTTGTCTAAACAGTGTGACGATTTGAACAAGAAGTCGTCATCACTGGAGACATCGATTCTTCGTTTGATGACGAACAACTCGAACGACGAGAGTGTGTCGAAGAGTGTTGTGATGGAAATGAACGACCGAATGAGTGGATTGAAGACCGAGATCGACGAGACGAAGAAGGACGTGAGTGAACTGAAGAATGAAATGGAGGAGGTGAAGAAGAGTGGCGACGAGACGAAGAAGAGCCTGAGCGAGCTGGAGTTGGTCGTTGGAGAGTCTGTGAACGATGTGAGTGAGTTGAAGTCTGGAGTGGAAGAGACGAAGAAGGATGTGGCAGCTGGTTTCGAGGACTCGAAGAAGAGCGTGAACGAGTTGAAGGTAGTGATTGTGGAGTGCAAGAAGAGTGTGGCTGAGAGTCAGAAGGACGTGGCTGCGTTGAAGAGTGGATTTGAAGAGGCTCAGAAGGATATGACTGCACTGAAGAATAACATGACAGAGAACGGGAAGCGTTTGAACTCGCTGCAGTCAGACGTAGAAAGAGACGCCGCCACCACACAGTCTCTCGCCGAAGCGAACGCCGCCGCTAGCCAGTCGATCGCCTCGCTCTCCGACTCGCTGCAGCAGTGCCACTCGATGCTCGCTGACACCACCAACTCCATCCAACAACTCAAAGACATCGTCACCTCCACCACCACGCCCGCGCACGACGCCGAGTACGACGACACGCTCCTCAACTCCAAGCTGACCGAGGTGAAGCTGAAGGTGGCGATTCTCGAGTCGCGCCTGCAGTCCCTGCGCCCGTCGCTCCAGGCCATTCCCGCGCTGCAGGCGGACGTGCACACGCTGCAGAGCTCCTTCGACACCATGCACAAGGATGTGGAGGACGTCCTGATTAAGCAGGGTACCATATCGTCGCAGATGTCCACATTGAGCGAGGACTGGGACAGTCGCCAGCAGACGGTGCTGAAGGAGTTCACGCTCGTCAAGACGCAGTTCGACGACTTGGTGTCCGGCAGCGGCGGCTCGCGCGGCAAGGGTCTGTTCAGAGCGTCGAAGAACAACGATGATGTCGCGGCGTCACTGGAGGTGCTGAGAGAGGACGAGAAGGGATTGAAGGAGCGCGTGGTGCTGAACTCTGAAGTGTGCTCCGATCGTTTCGTGCGGCTGTCGCAGCAGATTGAGAATCTGAAGGTGATGGTGACGCAGCTGCAGAGAGACGTGGAGGCGAGAGGAGAGAACCAGGATATGAAGGTGAACGGTATTATTAGCGATCTGAGAGAGGAGTTGGAGCAGATGCGCGTAGTTGGTCTTGAGGGCAGTATTGGTAAAGTGTCGTGTATCAAGAAGAAGGAGAACGAGGAAGAAGTGTATTACGCCTGTTTGTTGCACACAGAACCGAGTTGCCATTATCGAACAATAGGAACAAGAGCTGTGACTATCGTGTAGTATCGAATGCTGACACGAGACATGGAGTACAAAATCCTCATGTTGTTGACTATTTGCCTCATGATCATGGGAGCATGTGAAATCGCCGTATGCCGCATTTCTTTTGTGTTACCGTAGTCCTTCAATCAGTGGGGAAACTCAAACGGTACTCCAGCCTACTCTATCACCAAAACGGCGAACACGCAACGGTTTCGGAAGTCGGTGAGCCCGTCGGATGAGTACGCAGTGTGTCAAGTGAGGTGATCTGTAGATACGACTATAACGGACTGCTGGATTCCTTGAAGAAGAACGACTTTTCCCGATTCATTGATTCCACGTACGTGGATTACACGGGTCGTAGAGTGGATTGATAGTGATGGGTAGGTGCCGGTCAGTACTTGGACTCCCAAATCGCAAAGGCGTTCGACGAGATCAAGCGAAAACCGTTTGGCAACACCCACAGCAACAGTCCCGCAAGCCAGAATTCTGAGATCGAAGTCGATGTGCGTGTTTGGGTGCCTCTTCACGGATAGAAGGCGCGAGAGCAGATTCTGAACTGGTTCCACACAACGAGTGAGGAGTACGATATTGTGTTTACGTCGGGCGCGACGGGTTCCCCCTTCCTTGTCGTTTGACTTGTAGCGAGTCTTCATCTCGTGGGCGAGACCTTTCCCTGGACAAAGCACTCAAACTTCTATTATTTGCGCGAGAACCACAACTCCGTTCTTGGAATTCGAGAGATTGCGCTTCGCAATGGCGCCAAGTTTCATGTCGTCAACAGCACGGACGTAGAGTACGCGTGCAGCGCTTCCAGGCCGGACAGCGACTCAGACGACGAGATCAACAATCTCTTTGCCTATCCCCTGGAAGAGAACTTTTCCGGCAAAATGTACCCTAAGGATTGGATTAACCTCATCCACGGAAAGAACCGGTTTGACTGCTCGGGAAAGTGGTTCGTCCTTCTCGACATCGCGGCCTACGCCCCTACTCACAATTTTGACCTGTCCAAATACCCCGCCGATTTTGTTGTTCTCTCCTTTTACAAGATGTTCGGTTTCCCCACGGGCATCGGCGCATTGCTCATTCGCCACTCCAGCGCATCCATTCTGAACAAGGTGTACTACGGAGGAGGCAGTGTTCTCCAAACCGTGACGCAGTCGGGAGATCACAGACTGCCTGCCTCCACGGCACGCCGCTTCGAAGACGGTACTCCCAATTTCCTGGGGATTTCGAGCTTGAAATTTGGCTTTGAAGCGCTGGAGAAAGTCGGCGGTCCTTCTGCCATCAACAAGCACACCATGATCGTGACCCATTACCTGTGGCATTCGGGGCCATATGTCACGAATAGGTACAACCAGTTGAAATCGCTTCGCCACCGCAACGGCAGTCCTGTTCTGGAGATCTACGGAAACCACCAGCGCAACGACGACAGCGCGCAGGGGCCGATCGTCACGGTGAATGTGAGTAGGTGCGAACTCGGGGGTTGAGCGTCAGAGACGCCCGAGGGCAAGTACGTGTCGTTCTCCAAGGTAGAGAAGGCGGCGGCGGCTGCGCACATTCACGTGAGAGCGGAGAAGGAGAGTGAGGTGTAGTTGCGCGCGGGCTGGCATTGTAACCCCGGCGCGGCGTACGGCGCGCTGGGCCTGTCGGAGGAGAAGATCGCGGAGCAGATTCGCAACCACAAGTGCTTTTCGGGCACGTGCATCCACCAGTCCGCACTGACGGTTGTGAACGGCGTGATGGCAGGAGCGGTGCGCATCTCGCTGGGCTTCATGACCACCTACGAGGACTGCGATCGTGTGGTCGCCTTCTTCAAGTCGTACGCGGAGTGCTCTGTTTGTAACAAACACGACAATGGCGAACTGCCATCTCGAGAATGCCCCAGGAACGCGGCTTCGTGCCTCGCTCCATCGAGAAGTAGTAGTTCTTCAGTCCCGAGAGCAGTCTCTCTTCGCACACCCACGCACCGTTCTTCTTGAAGTACCTGAAGAACGAGCCGAACTTCTGGTTGTCGTCACACTTCCCCTTGAACACGATCTTTCCCTCGCTGTCGTATTCCACCGCCTTTCCCGTGTGTGCCCCACTCTCCGAGATGTCGCTCTCGAACGCCAGCTTGCCGTAGTAGTACTCCTGACGATGCCACTCCACGCCGTTCCTGTACTGCGAGATCACCACGTAGTTGCCGCAGTCATCGTACAGCTCGAACACGCCGTCGAGAACGCCCTTCTTGAACACGCAGCTCTTCATCACTTGCCGGTTCTTGTAGTAGTACTGCGCCGGTCCGTTGAACACGCCCTTCTCGATCACGCCCTTGAAGTACACGTTTCCACTCGGGTAGAACACGAAATAGTCCCCGTTCGCCTCTCCGTCCACCACAGACGCTTTGCACTTCATTCCTGTCGCAGGATCCGTCCACTCTTTCATGTCCTCTCTCTCCGCTATGGAGGTGATCGGCTTCATCGTGCCGTTCCACACGCACTCCAAGTACTCCTCGTCGATCAGGTCGTCCACGCTGGTTTCCTCGTCGAGGATCAACGCGCCCTTCTTCCTTCGCACCTCACACTCCAATACCGATTTGCTCAATAGCGAAGAGGAAGAGCGTGGGTCGTTGCTCCATGTGACTTTCAGCGGTCGAACGACGGGAGCGGACAGCCGCCGTGATGATCTCGACACGAGAACGTCGTTATCACAATATTCTTTACCTACACCAGCACGACAATATTCATCAAATGGATTTAAACTGTATCCACCCTCGTAACATAACTCACCAACACTGTTGTATTCCAACATGTAGTCATCCATGTACAATCGCAACAACACACTACTTCCATCTCCAAACATGTAACGCAAACGAAGAGGACGGTTCTTCAAATCTACTTCAAACAACAAGCCCTCCTTCTCATTTCCATTCAATCTCATTCGATCATACGTATCTCGATCATTGTTGTAACGACACCAATAACGAACACCACCACTACTCAACACACACTCATTCTCTATACATCGATCATTCTCATACATTCCTTCGTACATCAAGAATCCATATTCATCGTACATTCGTTGTTTCCCTTCGCGACTACTCTTCTCCAGACTCCCTTCTCTTATCTTCTTTCCATTCTCGAATTCTTCATAATGTCCGCATATAGAATTATTGATGAAATGGAGGATGAATATGGTGTTTCCCTTCTCGTCTTTGATGGATGCTTCTCCATTCAACAATCCGTTGTTAGAATGGGCATAAAGGATATGATTGGCATGTTTTCCTTGAAAGCGGAGAGTGTTTAGTTTGTCCGAAGCGAGTGTTGTTGGGTTGTTGTCAGCGAGTTCATATTCTCCCAGAATCCCCTTCCACACGATGTCTTTCAACTCAGACATTCGAGACTCTCTTTAGATTCAGTTCGGATTCTGCCAAAAACAGGAACTATTTGGACACAGTCAAACGTGTATCGCAATTGTTGGGATATGGGGATCACAACAAACAGAACTATGTGATGGCACAGCCGAGTCGCTTCAGAATGATGGTCGCCAGCTCCACAGTCTGCGGTAAGTTGGTCCGCATCGTCAGCACAGATTGCAAGTGTTCAATCAAGTCGGCTGTGTTCTTCAAATAGGTTAATCCTTCTGCGGTGTAGGATAGCACAGCGAGTGATGTCACGCACTGGTAAGCAATTCCCTTGTCCTTCTGAAAGATCACGAGGAGCTTATCCAGCAACTGTGCGAGATCGTTGGCAAGCAACTTTATCACCAATTCGTCTATATCTGAGAGGAATCAAAGCCACGCACCTCCATTCTTTGTTTTCTCCTTGCTTGCACACAATATGTTCGAAACAATGCCGAGGACCTGCATGACAATGCCCTTATCCACCAATTTCACATAATTCACACAGAGCGAGATCATCAACGGGAATGCATTCAGCTCGCTCAAAGTGGAGCACACGCTGTAGTCTATACATAACACATAACGAATGCACGCACTCCCATGAGAGAGGTACCCGATGCACGACAAACCACAGAACACCAAAGCAGATTCGTCAGGGTGGTGTTGCAAAAGAGAGACGATTAGTGGAATTCCGCCTTTGCTGATCACAACCTCGCGACAGTACGGCAACACCACCAACTTGGACAGAAGCGCCAGCGCCAGCTCCTGCGTGTTCAGTGGTACCTCAGTCACGCGGAGAAGCTTGATCAGCAAGGGAACGCAGTTCAGCGTGTACAGTGATTTCTTGACGCTCTCTAGAGGAGAGGAGACAGCAGTGAGACGTACCCTCTTTGCTGGAAAGAATGAGGAAGTTTAGAGCGGACACGAGCGTGTCGGAATCGATGGAGATAAACTGAATCACGAGAACCGTTAACGAAATGAGCTCGTATAACTGAATCTCTCTCCGGATCCGCGGCAACGCGTCTGTCCCTCACGTTTCGTTAGCCAGAATTACCTGAGTTCTCGGTGGACAGAAGACTGCACAGAATCACGTATCCGATTCGCAATAACCGCGGTTCTCGGTGCTTCTCCAGCACGGTGGAAACCGCTTTGATGATGCGTGTGTCTAGTAAGTCGTTGATCGAGAATAAATCTGGGGTTTATGTGACATGGCAGAAATACCCCTTCTTTCTTGAACGTGAATCACGCAGTAGAAGCACTGGATCAGCACGCAGGACGAGAGAGAATACGCCTTGAACAGCATTTCCAACAGCATGAAGAACTCGTTCTCCAACAGCAACGCGATTCCTTCATCTACCCATCATCGTCTGCTTTAGAAGTAACCGTTCGCATACGCAATCACGCGAATCACCTGCATGCACAACCGGATGGTTTCCTCGTTCTCGATGCAGCTCTTGGCAATCGTCATCACCAACTCCACTCCGCCTTCTTTGTACATCATATCACAGTCCTCTTCTACTCCTCACACGACAACCCATTCCCAACTTCGTGCAATCAATCGAAGGAGCAATCGGCAGCATTCATCGCCCACCCGACTGTCCCCCTTACAACGCAAAAACAGCTCCTTCAACGAGGACACCAGACGCTGCGTGCGAATATAGTCCATTCCCTCTTCTATCGCTCACATAGAATGAAAGCCGCAACCCGTCAAACTCAAGTGCTGAAGAATCGACACAAAGGGGTACACGACGTCTCCCGCAGACTGGCGCAGGTTGATGCCCAGCGTGATCTCGTTCGTCATCGCGTAAACTGCGGACTTGACCATTGGAAGCACTCCGCTTTGAATGAACACGGGCAACTTGTCAGTATCGGTCGTGTAATACATTAGGATGATGGCGATTTGGAGCATGATATGATTATCGTAGGAAAAGTGAGAGGCGAGATCAGAAAGCACTTCAAGTGTTTCATTTCGACACAAGCGCTTAAAGAGAACGGCTACACATGATGCACAACGCAAATCACGGAACGATAAGTGCACATACACGCCACGCAATTCAACGACACCATGACACCGCACATATCCATCCGCTCTTTTTCGCTCTGGAGAACGTGGAAAATGTCTCTCGGAAGGGATTCCTCTAGGTCGATGGGAATACCAACGTCTATTCACTATTCCGAATGACCATCGATACCATATGTGGCAAGAAGCTTCGTGATCGTGGCGACGATCAGCAAACGGAGACTCTGAAGCCGTTCCTTCCCGAGAAGATGATCGCACGCACAAACCAGCGAAGTGATATCGGCGCCCACTTTTCCTAGCAATATGATGGTATTCTTCCGAAACGCATACCACTCTCCTGATGCGACAGGATGCCCCTCAACGCACTGCGAATCGAATCGAAAGTACTGGCAGAATCGTTGAGAATGGATACGAACGGCCGGTTGTCCATGTGAACAGATGAGTGAGTGAAACAGACAACAGCAATAGTAAAAAGTGACCATGGGAACCACGGTGGCCACCACCATAAAGACAACGACCAGAATCAGAGTCGACTTGAAAAAGAACAGGGTCCGGAAGCCTATGCACTTCCCCATCCACATGCAGTGATGGTCCAGTTTGTAGCAGCACAAATCACAGTCACAGCAGTGATAGAAACCAGGAACGATGCGATCGAAGCCGCACATATCTAAGCATGAAGAGAGGAACGGAACGAGTACTGCAACGATTCTTGTATTCGGGAGTGGACGGGAGCATGCCACGAAACACGATGCCGGGATTACTGAGAGTAGTGAGCAACGCGGAAATCTCGCAAAGAAGGAAGAAGAAAACTCCGACGAGAATGCCCCACAACTTCCACGAGTCGTACAAATGCATCGACCACAGCATCACGCACAGGATGGCAATAGGGAAGGCATATACGACGAGGGATAGTTTCCAGCTTGGTCCCACGATGGCGACGAATGGGAAATAGTCGTGCTTCAACTCGTCTCCCCAAAGAAGATAGCAGTTGCCAAGTCTTCCACCCGTTTTGGGGTAACTGCACCACCGAAAGACGGAATGGGGCGCATAGGAGTCCACACTCTCCCTCCAATCCACACCGCTCGCATTCTCGGTATCGTGAGGGTATTCTACGGAAAAGAATGTGAAACTATCCTACTGTAAGGAAATAGAATGCGAAAGATCGCCTCCTTTGAGAACTATGGAATGAGCGCATTCCTCAGCAAAACGGTACGTCTTGATTCCCATCACTCTCTGGCACGGAT
>ENA-UEQW01001541-UEQW01001541.1-human-gut-metagenome-genome-assembly--contig:-NODE-1541-length-18852-cov-5.444261_pt1 | contig 18852 bp, 33 predicted proteins | sample MGYA00242947_ERZ507947 | MGnify/ENA primary metagenome ERZ507947 (study PRJEB26167, sample SAMN06115421) | human gut metagenome | host: Homo sapiens | place: China:Guizhou | collected 2015-03-17... | reverse complement strand
ACCCACAAGAACGGACAACAGTTCCACCGTACGACGAAAAACCATCGATTTGTGGAATCTGGCAAAAGACGCAGTGGGACTGTTTGTGTTCAGGGGCCGTCCGCACCAATGAGGCTTTCGTACAATGCAGACAGTACCCGGTCGTATGAAGCTTCTACACTATTACCGCCATCCGGGGTTGACATGTGCGGCTGAGGAGAATCTACTCCGCAAGCTGCAGAACGCTTTGGGTGACAGCGTCGAATCGATAACCACCGAAATTTGCTACAACCTCGATATGATCTGCGACTTCACGGAGGAAGAGCGAAATGTAGGTTCGAATCGGAGTTCCCTCCTTCTTACCCTGCGTAGATCATGAGATTCCTGCTAAGCGAGAGCTACAACCAAGAGGGGTTCGGAGTGGATTCATTCCTGAAGAAAGAGGGTCCGTACGATTTGCTCGTGGAAGTGGGTCCGCGCATCAATATCGTGACGGCCTGGTGCACAAACGCTGTGGGTGCGGAACACTCCGATTACCCGTAGCTCTCCATCTTCCGTTCAACGAATATCACAAACGTGCGTAGAATCGAAATGAGCAAGCGCTATCTGATCCACGCGACGGCGCCATTACCGCTGAAGACGGTGGAGAGTCCGTTTTCGCTCTTCCTCTGATCCGTAGACCTCCTGCACGATGAGATGACGGAGACCATCTACAAAGAAACGCTGACTTCATTCGCCGCAAACAATCTTCCCGAAGAGGTGCAGATCGTCCCGGTTATGGAGGAGGGCGAGGTCGCCGTTCAGCGTGTACACATTCTGCTCAAGCCTTCACTCTAGATCAACCAATCGTGGTCATTGGCGCTCTCCCCGAACGAGGTGAAGCTGATCACCAGCATCTTCCGCGACCACCTCCACCGCGACCCCACCGACGTGGAGCTGATGGACTTCGTGCAGAGCAACAACGAGCACTGCCGTCGCTACCTCTCCAACGGCAAGATCATCGTGGACGGCGAGGAGAAGCCGTTCACCATGACAGAACTGCTGAAGGCGTGTTCATCGACGGGCGCGTCCTCCAGCACCATGATCAGCTTCGGCAAGGACGGGTCGGCGATCAAGGGCACGCTCGCGGAGGCGCTGAACTCCGAAGTGCCTTACGCGCCCTCCAAGACGGTGCTGACCTTCCAGAACAAGAACCCCGTCGCCACGATGACGACGCACAACTTCCCCTCGGGCGTAACGCCCTTCCCCGGAGCCGAGTTGACATGATGGCTGGCTGTGAGGTGTAGGACCGGTGTGGGTGGTCAGATCCGTGAGGTGGTCACCACGGGCAACGGCGCGAAGGTGATGGGCGGCGCGTCGGGGCTGTTCGTGGGTAACCTCAACATCCCGGGCTACCACCAGCCGTGGGAAGAGTCTGCCGACTATCCCAGTGCGTACAGTGGTCCTTGATCATCGCTAGAGCTGTACTCCTCTCCACTCACCATCCTGCTGGAGGCGTCGGCCGGCGCTGCGGACTACGCGAACAAGTTCGGCGAGCCGATCATCTCCGGCACGAGCCGCAGCTTCGGCAGCGTGCTCCCGAGCGGGTGTCGCAGCGAGTACATCAAGCCGGTGGTAATGAGCAACGGGTTCGGGTTTTGCTACGACACGATCCACTACGACGACGTGATTGAGGACGATATTGTGATTGCGAAGGTGGTGGCGGGTTGCTGGGATGAGAGGTAGATCGGCGGTCCCGCGTTCCGTATGGGTCTGAAGGGCGGTGCGTTCTCGTCGAAGCAGCAGGAAACGAGCCCGCACAAGAGCCACCACTCCACCACGTCGTCCTCGTTCTCGCAGCACCACTCGCGCGCCAACTCGAACGAGCAGCTGGAGGAGCCTAAGGAGCCGGAGAAGGCGGAGGAGGCGAATATCGACTTCGAGGGCGTGCAGCGCGGCGACGCGGAGATGGGCAACAAGCTGTGTCGCGTGATCAACACATGCGTGACGATGGGTCAGAAGAACCCGATCCTGCACATCTTCAATCAGGGCGCGGGCGGCAACAGCCACATCATGAAGATGATCGTGGAGTGCCGCAGCCGAGCGAGTGGAGGAGAGTGTGATGTATGAGGCGTAGAGAGCGGCGTGTCGGTGGACCTGGACAAGATCGTGCTGGGCGACAAGAGTCTGTCGGCGCGCGAGATCTGGGGCGCGGAGTACCAGGAGAACGTGTGCGTGCTGATCCGGAAGGAGAGCGTGGAGCTGCTGCAGAAGATCTGCGAGCGCGAGCGCATCTACTTCATGGTGATCGGCAAGGTGACGAGTGCGTCTCACAGCACGACCTGACGCGTAGACAGCGGCGCCATCGAGGTATTCTCGAACGACCAGTGCGTGGCGAACCTTCCCGTGGACGTGACGTACACGGACATTCCACAGCACGTGTACTCGGACCGCAAGCAGGCGCTGGTCACCAAGCCGCTGTCCATCCCGTCCCTGCCCCTGCCCGAGCTGCTCACACACACCTTCCACCTGCTGTCCGTCGGCTCCAAGCGATTCTTCGTCAACAAGTTCGACCGCTCCATCAGCGGCCTCATCGCCAGCCAGCAGGTGCGCGCGCTCCTCCTCGCTCACGCCTAGTGTTGCGGCCCCCTCTTTTTGCCCGTCGCGGACGTGGCGGTGATCGCGAAGGACTACCGGTCCCGAACCTCGGGCCTGGCGTACGCGATCGGCGAGCAGCCAATCAAGTCGTTCATCTCGGCGCGCAACATGGTGCGTCTGAGCGTGGGCGAGGCGCTGACCAACCTGATCTTCGGCAACGTGAGCAGCTACGAGGACATCCACTTCATGCTGTCGTTCAACTGTGCGGGCAAGCTGCCGGGCGAGACGGCGTACATGTACGAGTGTTGCGAGGAGGTGCAGAAGTGCATGAAGGAGCTGAAGCTGGAGATCGTCAACGTGAAGGACTCTGTCTCCATGGCCGTGCGCATGAACGACGAGACGGTGAAGGTGGCGTTTCGTCGCCAGCGTAACCTGTAGGCACCCTTCACGCTGGTGGTAACGGCGTTCGCCAACTCCTCGGAGGTGCTGGACGTGGTCACGCCCGACGTGAAACACGCCGTGTACCACAGCAAGCTGGTCTTCATCGACCTGAACGACGCGCCGCTCACGCTCGGCGGCAGTGCGCTGGCGCAAGTCTTTGACCAGATCGGCGACTCGTGCCCCTCGGTGGATCTGGGTCTGCTGCAGCGCGCCTTCCGCATGATCCAGGCGCTGATCAAGCAGCAGCTGATCCTCGCCGGTCACGACCGCAGCGACGGCGGCGTGATCACGACGCTTCTCGAGATGTGCTTCGCCGGCGACTGCGGCGCGGACATCACGATCCCGGAGGGCGTGGATTGGAAGGAGTACCTGTTCAACGAGGGACTGGGCTGGGTGATCGAGGTGGACGAGGCGCTGTGCGAGGCGCTGGTGCGCTCCTTCCACGACAGCGGCATCCCGGCGGTGGTGTTGGGAACCACGACGCCGAAGCGTCACGTGACGGTGCGACAGGGCGAGTGCGTGCTGCTGGACGAGGAGACGCTGCCGCTGCGCGAGGAGTGGGAGCGAACGAGCTACGAGCTGGAGCTGATGACGTACAACAAGACATACGTGGAGATGGTGAGTGTGTGTGTGACGTGTGAGGCGTAGGAGAAGAAGCTTCGACGCACCATGCACGCGCCGCAGTGGAGCCTCTCCTACACGCCGTCGCCCACCACCGACTCTCTGCTGTTCAGTCAGAAGAAGTACCGCGTGGGCATCGTGCGCGAGGAGGTGAGTGTGCTGTATGTGCATAACGATCAGGGAACGAACTGCGACCGCGAGATGGTGGCGGCGTTCTTCAAGAGCGGTCTGGAGCCGTGGCTGATCACAATCAGCGACCTGATGGCGAACCGTACCAACGTCAGCAACTTCAGCGGCCTCGTGTTCTGCGGCGGCTTCAGCTTTGGCGTAGTCGCGGCGTGGGACGGTTACCGATAGGACGTGTTGGACAGCGCGCGCGGCTGGGCGGGTTGCATTCTCTTCAACAAGACGATCAAGGACCAGTTCGAGTGGTACGCGAAGCAGGAGGACCGCTTCACGCTGGGCGTGTGCAACGGCTGTCAGCTGATGAGTCAGATCAACTACGTGCCGTTCCCCATCCCGGACAAGCGCAAGCAGCCGCGGTTCATCCAGAACAAGGCGGGAAAGCTCGAGTGTCGCGTGGTGAACGTGCGCATTGAGAAATCGAAGTCGGTGCTTCTGCGTGGCATGGAGGGCGCGACGCTGGGCGTGTGGATCGCGCACGGAGAAGGACGCTGCTACTGGCCGGACGCGAGTGTGATGGAGGAGGCGAAGGAGAAGGGCTGCATCGCCATGCGTTACGTGGACAACGAGAGCAATGTGCGTGCAGTGGTGTGCAGTGATGTCTAGTACACGATGGACTACCCGTACAACCCGAACGGCTCTGACGAGGGCATTGCGGCGGTGTGCAGCGACGACGGTCGTCACATGTGCATGATGCCTCATCCGTGAGCGAGCGTGGAGAGAGTGACGTGTAGGGAGCGCACGCTGACGCGCTGGGCGTGGCCGTACTGGCCCGAGGAGTGGGACTTCAGCGAGTCTCCGTGGCTGAAGATGTTCCAGAACGCGCGCATTTGGTGCGAGGATATCAACGAGAGGCAGCATTAGTGTTTTTGGGGAATCGTGTGTGTTTGTTGGGGAATCGTGTTCTTGTGTATTCAATTCATTTAGAGTTATCTCTCCATTCGGAGAATGGCTCTCTTTATCTGGATGAGAAACACCACTTCCGAAAGAGAAACCCTTCGTCAAAGAAACACCCCACTGAATGACATTCTGGTGGAACAGAACTCTCTCCCGCTCGATGATGGGAGCCGGGTCGCCCTCGTTCTCGATCGTCTCGTACACCTCGTCCAGCACGTCCAGAATGGGCTCGACCAAATCATTGTACACAACACCCTCCTCTCCGGACACCGTGTTCGTCAGGTTCTGCAGCAGCTCGTACACCGACAGGCGCACCGGGTCCTCGCTCACCAGCGCGATCTTGCCCAGACTGCGGATCGCCGCACGCCGCATCTACGCCTCAGCCGCCTCACCCACCGTCACTTTCCAATCGCCCATCACCGCCACCTTCTGCAGACGGACCAGGATGGCCTGGAACATGGGCGTGCAGTCGGCGCCCTGGTTTGCGGCGTTGAAGAAGTCGACGCAGTCGCCGAGGAACCACAGCGCGGCGCACTTCAGCGTGGCGATGTGGTCGTGGTACTCCTCCAGCGGCGTCGAGTAGTCCATCAGCCGGAATACCGCCTATTTCTGACACTCCGTCGCCTCGCCCACATCCAGCGTGTACTCGCAGTTGACGACGTCGTGCAGCGCGAAGCAGGCGTGCCAGGCGCCCAGCAGCGTGTCGATGGTGACGGTGTCGGGGTTCTGGAGGAACCACGCCCAGCTCACCTCGACGGCGAAGTGCGAGAAGGAGGGCGTGCTGAGCGCGCGACTCACCAGCTGCGACAACACCTCCTGCGCGATGGAGACGGGCAGCGTCATCGCCTTGGTGCGTCGCATGAGCTCGTAGTACTGCGTCTTGGAGTCCTCGTCCTGCGGCGGGTTCATCAGCCAGATCATCACCTTCAGCACGGAGGTCTGCAGGAAGATGCTGATGCTCGTCGAGAACGGGTTCAGCGTCGCGTACAGCGAGTTCAGCGACTGCTGGATCGCCTCCATCGCGGGCGACCCGCTGACGGCGTTGCGCGAGCCGAAGTGCGTGATGAGCGGCTTGCACAGGTTGGTCACGATCTGACACACGGTCGTCAGACCCAGGTTGTCGCTGTTCTGCGCGTAGCTCGTGCAGCGCTGGTCCACGGTGGCGGCGATGAACTGCAGCAGTTCTATGGGTAAGAGAAGTCAAGCGATGCCACCTCCATTGCCGCTCGCGCCGTCGCGACCCATCGCGCTCAGCACGTCGTAGGGAAGTTGGCAGAGAAGCTCCATGGCCAGCAGGCTGGGCGCCTCGGCGGTCTCCTGCGCCACGGCGCACAACACCTTCAGGTACGCAGCGTCCTTGCGGACCTTGTACAGTGCCCAGCACAGCTTCACGTAGCACACCGAGGCCAGACTGTCCTGGCTGATGGCTGCGGTGACGCTGCTGTCGGTCAGGACGCTCTGGAGCAGCTTCGCGGCGCGATCGGGCGCATCGGGCGCCATGGAGAGCAGCATTCCGAGACAGTGACGCAGCACGGCGGGGTCGTGCGTGGTCATTCCCCACTCGATGATGGAGTCGAGCTCTTCGCAGTCCAGCTCGGAGAAGCGAATCACGCAGAACAGCTCGGCGAGGCAGCGGCTTATGTCGCTCTGTGGGTGAAGTGATGATTGATAGGCAGACCGTTCCATCCTTTGCCTCCTTCGCGTAGCGGAGAACGACTGACTTGAGCGCCTCGTTATCTAGGAGTGAGAACGGAGCAGAATGCACAACCTCCGGCGTACTTCAAGGCAACGCAATACGCCTTGAAGGAGGAGAGGACACGGGCGAAATAGTGACTCTCAAGATCTTCCTTCAGAAGACCGGCAAACTTCTACACACGTGACAACGTAGCACTCAAAACAAACAGCGTCGTCTTCGGGAGAGCACGCGCTCGCCAGATGGGAGCAGAAGAGGTGGATGAGGTTCGTCACCTTGTTGTCGTCCTTTCCGATGCGCATCGACGGAAGCAGTGGCGTTAAGGGGACTTCCCCAGCGCAAATGCGCAGACACAAGGATATGGTAGATGGTGGCATCCAGCAGTTCCGCGTCTCCCTTGTGCAGGTACTTGGTCATCGTTCGCATCACGGGAAGAAGCGCAGAGGCCTTCTTCTTCCCGCTCAAGTCCCGGATGTTCTTCAAGACGGAAGAGTACGTCTCGGGCTCTGTCTGTTTGGAGTGTGGCATTTTCAACAGAAAAGGATGTGTCTAAGTGGGGGAATGGAGTGGGGTTGTGTCATTCTTTCATCAGGCATGGTGTGCGAGTTGAGCTAAGTAGAACAACACTTCAAGAACAAAGATCGATGTCCCCATGAGAACCCATAACCAACAATCCGAGATCGAATTTCATCCTTAAATAGATGTGTGCTGGAGGCTTGTTGGAACCACCTTCGGGTGGTCATCCGTTAAAATTGGAACGATACAGAGAAGATTAGCATGGTCCCTGCGCAAGGATGACACGCATACATTGAGAAAGTATCACGATTTTTTCGACCTTTTGACGCCAACACCGCTATGCCGTATCTCGTGAACGGTTTGTACCCACCCTCTCTTTTACGACTAGGACAAATCGTTGAGAGCAAAAGCGGAGGATTCTTCGCCGGCGTCGTTTCCTTCTTCGCGTCGCTGTTTTCGTTCTTCTATACATTGTAAAATCGCAGAGTGCGCGATAACACGTAGTTTGTCGTCCATTTTCGTCGTATGCCATTCCGCACCGCGTCAATCCTAGGACCAAACACCCCACTCCTCTACTGGCGGTGCGATCCGTGTGAATTCAAACAATAAGAACAAGTGGAAGTACAATCCCAAGGACTTCCACGAGGGCGGCGTATCCAGACGCATGGGAAGCATAAAGCAGCAGTCGAACGAGGGTGTGCCTGGATGCGCTTCCGGCGGATGAGGTAAGTAGAGATGAACCGGATGCTGTCACTGGAGCGATGCAGAATGATTCTATGATGAGATGCCAGGAAACCACGCGAGTGGGGTGGCATTTTTGAACTTCGTGCTGCGTTGCTTTCGCTCTCGCCTTTGGCAGCGGTACGTTCATCCTCCTGTTTGTTCAACAAAGCGACGGCGCGACTCATGCAATTCGGAAAAACGATAGTACACTCACTCGAAAGAAACGAAGCCACTCGGGCCCTTGATGCTCCTTATCACACCGCTGATCTTTTCTAGCTGTCCGGCAAACCCAATGGACGACTCCTTCTGGGAGCAGCGCAATGTGGAGGAAATGAAGCCCTGCAGATCGTGGTTGACGAGAACGTCGTACACGAGAGAAGGAGACGCCGCGGTGAGCTCGTTGGTGATGAACGACTCCACCGCGTTGTGAAGAATGCTGCTCCATGGATGACTCGTCAGCAGCTCCTAGTCCTCACTTCAGCCCTCCTCGCCTACCAGAAGCGTCTTGTTGATCTGCAGCGCGATCAGAATGCTGGAAGCCACCAGACCGCCGTGCTTCACCACACTCTCCAACAAGGACAACAGTCGCACCTTCACAATCCCGCACCGCCGTACTGTTCCAACCGTCGTTGCGAGCTCCGCGCCGAGCTTGACAACAAAGGGAGAGAAGGATTGTGGAGACGCGATTGCGCGCAGCAGCGGCGAGGAAGGAGGCGAGGCACACGACGACACAGTCGCGTGGAAGGAGGGCGACACTTGCAAGTAGGCGGCGAGCAGGGGAAGATTGGAAACCACCAGCTCCAGCAAGGGATCTCCCTCTTCCGCAGAGCGGAGGGCCTCGCCGAGAGAAGCGATGCGCTGCGCCAGAACGCTCGGCTGCTGCAAGAGCTTCGAGATGATCTTGCCTACGGGTGAGACGGCGCTTTGAGGGCTACGATGACTCTCCAATTCCGTGTTGAAACGGAGCTCCGAGGGAATGAGGGGAGGGAAGGGAGACAGGCCGTTGTCACAGAGAATCAGGTAGAGAAGTTGGATGGACGTGCACGCCTCCTTGTACTGCTTGTCGTGGATCAGTTCGTGCGAAAAGGGCGGTGCTGGAGTGTAAGACGAGGACGGCGTGAACTCGATGACAGCCTTTTGAAGCTGACTGTTCGTGTTGGTGACTAGCTGCATCGTGCTCTCTTGCTGGATGCAGTTGTCTCGCATGTCCACACGATGGACGGACGACATCATCACTACCCATGAGGACGAGATATTGCAGCTGTTACATATATGATAGCAGAGAGCCGTGAAACCGGGATCGGTGATGTTGTTGTTGCGCAAAGAGAGCACCTCGAGGGATTGATTGGGTGCCAACATCGTCAGGAGAAGCAGTAGACCCGAGTTTCCAAGTCGATTGTTGTCGAGATACAGCTCCTGCAGGGGCAAGTCCTTCAGAGAACGGAATTGCGTCAGAACGGCTTCATCAATCCTGAGTGTGACACAGATCCGAAAAACACACTGAGCATTGCACAAACGTAGTACGGAGAGATTGCTGAAGTGCGCAGAGGAAAAGGAGGGGATGGACTCATCCATCAATCCGTTGTTCCTAACGGTGAATCCATGGTGCGGACGCTACGAGACGTCAAACTCGCGCACGGTATGAAGGGTATCCACCTCTTCCATGAAGAGATGGAGTCCAAGCGCAGAAAACTACGCATTACGACGCCATAGCAATTTCACCTTGTTGTCCGAGAGGTTGATCATCTCCACGGAAGAGAGCTCGCGCACGCAGGCACCCACATGCCGTACTCCATCATTGTCAAGATTCATGTCTGTGGGTGAGATCATCGCAACAACCGCACTAGACAGGTCGAGTGTGCGCAACTCGCCGGCCTCTGATTTGAAACGGCAGGCGAGAGAATCTAGCATACGTTAGGGTGTTTTGACCAAGGAGGGGAGTGGCTGAACCCAGACAAGACAATCGCAATAGTCTTTTCGACAACACCGACGGAGTCAGTGCTCAGTCATTGCCAAATCTGTTCAACGGGAGTTTCATTGTGTTTTCCAAGTTCATTAGGAGCGCGTAAACAGCCCCAATTCGACTCGCATTCTGTTTGCGACTCCATGTTCGAAACATGGCGCCATGAACATGGAAGAGGAACACAATCACACTATGAACTCCACGCTCTACGCAATGCACACCACACGAGATGATCAACACACAGCCTCGTTCTTTCATTCTTCTCCTCACCTGTTCATCCATGTTGGTTAGTCCAGGTGGTTCCGGTCTGTCGAGTGGACTGCCAGCATGCTCACCTGGAAGGGAATTGAGTTGGACACACATCACGCATTACTGACGAATAGCTTCCTACCCAGGATCAACGAGTAGGAGCTCGCTCAAAAGAAGCAGCGACGAGCTGTCTGCTTCCGCAAAGGGGATCATGGACGATCTCATTCAGTCGTACATTTCGAGGGACAAGGAGGACGACAACAGCGTTGTCACCACCTACTACTCCGCCGAGAGCACTGTCTCGACTCAAACAGAGAGCGAAGAGGCCGTGGACGAGGAACTGACGCGTCTGGCTTCGCTTTTGCAGCGCCTCATACGGACGGATACGTCAGGCATTTCGACATCGACCCAGAGCAATCGGGAGTTTTTGAACCTCATTCACTTCCTCCAATATGCGACGGCGCACGAGGGAGAGGGAGAGCTGCAGCAGCTGTACTCCATGTTTTCAGAATCCGCCCTGTACTACCATCCTCTGGCTTCCAAGCCGTCCATGCTCGAAGAGCTTTTGCAGTCTGCGGGGAGGACATACCAGGAGGAACAGCGCGTCTCTCCCATCCCAGCCGATGTCACTGAAAGCCGTTCTCCTCAGGAGCGCATTCGGTCTCCGTCGTGCTCCACCTCGCTGTGTCTCTCCTCAGCCTTCTATTCGCGGTTTGGACAGGGGACGTGGAATGAACAGATGCACGGCTTGCTGAATGCAGTTCTGAGTTGCACCCACTGCGAATTTGACACCATGATTATCCGCACGGCGATCTGCCGTCACTTCGTCTTCACCCTGTTCATGCTCATCTTCCTTCTCACTCCTAGGGATTCCATCCAAACCTTGCTTGCAGCCATAACAACAGCTCCTTCTCTGTTCGTCGCCTCCATGTTGGGACAGGTTCTCGTGTGGAGTCTTCGCGCCTCCGCTTTCACGCACCAGTCGGAGGAGGGCGTTCTTTTGGAGCTGTTGAGACGCATCGTGGATGTGGCGAGTACGGAGAAGAGAAAGCAGGGAAGACCGAGGAAGGTGACGAGTGTGATCGGTTGTCCTCGGATTGAAAAGGGAGCTATTGCGTGCGTTTTGCTCAACACGCTTCGCGAAGTGATACGGGAATTGAGTAGCAGAGATAACGCGGTGTTGGAGGTGAATGATTCCGTGTGCGAGGAAATGACGAATTGCGTGGCTGTTCTCTGGAAGGAGAACGAGTGTCTTTTATCCTGCTCTTCGTTGCTCCCGTTTTGCAAGCTCTTGCTGATTGTTGCGTTTGCTTAACGATGTAATCGAATAGGAGTGCTATAGCGATCTAGCGGCTGTGCAGCGCACAGAGCCCCACTACTGGAGTGTGGTGAGAGCAATCATGGAAGTGCCGCTGAATGACGACATGCTTCTGGTCTGGAATGAAAGAGAGCGTTAGGAGTAGGCGATTCCCGATAGAAAGGTGAAGAGTGACATCGTGAAGGAATGGAAGAAGAGAAGGGAGGGAATGACGGAAACAATGAAGTCTTCTTCTCGTTGCAGTCTCGCCGTGAATATGAAGGATGTCTCTCGCAAGTCGCGATCCCTTCTTGTTGCTTTCTCTCGGTCAAATGACGGTGTAGGCGAACCTTTTGAAGAGCGCTCACAAAGCGCGTAGCTAGTGTACCATATCCTCCTTGCTGTTTTTTGCACATTCGTAATCGTCAGTCTTTTTGGCTTTCGTCGGAAGTCATAGTGTCGTATCGATTCCATTCCCTATCAGTCACTTCGGATGCTTGCATCAAAACTAACCCAATTCGTTACTCGTCCAACGTAGTGGCTTTGACATGCTCATTCCACCTAGAAGAGCCGTATTCACGTGCCGTTTCAGTTCTTCATGCACGAAGAGTCTTTTCGCATCTGCAGAGTCACTCGTAGACTTCCTTATGCCCTCTGCCGCGAGACTCGTTGCCTTGAATCATTTGGACGCTAGCAAGATTACGCCGTCAGGACCGGGAGGCAGAATCCAGCGATACGACGTTGTTGCGTATATGGAACAGCAGAAGAGCGCGAAGAAGGCGCCGAGGACTACCGCACAAAAGGTCATGCCTCAGGCGTCGCAGCGTGGTGATTTCGTGGACGATTTGACTGCTAGAAGTGACATTCGTGGACGAGCCCGTTTCTGCGGACAAAGAATCCCAGTATCAATTTGACCAACAAGTGAAGAAGACGATCCCCCACGCCTATCTCTCTGGCGATATCGATGTCTCTACTCGCTGTTTCTGTGATCGTTAGATGAAGCGTCTTTCTGCTTTTATAAACAAGGTGAATGCGAGTGCCGGCATCACGCTGAGCGCCACCGATGTGGCTGTCAAGGCGGCGTGCAACGCGATTCGCAGAGAGCAGCCGCTCCAGGTAGCTCTTCATTCTCCAATTCATGACGTAGTCCGTTGCAGTGAATGTGTGTACGGGCGTGGGATGCAATTCGGCTGTGTCTTTTACGATTCCTGGTTTGCATTTTCATTACGACTGACACACAGACGTGCAAAAGAAGTCTCTTCTCGCCATCCACGAGGCGATTGAGGCGGGAAAGAAGGCGGGAGCGAGTTCTCCTTTATCTGGCGTGATGACGGTGTGCGCGATCGATAACGTGATGAGCGCGGGAGGCATTCTGTCGAGCGCGCAGGAAATGGGAACGATTACGCTGGGATCTCCCTTCCGCGCCGTGAAGGTGAGCGAGGACGCGGACAGCAAGATCGAGTCGTGCGTGATGAGGAGAGTGAATCTGGCGTACAACGCGCTGAAACTGGACGAGATTCGCAGCAACGCCATCATGACGGCGTTTAAGAGCTTCATGGAGAATCCCGAGTTCCTCATGGAGTAATGTATCTTCTCTCTATCTTTTCCCCTGTTTCAACAAACAAACGAAACGACTCCCTAATGAACGATCTGTCCCCAACCAATCAGTCTAGTGCTCACCGTCTCCACACGCCCCTACCTCCAGTGATTCGAAATACGACGACTCAGAGCAATCTTCTCTCCCTCCTGTGTGCACACGGGCTTCGTCAGCGTCAGCTTCGCCGACTCGCCCTTCACCGACACCACCGTGCCGCCCGTCGACGTCGAGCCGATGTTCACCATCAGCACCTCGCCCTTTGTAAGCTTCTTCACCTTCGCCTTGCCGTCGCTCTCCTGCTCGTTCACGCCCAGCAGGCGCTTCAGCAGGTAGAAATCGATGCTGATCTCCGTGAACACGCTGGGCAGCTGGCCCTTGTGACCCAGCACCTGGCCCACCAGACGGTCCGCGCGCGTCAGCGTGGGATCGATCTTCGTGCCGACGCCGATCAGACCGCCGGGCACGGCGTAGCGGAGCAGGTTCTTCTCCGCGTGGAGCGACTCGACGTGCGCGAAGATGGGCGTGCACCTACGGTGAAGGCGGCAGCGAACACGTACTTCAGGTTGCCCTGCGCGTCCTTGCCTACCAGACCCGGACGAATCTCGATCTCGTCGCCCAGCTGCAGCACGCCCTTCAGAATGGAGCCGCCAGCCACGCCGCCCTTCAGCTCGTCCGCCTTCTGGCCGGGCTTGTTCACGTCGAAGGAGCGAATGATGATCATGTGAGGCGCGCTTGTGTAGTCGCGAATGGGAATGGGAATAGCCTTCACGATGTACTCGCAAACGACGTCGATATTGTATTTCAGCTGCGCCGAGATCGGAATGATGGGCGCCTTCTCCGCCACCGTGCCGGAAACGAAGTTGCGGATCGTGTCGAACTGGACCATCGCCTGCTCCTTCTTTATCAGATCCAGCTTGTTCTGGAGGATGATCAGGTTCTGGAGCTTCATGATCTCCACGGCCGCAAGGTGCTCGCTCGTCTGGGGCTGCGGGCAGGGCTCGTTGCCGGCGATCAGAAGGAGAGCCGCATCCATGACGGCGGCGCCGTTAAGCATGGTCGCCATGAGGACGTCGTGTCCGGGACAGTCGACGAAGGACACGTGGCGAAGCAGGGACATGGTGCTGCCGCAACCGGGACGTTTGCAGATGGGATGGGGTTCTGTGTCTGAGCTGAAGGACGCGTAGCAGTCAGGACTATGCGGTTAGCTCGGGGCGGCAGCCGCGTACGCAGGACAGTCGGGATTGTCGCACTTGTAGATCTTTGCATTCGCGTAGCCGAGCTTGATGGTGATATTTCGCTCCAGCTCGTTTTTGAAACGGACGGTCTGCGGCTAAGCCCACAACGAAAGAACCCCACCTGCACGCCGGAAATGGCCTTTACAACGGTGGACTTTCCGTGCGCGACGTGGCCAATCGTACCTATGCATAAGGGACGCGCACGTGAAGCGAGGAACCAATGTTGATCGTGGCTTGGTATTGCATAATCTCCGGGTTGATGGGAGACAGATTGTTCCAGTCGATGTTCGTCGTTTGTTCCGCCATGCTTTTGAACGGTTGTGTGAGAAGAACGAGGAATGCGGGAATAACCGCGGAAACGCCTCGTCCCCGAAAGAACGCGTATTCCAACAAGAACCGGCACACAGGAATTGACAATCAATGCTCATGTTCGACAAAAAGAATATACGGGATGAAAACGCCTACGAGGAGAAAGACGATCTGCGAAAAACCGAGGTGATGTCCGATACTGGGGAGCATGTGCATCAGCGCCACGTGGAGGAAGGTTCCCGCGCTGAATGCGAACGCATATCCCAGCAAATTAGCGGGAATGAACGAAGAGCCCACCTGCATCAGCAGCGCCGAGAGCACGGTGGAGACGGGCGTCGCTGCGGAGAAGAGCGCTATGCTTCTGGAGGCTATGGATTACACGCAACACACACCACTCACCCTGATTGAAGGAGACGTGTAGCTGCTTGATGAAGATGCCCACACCGAGCGACGCTGATATCTTGTGAAGCAGGATCGCGCCAAATATGGACTGGACCACGCCCGCGTTAGCTGAAGTCACACTCGAGCCGATGGCCAAGCCGTCGAATATGGAATGCAGACACAGACCCGAAATCGATGTCCGTAGCCGCTTCAAGCCGTTGTCCGTCATGGTGATCACGACCTCCTCCTTTCCCGTGTCCGAGTACGTCTCGTTGTCGTGATCTCCGTCGTGATGGTGGTCGTCGCCGCTCCCATGCGAAAGAGAGTCCGCGATCATCATCGTGATAAACCCAAACACCATCGCCAGTCCAATGTTCTTCGCCTCCAGGTGGTCCATCACCGCCGCTTTCGCTCCGGAATCGCCGGCGGGAGAAGGACACTCGCACCCATGCAGAACGGCCTCGGGGACAACGACGATGAAGGCCGTCCCGAGCATGAGCCCCATTCCGACAAGATTGATGATCTTTGAAGTCGCCTTTGACAGATGCACCAACAGAGGAATGGACGTTGTCAGGAAGGTCAGAATGAACACTCCGACAGAATAGAAGACGATCGTCAGAAGAGAGTACATCATTTCTGTTTCTTTACACTCCCCGGATCCGCATCGTTCCATGAAGGAGGGATTGGAGTCCTACATTGCGAGAGCACTGCCAATCTCCCATGTGCTTTTCCCTCCATTCTCCTGGGATCACAATCCTTCCTTCTGCATCTGAATGGTAGTTGTTCGGGGAGTCTATTGAGTGTAGGAGTCGATTAACAGCCTCCTTAACGAAATCTTCGGATCGACCGCCACGCAGCCCCAGAGGGTTACAGATGTGTAGCAGAGCGCGAGTGATGTGACGGCAATAGACAGATACCCACGATTCCTGAGCGGAGCACCCAGATGAGAGCCGTCACTGCCGAGCATCAGCAAGCAGCGCCTCCAGCGCCACCTGCACAGGAAGGAAAGTCGTATGCTTCCGTCGAGGAGGAGGTGGACAGGATCTTCTCATCATCCCAGGAAACGCGTGGTCGGGACGTGGAGGGTCTCATTCCCGTGCAGTCGAGAGTGCCGCAACGCTACCGTGCCATCATCCCCTACGAGTACTTCAACCGCATTCAATCGGCGACATGCGACTCGATTCTGTCAACAAACAAGAACATCGTGATTTCGGCACCCACCGTTGTGCTCCCTTTCCCTTGTGAGGAGTAGGGCTGCGGAAAGACCATTCTCCTGGAACTCGCTGTGATCAAGCTGCACAACGACTGGCTGTGCGGATTCTCGTCGTGCGTAACGAGCAGACAAACGCATCCAGCTGCGGGAGCGTCCTTCCCGTACTGCGTGATCTACATCTCCCCCACCAAGGCTCTGTGCAAGGAGGTGATGACGAGCTGGAGCGCCAAGTTCTCTTCCTGCGGACTCTCCTGTCTCGTACGCACATGCCTTCCCTGTGAGGACTAGGAAGTCACGGGCGACACAGACATGACGCTTCTTCGTCGGATCGGAGGGAGAGAGTGAGGACTAGAAAGCCAGGACTTCGCGCACACGAACATCCTCTTCACGACGCCCGAAAAGCTCGAGATCCTCTCGCGGCGGTGGAGCACGGGCGGCGCCAACGCCTTCCTGAGTCGCGTCCGACTGCTGCTGATCGGTAGGCACTGGCGTGTGAGTGAGAGCCAGACGAGGTGCACCTCCTGAACGAGCCGCGCGGCGCCAGCATCGAGACCATCGTCAGTCGTCTCCGCAGTACCTCCAGCACATCATCCTCACCGCTAGTGCGCGTGTACACGTCGCAGAAGCAGCTCATGGTGCGCATCATCACGCTCTCCGCCACGCTCCCCAACAGCGAGGACGTCGCACAGTGGCTCCACGCAGAGCACTACTCCTTCGACGCCAGCTACCGTCCTGTGCCCATCGAGCGCGTGGTGCTGGGCTACCCCATCCAGAACCGCAGCAACCCCTTCCTGTTCGAGGTGAGCGCGCGCTCTCCGCGTGAGTCGTAGAAATACCTCAACTACAAGTCCGCGCTCGCCCTTGCCCTCACGCGTAGAGTGTTCGGGGTGATCCGACGCTACTCCGCCAACCACCCCGTCATGGTGTTCTCCTCCACGCGGAAGGGATGCATGTACTGCCCGTGCCACTGACTCATGCGTAGCTCGCTGGCGAACCAGCTCGTCGTCGACTGCAAGCGCAACGGTCTCGGCGAGAGCGGCTTTCTGCGAAGCCGGGAGCTGCGTCAAGGGTGGTGGAGAGGACGAGGCGTGAGTGATAGCGTCCAGCAGTACGTGAACCAGGTGCAGGACGGCGCGCTGCGCGAGTGGCTGAAGTACGGCATCGCCATCCACACGGCAGCGCTCTGTTCGCTCTCTCGCCCTCGCTCACGCGTAGCGCCCGTCGACAGAGGCATCGTGGAGACGCTGTTCGAGCACGGGTACGTCCAGGTCGTGTGCACGACGTCGACGCTCGCGCTCGGCGTGAACCTGCCCGTGTATCTGGTGATCATCAAGGGAACGATCGTGTGGCGCGGCGGGGGACGAGGGTACGAAGAGATCAGCGACGCCATGCTGCAGCAGATGGTGCGAGAGCGCTCGACGGCTCACGCGTAGATCGGACGCGCGGGACGACCTCAGTTCAACGAGCACGGCGTGGCGGTGATTCTGACGAGCGAGGACCAGGTGGCGAAGTGGGCGTGGCGATGGAGTGTGAGGCGAAGGTACAGCGACACGACGGAGGCGCACATGACCATCGAGTCCAACCTCACGGAGTGCATCACAGAGTGCATCAACAACGAGATCGTGCTTCACTCCGTGACGGACAGCGCCTCTCTTTTCCAGGTGCACACACCAAGACCGCGTGAGGCGTAGTGGATGAAGGGCACCTTCTACTACATCCGCGTGCACAAGAACCCCACGCACTACCACATCATCCCCGACCCCTCGCTGACGACGGTCGCGGACCAGCACGCCTTCATCGACGCGCAGCTCCAAGATCTCCTTCTCCGCTACGTCCAGCAGCTCCAGCAAGCAGGTAGTCACCACCGCCACGCTCTCTCCTAGACATGCTGCTGATCCGTCCTGACAGCAGCTACGCGCCCAGGCTGGGCGGAGTGATGATGCAGCGATTCTATCTGAAGTACGACACGGCGATCATGGCGATGAACGTGTACTGCTGCGACACGGAGGAGCAGCTCCTTCAGCACATCGCCACAGCATCCGTGCGACCTCGTCTCTCGACTCACTCGCAGGAGTTCCTCGAATACCCGATCAAGCAGGGACAGAAGACCTTCCTCAACGCGGTGTACGCCAAGCGCGGGAAGTTCCACTACGCGGGGAAGGTGAAGGAGACCTCGCACAAGGTGGTGTGTTTGCTGATGGTAGGCGTGGCTGTCCCTCGTTCACCGCAGTGCGTGCTCGGAGGCATCAAGATCGAAGACCTCGCCATGACGCTGGAGGCGGACAGCGTAGCGCTCGGCTCCTCCGGTGAGGGATAGATCGTCCAGACAGCGACGCGCATTTGCAAAGCCATTCTCTTCTACCTCGAACAGAACACGGACACGGTGTACCGTCCAAACCCGCGCTTTCTCCCGCCAGAACACACGGAGACCACACTCCCAATCACCAACAAGCCACAGCTGCTGTTATGGACACACACACTGCTCCGCGCCCTCCAGCAACGCACCTGGGGCGATGGCGAGCGCGCTCTGCTGCAGCTCGTGAGCCACGCGACACACACTCACGCGTAGGACGGAATCGGTCCCGCCGCGTTGAGCAACCTCCAGCAGAACCACATCACCACACTGGAGACGCTGATGCACACCAACCCCACCACAGTGCGAACGGCAGAGATGGATGAGGCGTAGTTGGATGCCATCATCGGAAGACGAATCGGAGCGCATCTGAAGCAGCAGGTGGAGTCACTCCACATCCTCAATCTCAACGTGATTGCTGTAGGTCCTTCTGCTCGAATCAGTGCATAGTCCCAGGACGGAAAGGGAGTCGATCTGATCATCAGCGGCAATGAGCAGCAGAACGAGCCGATACGGACATCCTACGGCATGGGCATCTACACGCTTCTCGTGTACTCGGACAAGAACGCGGTTTTGTTGCACAAGCAGATCTACGGAGCCAGCTTCTTCTCCATTCCTCTCGCGA
>ENA-UEQW01001531-UEQW01001531.1-human-gut-metagenome-genome-assembly--contig:-NODE-1531-length-18916-cov-7.990127_pt1 | contig 18916 bp, 11 predicted proteins | sample MGYA00242947_ERZ507947 | MGnify/ENA primary metagenome ERZ507947 (study PRJEB26167, sample SAMN06115421) | human gut metagenome | host: Homo sapiens | place: China:Guizhou | collected 2015-03-17... | reverse complement strand
CTGTTTAGGAAAGCAACCATATCTGCTTTTTTCCCGTCATGTGCGATTACTGCTAGTTTCATCTTCATGTTATTTTAGGTCATACAAATATAGCAATATGTAAGTGAAAAACCGGAAGGCTAAAACCTAAAAGTTTTGCTTGATTGCAGTATAGAATCCGTTCTTCTGAAGAAGTTTTTACTCTTCGTTAGGTGAAAATCTTTCATAACGCTGTCGGCCAAGCTCTCCGGTACCACGTAATAACGGCGCCGTCCTTCCTCGTAAGGGCGGTACATATAAAATTTGATCGGCTTCATTTGATAATGTACAGGAAGGTCCCGAGGTTTCGTTAAAGTTAAGCGAATACATATTCCCCCCTCTGTTCCTTGTTGGGATTGGTTGGAAATAAAGTTACCTAGGGAGAAAGCGGTAACGCCTAATGTGTCTTTGTCCGGGATGTAATATTCTATAGGCTGAACTACGTGAGGATGTGAGCCGATGACGATATCTGCTCCTTGTTCATGCAGCCATTTACCTAATGTCCGTTGTTCCTTGTTGGGTAAGCTATGATATTCATATCCCCAGTGCATGAAAGCTATGATGTTGGTGGCCGTATCCCGGCGAGCCCGTTGAATATCTTGTCTTATAACGGTTGTGTCGATGTGCGGGACTACAAAGCCTTTCGGGACGGGCAGTCCGTTTGTCCCGTAAGTGTAATTGAGCAATGCTATTTTGAATCCGTTTTTTTTGAGGTAGAGCGGGTGTTCCTTTTGATAGCTGAGCGTGTCCGTGAATGTTCCTGTATGTGGGATTTTCAATGAATCCAGATAATAGATCGTATTGGCGATCCCTTTCCCGAGTTGGTCGCAACTATGATTGTTGGCGGTAACAAATGTTGTTACTCCCAGTTGATGAAGATCCCGGGCGATTTGCCAAGGAGAACAGAATCGGGGATAACCGGAAAAATCTTTATTTCCCAAGGTTGTTTCCAAGTTCGCAATGACGAAATCTGCATCTGCCCAATAGGGAGCAATGTACTTGAAACATTTTCGGTATTTGTAGTCTTTTTCCGACGGTTCGTGAGCGCTGTGTATCTGTGGAAGATGTTGCATGATGTCCCCGCAAAACAAAAGGGTTAATGTTTGTGGTGAGTGAGGAAATTCCGACGGGAGATCGGTTTGTACGGATGATTTCTTTTCTTTGCAAGAGGTGAACAACAGGAAAAAGATGCAAAACAAGAGAGTTGGGTTATAGTGCATGTATTTTTATTTTTTCAAGTTGATCCATGAGAAAGGGGATAAAAAAAGCCGTCCGAAGACGGCCTTTTGATTATTTCGTTAATTCGAATTCAAATTCTTCTTCGGCAGGAGGGATACATTGTCCACCGGAGCAAGACATGTATTCTATATAGCCTACTAATTTAGCTTTATCTTTTTTCAATTTTACCCGTTGAACGAAAGTTACGGTTCCTTCGAAATATTTCAATTCCATGTTGAAGGCTTCGCTCTTTTCGGTTTTCGGTTCTGTAGTTGCTTTAAATTCTCCTACTAATTCAATGTCTTTTGTCTCATCTTCATCCATATTGAAGGTTGTAGGAAGAGGTCCGTTTTCCGGTAATTTGGTATCATACAGATGCCAGCCGCTTTCAATAGTTGCTTTGCAGATGATGTCATAAACACCTTCGCTTACTTTTTTGAAAGAAATTTGCCATTTCACGGGTTTTAATACCTGTGAATTTGCAGCTCCAACCATTAAGGTCAATATTGCTGTAAGAATTAATAGTCTTTTCATGAATAAATTAAATTAGTTTTTAAATAATTTCTCTCTAAAATTTCGTGATGCAAAGTACGAAATTATCGAGAGAAATTATGTTAGCTTATAGTTAAATTTTTTATAATGTTTTTTTCACGGCCACTTCTTCAAAACTTTCGATGAAATCTCCTGTCTGGATATCGTTGTAATTGTTGATGTTCAAACCACATTCGAATCCCTTGGCAACTTCTTTCACGTCATCCTTGAAGCGTTTCAATGATCCCAGTTCACCTGTGTAGATCACGATACCATCCCGAATCACGCGTACTTTTGAAGTGCGAGTAATTTTTCCGTCTCTCACGATACATCCGGCAATCGTTCCCACCTTGGAAATTTTGAATGTTTCAAGCACTTCCACGGTAGAGGTGATCTCTTCCTTGAATTCTGGGGATAACATACCTTCCATTGCAGCTTTGATTTCCTCGATTGCCGTGTAGATGATCGAGTAAAGTCGGATATCGATTTCCTCTTTCTCTGCCAACTTTCTGGCACTCATAGACGGACGTACCTGGAAGCCGATGATGATGGCGTTCGATGCGGCAGCCAACATGACATCGCCTTCGGAAATTTGTCCCACGGCTTTGTGGATCACGTTCACCTGAATTTCCGGGGTCGATAACTTGATCAAAGAGTCGGACAATGCCTCGATAGAACCATCCACGTCTCCTTTTACGATGATGTTCAACTCTTGGAAGTTTCCGATAGCGATACGTCTACCGATTTCATCCAGCGTGATATGTTTCTGGGTACGCAACCCTTGTTCGCGTTGCAATTGTTCTCGCTTGTTAGCCAATGCACGGGCGTCTTTCTCGTTACCCATGACGTTGAATTTGTCACCGGCCTGTGGAGCCCCGTTCAATCCGAGGATCAATGCCGGGCAGGATGGTCCGGCTTCCTCCATTTTACTTCCGCGTTCATTGAACATGGCTTTCACGTGTCCGAAATATTGTCCGGCAAGTACCACGTCTCCCACGTGTAGCGTTCCGCTCTGTACGAGTACGGTTGCCACGTAACCCCGTCCCTTATCCAAAGAGGATTCGATGATTGAACCGATTGCTTTTCGTTTCGGGTTAGCTTTTAATTCCAGAATTTCTGCTTCAAGCAATACTTTCTCCAGGAGTTCTTCTACATGCAAACCTTTCTTGGCCGAGATTTCCTGGCATTGGTATTTACCTCCCCATTCTTCTACCAAGTAGTTCATGGCGGCCAGTTCTTCCCGAATTTTGTCCGGATTAGCTCCCGGTTTGTCTATCTTGTTTATTGCGAATACAATAGGTACTCCTGCGGCACTGGCATGATTGATTGCCTCGACGGTCTGTGGCATGACATTGTCATCAGCTGCGATAATAATGATAGCAATATCCGTTACTTGAGCACCTCTGGCACGCATGGCGGTAAATGCCTCGTGTCCCGGAGTATCCAAGAAAGTCACGGTTCTGCCGTCGGCAAGTTGCACGCTGTAAGCACCGATGTGCTGGGTGATACCTCCGGCCTCTCCGGCAATCACGTTTGCTTTACGGATATAGTCCAGTAAAGATGTTTTACCGTGGTCAACGTGTCCCATGACGGTCACGATGGGTGGACGGGGTTCCATGTGTTCTTCCTGTTCGTCTTCATCCTCGTCGATAGCCTCTTGAATATCCACGCTCACGAATTCAACGTCGAAGCCGAATTCTTCTGCCACGATATTGATGGTTTCAGCGTCCAGACGTTGGTTGATGGACACGAACAAGCCAAGAGACATACAAGTAGAGATAATATCTGCCACGGAAATATCCATCATGGTTGCTAGTTCGCTAACCGTAACAAATTCTGTAAGTTTAAGAATACTCTTTTCCAGCTCTGCCTGCTCCATTTCAGCCTGCATTTTCTGGTGTACCGCATCTCGTTTGTCTCTCCGGTGTTTGGAACTCTTGGTTTTTCCCTTGCTTCCCAAACGGGCAAACGTGTCTTTGATTTGCTTTTGTACGTCTTCTTCAGAAATTTCGGCCTTGCTGGCTTTCTTTTTCTTTATTTTCTTTAGCTTCTTCTTGCTTTCTTCCTGTTTCGCCGTTTTCGAAATTTCAATGTTGATTTTCTCGTCTTTCTTCAGAATCCGTTTTCTTTTTTTACGTATTTCTGATTCATCCGAATCATCCTCACCATCGTTTATTACGATGTTTTTCTTGAGCGTAATTTCATCCGTACCCTTGGGAGGAACTAAAGATTTTTTCTTGAGTTCTCGTTTGTCCCTTTCTCTTTCCTGTTTACTCTTTTTCGGGGGGCGGGTGCGTTGATTGATGGCGTCCAAATCAATCGTTCCGACAACCTTCACGTCTTTAATCGCCGGGGTCGGTGATTTGTAGCTTACTTCCCTGTCGATTCTGTTGGAATAATTTTCACCCCGGGGTTTTTCTTCCTGACGGTTTTCAACTTTCGGTTGCTTGATGATCGTTTTCGGAGGTCTGGCAACAGGAGCCGGTGTCTCTTCCCGTTCAGGCTTTTGTGTTTGTGCTGCCGCGGGAGTTTCTTTTACCTGTGGCTCTACCGGTTTTTCCACCTTCTTTTCTTCTACTTTCACCTCTTTTTTCTCCTCGACTTTCTCTTCCGGTTTCTGTTGTTTATTCAGTTTGTTCAGATCGATGTGATCCACAACCTTGATTTTGTTTTCCAGTTTGATCTCGTCTTTTATAGATATGAATTCCGGCGTATGTTCTTCCGTGCCATTGTTCATGTTGTCAATGGTAACCGTTTCTTTTTTTAACCGTGTATTTTTTAAATCTACCCGATTGGATTCTTTTTTAGCTTCGCTATCGGTAGAAAATTCTTTTGCTACCAAAGCGTACTGGTCATCTGTTAATTTTGCATTTGGATCAGATGAAATCTTAATCCCCTTTTCCTGCAGGTAATCCACTATCGTGGACAATCCTACGTTAAATTCTCTAGCAACTTTACTTAGTCTAACTGCCATATTAAGATTTTATTTTACAAGCATTATAACCTTGAGCGTTCCTTATTCAAATTCGGCTCTTAATATTTTGAGAACATCCCTGATGGTCTCTATCTCAAGATCAGTCCTGCTCTCTAATTCTGATTCACTTAACTCTAACACGCTCTTTGCCGTATCACAACCCACGCGTTTCAGTTCTTCGATTACCCATGGTTCAATCTCGTCGGAGAATTCTTCCAAGTTAACGTCTTCTTCCTCTGCGGCTTCAAGTTCACGATAAACATCAATCTCGTACCCCGTGAGCTGGCTGGCCAGTTTGATATTCAAACCGCCTTTACCGATGGCCAGAGAAACTTCCTCCGGATTCAGGTAAACGTTTGCTCTCTTGTTTTCCTCGTCCATTTCGATCTTGTTGATCTTAGCCGGGTTTAACGCACGGGTGATGTATAGCTGGATGTTGTTCGTGTAGTTGATCACGTCGATGTTTTCGTTTCTTAATTCCCGAACAATTCCGTGAATACGCGAACCTTTCATGCCGACACAAGCTCCCACCGGATCAATACGATCGTCATAGGATTCAACGGCTACCTTAGCCCGTTCACCCGGAACACGCACCACGTTTTTAATCGTGATCAAACCGTCGAATATTTCCGGAACTTCATTCTCGAAGAGTCTTTCGAGGAACACGGGTGATGTACGGGAAAGAACGATGTACGGGGAAGCGTTCTTCATTTCCACGCGAATTACGACAGCCCGGATGGTATCTCCTTTCTTGAAGAAATCGCTGGGAATTTGTTCTTGTTTCGGGAGAATTAACTCATTTCCCTCGTCATCCAGTACCAGAATTTCTTTTTTCCACACCTGATAAACTTCGCCGGTCACGATCTGACCCACTTTCTCTTTATATTTAGTGAAAATGTGATCTTTTTCCAGTTCAAGAATCCGGGCAGAAAGGTTCTGTCTCAATGCCAGAACGGAACGACGTCCGAAATCTTTGAATTTCACTTCGTCTGTCACCTCTTCTCCCACTTCATAGTCTGCATCGATTTTCTTGGCTTCTGTCAACGAGATTTGGGCATTCGGATCTTCGAAAGCATCGTCTTCTACCACGATACGGTTTCTCCAGATTTCCAAGTCTCCTTTGTCAATATTTATGATGATGTCAAAATTCTCGTCCGTTCCGTAACGCTTGATAAGCATGTTTCTGAATATATCTTCCAACACTCTCATCAAGGTTGCCCTATCAATATTTTTAAGTTCTTTAAATTCTGCAAATGAATCTATCAAATTAATGGCTTCCATTTTTATTTTATGTATTTAGAAAACAACAATATCTTTAACCTCCTTTATGTCTGTAAAATGAATCTCTTTCTCCACTTTGACAACGCTTTTTTTCTTTTTTCCTTCCACGGCGACTTTTTCTTCACATTCGATCACGATCCCCGTGTTGGAATGGGATTTTAATATTCCTTGTAATTTTTCCCCGTTTTGCAGTTTTACCTCTACTTGGTTCCCTAGGTTTTTCTCGTATTGTTGGGGAACTTTGAAGGGATAACCGATCCCGGCGCTCGAAACGGTTAACTCGAAATCTTCAACATCTCGATCCAATTTGGCATCCAATTGTTTGCTGAGGGTCACGCAGGAATCCACGTTAATGCCCTTCAGAGAGTCGATGTAGACCTCGATCGAGTTTTCCGAAGATACTTTCAAGTCCACCAGAAACAAATCTGTCCCTTGCAGTATTGTTTCAATAATGTCTTTTATTTCCTCTGTACTTTTCATTCTACTCTTTAATCTAAGATAACAGAAGAGGGGACTAATCGCCCCCTCGTTTGTTAATAACCGAGTGCAAAGATACAATTAATTATTTTTAATCCAAAGAGTTCCAGTAGAAAATAGGTGAGATCCGGATATTTTTTCGGGGCGAACGTTTCCGGAGAAGATGTCGCATGTCAAGGCAAACACTCTTGACGGTAAGTCTTTAAGTGTTGATATGTATGATTTTAAATATTAGTATTGAAACATATTTGTCATATTTTCTATATAGTTCCAAATAAAATTTGTAAGTTTGCCGAAATTTTTTGAATTATGGAGTTTAAAGCAAAGGACATAGCAGCTCTATTAGGTGGGGTTGTCGATGGCGACCCCGAGATTTCTGTAAATAACGTATCTAAGATAGAGGAAGGGAAGCCGGGGACATTGGCTTTTTTAGCTAATCCTAAATACGAACATTATATTTACACGACGCAGGCGTCGATCGTGTTAGTCAATAAAACATTTGAACCCGCGCATGAATATTCTTGTACTTTGATCCGGGTAGAATCGGCTTATGACGCCATTGCAACATTATTGCAAATGTATGATGAAATGAAGCCGAAACCAGTAGGAATCGAACAACCTTCTTATATCAGTGATAGTGCCACGATCGGGGAAAAGCCTTACATCGGGGCATTTGTATATATAGGGAGAGGTGCGAAAATCGGGAATAACGTGAAAATATATCCCCAGGCCTATATCGGTGATGGTGTCGTTATTGGGGATAACACGATTATTTATGCCGGGGTAAAAATTTACACGGGATGCGTGGTCGGGAAATCCTGTATCCTCCATGCCGGAGTGGTACTGGGAGCCGATGGATTCGGTTTTGTTCCGGAAGGGGATCATTATAAAAAAATTCCGCAAATTGGTAACGTGCTCTTGGAAGATGACGTGGAGATTGGGGCGAACACTTGTGTCGATCGGGCAACCATGGGGTCGACGATTATTAAAAAGGGAGTAAAACTAGATAATTTAGTCCAGATTGCACATAATGTCGTGGTTGGCGGCAACACGGTTATTGCAGCTCAGACCGGTATTGCCGGGACGACGAAAGTCGGGGAGAATTGTGTGTTTGGCGGCCAAGTGGGTATTGTTGGTCATTTAACGATAGGGGCTGGAACCCAAATCGGTGCACAGAGTGGTATTACTTCCAACGTGCCTGAGAAGTCCGTGTTGCGCGGATCTCCAGCATTTGATTTCCCGAAATACCAAAAGTGTTATGTCGTATTCCGTAAATTACCGGAACTCTACGGGCAAATAAAGGATTTAGAGAAAGAGGTGAATAATTTAAAATCAAAATAAAATGTCAGTGAAGCAAAGAACTTTAAAGAGTGAATTTTCTTTGAATGGTAAAGGCTTGCACACGGGAAAACACGTGACTGCAACCTTTAAGCCGGCTGAAGAGAACTTTGGTTATCGAATCCGTCGGATGGATTTGGAGGGAACTCCGGAAATTCCGGCTTTGGCGGAATATGTTAAATTAATGGATCGTGCCAGCTGTCTTGAGAAAGACGGTGTGTGCGTGTTTACAATGGAACATGCGATGGCTGCTCTTTATGGATGTGGGATTGACAACTGTCTGATAGAACTAAGCGGGGAGGAGTTCCCGATTTTAGACGGTAGTGCGAAATATTACGTGGAAGAGATCGAGAAAGTTGGGCTCGAAGAGCAAAATGCGGAGAGACGATACTTCACCGTAAAAGAACAAATGGAATTTTGTAGCGAGGATGGGTTGACGAAGATCACGTTGTTGCCGGATTCGGAATACAACGTGAACTTGGTGGTTGCTTACGATTCTCCTTATCTGCAGATGCAGTATGCAACCTATTCCGATAAAACGACGGATTTTGCGAAAGAAATCGCTCCTTGTCGGACGTTTGTTTTCTTGCGTGAAGTGGAGATGCTTTTGCAGCACAATTTGATCAAAGGGGGGGACTTGGAAAATGCAATTGTAATCGTTGATCGCGAGATCTCACAGGAAGAAGCAGATCGATTGGCAAAATTGTTTAACTACGATTCGATAGAGATAAAACAAGGCATCTTGAATAATCTGACCTTGTATTTTGATAACGAGCCGGCTCGTCATAAATTGTTGGATATCATCGGCGATTTGGCTTTGTGTGGGCGTTTCATTAAAGGACGTGTTATCGCGGAGAGACCCGGACACAAGGCAAATACAACCTTGGCGAAAAAAATGTGCAAGGCGATTGCACAAGCGGAAAGAGAGGATGTTCGCCCCGATATCGACACGAGTGCAGAACCGTTGATGGATGTGAACAAGGTGAGAGCGTTGTTGCCCCATCGTCCGCCGTTCTTGCTGGTAGACAAGATTTATGAGGTAACGGACGACATCGTGATCGGCTGCAAGAACGTGACCATGAACGAACCGTTCTTCGTGGGGCACTTCCCGGAAGAGCCGGTGATGCCGGGGGTACTTATCGTGGAGGCTATGGCGCAATGCGGTGGTATCTTGGTATTGAATCAAGTGGAAGACCCGGAGAATTACTCCACGTATTTCGTGAAAATAGATGGAATCAAATTCCGTCATAAAGTTGTTCCGGGCGATACGCTGGTCTTTAAGCTAGTGAAAATTGCTCCTATCCGTCGCGGGATCGTGACGATGAGAGGGTACGCTTTTGTCGGTAAAACGTTAGTTTGTGAAGTGGGTGAATTCATGGCCCAGGTTGCAAAAACGAAAAAATAGTGCTAAGCCTGTACTAAAATGTAATTATTATATTGTAATTAAATAAAGAAAAACGAATGAAACAACCGTTAGCTTATGTTCATCCTGAAGCTCAGATCGCGGATAACGTGGTCATCGAGCCATTTGTGACGATTGATAAGAATGTTGTCATTGAGGAGGGAACAAGAATTGGTTCGAATGTCACAATTTTGGAAGGTGCGCGCATCGGAAAAAATTGTAAAATCTTCCCGGGTGCAGTGATTTCTGCCATTCCTCAAGACCTCAAATTCAGAGGTGAAAAATCGATTGTCGTGATTGGCGATAATACCACGATTCGGGAGTGCGCTACTATAAACAGAGGTACGGCCGCTAAGGGAATAACTAAAGTCGGGAATAATTGTTTGATCATGGCTTATGTGCATATCGCGCATGATTGTGAAATCGGGGATAATTGTATTATTACCAATGCCTGCCAGTTAGCCGGAGAGGTAGTGGTGGATGATTTTGCAATTATCGGCGGAATGTCTGCCGTACATCAATTTGTACACATCGGACGCCATGTGATGATTCAAGGAGGTTCTTTGATCGGTAAAGATGTTCCTCCCTACGTGAAAGCGGGAAGACTACCCTTGTCCTATGCCGGAGTAAACTCTATCGGCTTACGTCGCCGCGGGTTTGTAAATGAAAAAATCAACGAGATTCAAGATATATTCCGGATTCTTTTCCAATCCGGCTTGAATAACTCTGATGCTGTTGAAAGAATCGAGGCAGAGATGCCGGCTTCAAAAGAACGCGATGAGATCATCATGTTCGTACGCAACAGTAAACGAGGCATTATGAAAGGATACATGGGATAAGAAAGTATTCTTAAAGAAGCAGGAACCCCGAAAGTTGTTATAACAACTTTCGGGGTTCTTGTCTTTTGGAGACTTCTATTCCCACTTAAAACTTTGATATAGATCTTTTCGGCAGGAGGAGAACCGGGGAAAGGCAATAAAAAAAGCACTCCTTGCGAAGTGCCTTTTTTTGTTGTTCTAATCCTGAAATTATAATTTCGGCCCAGCGGCAACCAAAGCCTTTCCGGCCTCGTTCCCTTCGAACTTTTTGAAGTTCTTGATGAAACGTTCAGACAAGTCTTTTGCTTTAGTTTCCCATTCGCTGGCATTGCTGTACGTGTCGCGAGGATCAAGGATATTCGGATCGACTCCCGGTAATGCGGTCGGAACTTCGAAATTGAAGAACGGGATGGTTTTGGTCGGGGCTTTATCGATAGAGCCATCCAAAATAGCATCGATAATACCGCGGGTATCTTTAATGGAGATACGTTTGCCGGTACCGTTCCATCCGGTATTTACCAAGTAAGCTTTTGCTCCGGATTTTTCCATTTTCTTTACTAACTCTTCTGCATATTTCGTCGGGTGCAAAGATAAGAATGCAGCTCCGAAACAAGCAGAGAAAGTAGGAGTCGGTTCGGTAATTCCTCTTTCCGTTCCGGCTAATTTTGCCGTGAATCCGGACAAGAAATAGTATTTCGTTTGTTCCGGGGTCAGGATAGATACCGGGGGTAATACTCCGAACGCGTCTGCTGACAAGAAAATCACTTGTTGAGCAGCTGGGCCCTTAGAGATCGGTTTCACGATATTCTTGATGTGATAGATCGGGTAAGAAACACGCGTGTTCTCGGTAACTGATTTGTCATTGAAGTCGATCTTCCCGTTGGCATCGACAGTAACATTTTCCAACAAAGCATCCCGTTTGATGGCGTTGTAGATGTCCGGTTCTGCCTCCTTGCTCAAGTTGATCACTTTAGCGTAGCATCCGCCTTCGTAGTTGAACACGCCTTCATCGTCCCATCCGTGTTCGTCGTCACCGATCAAAAGACGTTTCGGGTCAGTTGACAGGGTGGTTTTACCGGTTCCTGACAGACCGAAGAAGATAGCGGTATTTTTACCTTCCATGTCCGTGTTGGCAGAGCAGTGCATGGATGCGATTCCGCGTAACGGGTTCAAATAGTTCATGATAGAGAAGATACCTTTCTTCATCTCACCACCATACCAAGTGTTCAAGATCACTTGCTCTTTGGTTTTCAAGTTGAATACGGTCGCCGTTTCGGAGTTCAAACCTAATTCTTTGAAGTTTTCAACTTTAGCTTTAGCAGCGTTGAAAGAAACGAAATCCGGTTCCCCGTAATTTGCCAATTCTTCTTCCGTCGGACGGATGAACATATTCTTCACGAAGTGAGCCTGCCATGCAACTTCCATGATGAAACGAACTTTCAAACGGGTTCCTGCATTGGCCCCGCAGAAGGTGTCAACCACGTACAATTTTTTGCCGGACAATTGTTTCACGGCTTTGGCCTTCAAATCTGCCCATGCTTCTTCCGAGCAAGGTTTGTTGTCGTTCTTGTATTCGTCAGAAGTCCACCATACGGATTCCTCGCTGGCCTCGTTCTTTACAAAGAATTTATCTTTCGGTGAACGTCCGGTGTAGATTCCGGTCATTACGTTAATCGCGCCAAGTTCGGTCAAATATCCTTTTTCGTACCCTTCCAGTTTCGGGTCTGTCTCTGCCTTGTACAATTCTTCATATGAGGGATTGTGAAGGATCTCTTTCACATCCGTGATTCCATAAATACTTAAATCTAATTTTGCCATAGCAATAAATTTATGTTAGAAATTAATTAATTCTTTTTTTCTTTAATTCGGCGCAAAAATAGGAAACATTTTGATATAAAAGAATCAATTTCCCCTTTCTCGTGCCCCTTTATGTTTTATTAACACGTTCTTGTTTGCCTATTCTCTCAAGCATATACTTACACGGTCATATACCTTTTGTACGTTTATATCCGCGAACTTGTTACGATCTATGTTTAGAATGTAACTATCGGTAAATGGGGAGTTTAATTTGCGATCAATCCGGCTCCGACCGATGGCGGTTAGGGCCGTAATTTGGAGATAGGGCTGATCGGAATTTAAATATTCATTTACCATTTGTTCCACGTTTTCCCGTTTTGAAAGAACCAGAGTCCCGAAATACTCCGCGATCTCGAAGTTGTAACAGTGTTGTAACAATTGAGTAATTTTTTCTGTAATCAACTCTTGAATCGGGAATAAAAAACAGGCAACGATTTGTTCTTCTCGCTTCTTTGTTCCCCACAATAGTTGTGCCAATCTTAAATCGGGCTGGTATTGTCCGGCCAGGTTTTTAAGAGAGAGGTAACTTGCCCCAATCTGTCCCCGCGTGTCGGCTCCTATCCGCTCCATGCTGTCAAGACTTCTTCCGTTTTGTAACCGGAATATTCTTCGGCAGACTTCATTGAAGAGTTGCTCTGTTTTTTTATCTATCGGGAAAACTTCCATCACCTCGTCCTGTTTATTTAAAGTAAATGAAAATATCTGCACTTTTATACGCGGGCAAAAGTAGCTATAAAAAAATAAAATCGTGGCCTCGAACATTATGTTTTGTAGCATATTCAAACGTTTGTGTAGAAGATGATTACTTTAAATAATCTGAATCTGTTAAATATTTATTAAGATTTTGATAGAAACGTAATCTTTGGGGGGATATGACTAATTTCGCCTTTCTAAATACCAATAAAACAAATTTAAAGGAATAAATGATGATCAAATGTTTTTTATGGTTTGTGCCCTGCTTCTTCGTGTTGGCCGGGTTCGCGCAGAAAGCCAATTATAAGGAAGCCGAACGTTTTATGCGTGGCAACGCGGAGAAACTCGTGGGGTCCACGAAAGTAAGTCCTCACTTTTTGAAAGAAAGTGATAAGTTTTGGTATAGTTATAAAACGGGCGATGGTACCCGTTATTATTTCGTCGACCCGAAGGCCAAAGTACATCGGGAATTATTCGATCGCGAGTTCATGACAGCCGAGATCAGCAAGTACACCCACGGACCGGTGAATTACAAGGAATTACCCGTGCATGCATTGACTTTCAAGGAAGACGAGAAAACATTGAAGTTTGAGGTGGATACATTCCGTTTCGAGTATAATATTTATACGAATCGTCTGGTGAAAATCGATTCTGCCCGGAAGAAACCGAGTAAAACTCCCAGGAAATCGAACGGGCTGGTAGGGACGTATTCTCCGGATAGTACTTATATCGTTTACGCGAAAAGTCATAACCTCTACATGCTTTCCGTGAAAGATTCCGTGGAAACCCAGATCACGACGGATGGAGCGTTAAAATACTCTTATACTTATGATGATACGGATACAACGAGCCAACGGGTATCTGCCCGGGTGACTTGGTTCGAGAATTCGGAACGTTTTTACGTGCGCCGCTCGGACCGGAGGAAAATCAAAACACTTTATGTCGTTAATAATCTGAGTTCTCGTCCGACGTTGAACGAGTACGAATACGTGATGGCCGGAGATCAGGAGGTGCAACACGAGGAGTTGTTCCTGGTGGACACGGCCGATAAGAAATTGATCAAAGTGCCGGTTGAGAAATGGCCGGACCAGACATTGAGGTTGTTTACTCCCGGGAAAAAGGTCAACAGTCTTTATTTCTTGCGTAAAAAGAGAACTTGTGACGAGATCGATTTTTGTAAGGTAGATTTGAAAACGGGGGATGTAAAGGTGTTGATTAACGAGGTCAGCAAACCTTATTTCAATAATGATTTCTTCCATCTTTCTTTGTTGAACGAAGGGGAAGATATTATTTGGTGGTCGGAGAGAACGGGACACGGACATTTCTATCATTACGATGGCGAAGGGAATCTGAAGAATGCAATTACCTCGGGGGACTGGACAGCCGGAAAGATGATAAAAATAGACACCGTGGGACGCACCATTTATTTCGGGGCTTACGGGCAAAAGAAGGGGGCATGTCCCTACTATGCCCGGGTGAACAAAGCCCGGATCGACGGGAATGGTCAGGTGGAGATGCTGACTCCCGAACAGGCCACTCATGAGGCTTATTTCTCGAAGTCGGGACGTTATTTCGTGGATAATTATTCCCGGGCAGATTTGGAGCCACGGAGCGTGTTGCGGGACAACAAGGGGAAGGTGATCATGGAACTGGTATCACCCGATCTGACCCGGCTTTACGAGACGGGGTGGAAGATGCCGGAGCCTTTCACGGTGAAGGCTGCCGACGGGCACACGGATTTGTACGGCTTTATGTGGAAACCTTTTGATTTCGATTCAAGCCGGCATTATCCGATTATTTCATATGTTTACCCCGGACCGCAAACCGAGGCAATCCCGTTGGAGTTTTCCGTGACGGCAGCTTATAATGTCGGGCTGGCACAAGTCGGTTTCGTGGTGGTTACTTTCGGGCACCGGGGAGGAAGTCCGATGCGGGATAAATGGTATCACACGTTCGGGTATAATAATTTGCGGGATTACCCGTTGGCAGATGATAAATGTGGTATCGAACAGTTGGCTGATCGTTTTTCTTTTATCGATAAATCCAAGGTGGGTATTTTTGGGCATTCCGGTGGCGGCTTCATGTCTACCGCGGCTTTGTGTACTTATCCCGATTTCTACACGGCGGCTGTTTCGTCGGCGGGAAATCATGACAATAATATTTATAACCAGTGGTGGGGAGAGACTCATCACGGGGTTCAGGAGATTAAATCTTTCGAGAAGAAAACCGTGAAAGATTCCGTTACGGGTAAAGATACCACGATTTCCGTGGAGAAGATAAAGTTTGAAACGAGAATCCCGACAAATATTGAACTGGCAAAGAATTTGAAAGGGTATTTGATGCTGGTTACGGGTGATGTGGATAATAACGTGCATCCGGCGAATACCTTGCGCATGGCTGATGCTTTGTTGAAAGCGGGAAAGAATTTTGACTTGGTGATTTTACCGGGGCAATCTCACGGGTTTATGGGCATACAACAGGCTTTCTATCAACGGAAGATGTGGTTTCATTTCGCGAAACATTTGCTGGGGGATTATTCGTCCGATCAATTCCGGGAGATTGATGCTTATATGCGGTTGTGAGATGTTAACTCCTGCATGCAAGAAGGTATATTCACCATTCGTAATCCAATGGATAAGGGATTAACTTCCAAAACAAGCGCCAATTCATTTCGCCACGGAGACGTATCAGGGACGTTCACGAACGTCTTTGATACGTCTTTGATTCGAAAATGATACGTCTTTAATCCCTAAGAACATCGAATATGCCACGGAAGATAAACGTGTATTACCCGGGAAAAGTTTACTTTATATTTCGTTGTAAACTGGTATATAAGTACCTAAAAAATATTATTTTTGTCAGCGTGTGTAAAAGTGTAAGTAATAAATTAATAGTATGAGTGTGACAACAAAAAAGAAAGAGAAAGTAAAGTTTAGTAAAGCGTTTTGGGTTGCCAACACGGTAGAATTGTTAGAGCGTGCCGCTTATTATGGGGTATTTGTCGTGATCACGTTATATTTGAGTAACGTTTTGGGATTCACGGATATTCAAGCGGCCACTATCGCGGGAGTTTTTTCCGCTTGTTTGTATTTATTGCCGACATTTTCGGGTGCGCTTGCCGACAAGATCGGTTTTCGTAAGTCGATGTTATTGGCGTTTTCCTTGTTGTCGTTAGGTTATCTGGGATTGGGATTATTCCCGAATTTTCTGGCCTCGACGGGATTGGTTGAGTATGGTTACGTGACGAAGTTCACGGGATTGCAGGAAAGTGGTTATCGTTACGGGATTATCCCGATCATGATTCTGATTATCGTGGGGGGATCATTTATTAAGAGTGTGATCTCCGGTACGGTGGCCAAAGAGACGGACGAGAAAAGTCGGGCGAGGGGATTTGCTATTTTTTACGGGATGGTGAATATCGGTGCTTTCTCCGGGAAAGTGCTTGTAACCCCGTTGCGTGATGCCATGGGACACGAGGGAATGATCGTGTTGAATTATTTCTCCGCGGGAATGACTTTCCTTGCGCTGATCGCGATTTATTTGTTTTACAAGAGTGATAAACACGCCGGGGAAGGAAAAACTTTCGGGCAGATATGGACGGCGTTGGTGAAAGTTTGTACCAACGGACGGCTGATTGTTTTGATCTTGATTATTACCGGATTTTGGATGGTGCAACATCAATTGTATGCCACGATGCCGAAATACGTGACTCGTTTGGCGGGAGAGTCCAGTGCCATTGGTTGGTACGCTAACGTGAATCCGTTGGTGGTTGTGTTGACCGTGAATTTGATAACTTCGCTGATGCGTAAAAAGTCCGCCTTGTTCTCTATGACCTGCGGTATGTTCATTATGCCGATTTCGGCTTTGTGTATGGCCTCCGGGAATATGTTGGGCGGAGGTGAAATTCTTGGATTGCATCCGGTAGCCTTCATGATGATCGTGGGTATCGTGTTCCAGGGATTGGCTGAAGTGTTTATCTCTCCTCGTTTCTTGGAATATTTCTCTTTACAAGCGCCGAAGGGAGAAGAGGGAATGTATTTGGGTTTTAGTCATCTACACTCCTTCCTGTCATCCATTTTCGGGTTTGGTTTGTCCGGATTCTTGTTGAGTAAATATTGTCCGGCTCGCGAGTTATTTAGTAACGAGGCCGATTGGATGGCTGCTTCAGCACACGCGCATTATATTTGGTATTACTTTGCGGCAATCGCTTTGGTATCAGCCGTGGCTTTGATTATTTACGGGAAAGTGGTACGTCGGTTGGATGCGAAGAAGGCGTAAATATTATTAAACCTCTTGTTATTCTTAAAAGTTATTGCGTAATTTGTGTAACATAAAAAAGTGCTACACAAATTACGCAATAATTATCTTGTTCGTAATGAGGAATATTCAAGGATTAATGCTCTTGTCGTAGCTTTCGGTTTTGTAAAAAATTTCAAATTCTTTGTTAGTTTTGTGGGAACGATAAAAAAATATGAGGACGATTATAGATTTATTTGAAAGAAGTTGCGAAAAGTTTCCGAATAACCCGTATTTATGGGAAAAGAAAAAGGGGAGGTTTGCGGCTACATCATATATAGAGGTAAAGCGAGAGGTTTTGAACTTCGCGAGTGCATTATGTCAACTGGGGATGAACAGGGGTGATCGGGTTGCATTGTTAAGTGAAGGATGTAATGATTGGGTATATTCAGAGTTAGGAATGCTATATGCCGGAGGCGTGAACGTGCCGCTATCTATTAAGTTGACGGATAACGAGATCGTTTTTCGGGTGGAACATTCTCAAGCTCGTTTTTTGATCGTGTCTGCAAACTTTTTGAGTCGTGTTCGAGGAATTGAAGGGCGCATGGGAGGGGTGGAAAAGATTATCGTACTACATTCAGATATAAATGAAGGGAAATACGTGTCATTTGAGCAGTTGCAACGAGAAGGGGAAAGTTGGCGGGGAGAACATGAGAAGTTGTTAAATGCTCGAATTCATGCCGTGACGGAGGATGACCTGGTAAACATTTCTTATACTTCGGGGACGACGGCAGAGCCCAAAGGGATCATGTTGTCCCACCGGAATTACGTGACGAACGTATTGCAATCAGATTCCTTGATACAAATCCCGGCATATTACCGGATATTGTTGTTTTTGCCATGGGATCATAGTTTTGCCCACACGGTGGGGCTTTACTCCTTCATGTATAACGGGGCCTCGTTGGCTTCTGTCGATTACGGGCAATCGGGAATGGAGTATTTGCGTAATATCCCGGTGAATTTACAGGAGGTGAAACCTCATATATTATTGAGCGTTCCAGCCTTGGCGAAGAATTTCCGAAAGAATATAGAGGCGGGAATCAAAGCGAAAGGACGCTTTACGGATAAATTTTATCAATTGGGATTGAAGATGGCTTATTCGTATAATGGTTTCGGGGATGATCGTGGAAGGGGATGGAAGGTGTTACTGAAGCCTTTGGTGAAGTTATGGGATACCCTCTTGTTCTCGAAACTTCGGAAACAGGTGTTTGGCGGGAATCTTCGTTTCTTCGTGGGCGGAGGTGCTTTGCTGGATATTGAATTGCAGCGATATTACGCGGCTCTAGGCATTCCGATGTTTCAGGGATATGGATTATCGGAGGCTTCTCCCGTAATCAGTTCTAACACGCCCGCTCGTTATCGTTTCGGCTCTTCGGGGATATTGGTAAAACCGATGGATTTGAAAGTTTGTGACGAGGAGGGGCGGGAATTACCTCAAGGACAAAAAGGAGAGTTGTGGATAAGAGGAGGAAACGTGATGGCCGGTTACTGGCGAAACGAGAAAAGTACGGCCGAGACGATCGTGGACGGTTGGCTGCATACCGGTGATTTGGGATATCTGCATCCTGATGGCTGGTTGTACGTGTTGGGACGTTTCAAGTCCTTGTTGATCGCGAATGACGGGGAGAAATACAGCCCGGAAGGGATCGAGGAAACTATTGCCGAACAATCGAAATATATAGATTCCTGTATATTGTATAATAATCAATCCCCGTACACGGTCGGGTTGATTGTCCCGAATAAGATGGCCTTGCGGGAGTATATGGAGAAACAGAATATTGAACCGGACTCCATGGATGCTTACCGGGTAATGTTGAAAAAGATCCAGGGTGAGCTGATGGCCTACCGGGTAGGAGGGAAACACGCTCATTTATTTCCAGAAAGGTGGTTGCCTGCAGTCGTGGCCGTGTTGCCGGAGGTGTTGAGTGAACAGAACGGCATGATAAATTCGACCATGAAAGTGGTAAGAGCTAAAGTTTATGACCGATTTAAAGAAGAAATCGATTATCTTTA
>ENA-UEQW01001530-UEQW01001530.1-human-gut-metagenome-genome-assembly--contig:-NODE-1530-length-18931-cov-89.621460_pt1 | contig 18931 bp, 11 predicted proteins | sample MGYA00242947_ERZ507947 | MGnify/ENA primary metagenome ERZ507947 (study PRJEB26167, sample SAMN06115421) | human gut metagenome | host: Homo sapiens | place: China:Guizhou | collected 2015-03-17... | reverse complement strand
GTGCCGATGTGGGTGTAGCCGGAAAGGATATCATTCGTGCCGTATTCCAGCACGATGTAATCGAACTCGTCCGTTCCGTCGATCAGCTTGCGCACCATCGCCGTCGCGCCATTTGGCCGCTCGGTCGTTGAGTACCACCACTGCGCTCCGTGTCCGGCGCACCACCACTTGATCTTATACTTCCGGGCAATCAGCGCGAACCATCCGGAGCCTTTGTAGGTTTTCCCGTCATCGCCAGTCAGCGCCGTATCCCGCAAGACGTTTTCCATCCAGCGGTCATTGTACGCACTGGTGATAAACGAACACGCGCTCTGCTCCGTCAGACTGTCGCCGAGGACGGCGACCTTCGCCCCGACGAGCTTCGAAACAGCCTGATACAGCGAGGCATACATGAGCTTATTACAGCTCTCGTCAATGTCGAAAAGCTCTGCCTGTGCCGTCTGATACCATGCATCATAATCTTCAAACGGTACGTTCTGTGCGCATTTTGACCCATCCGTCCCCATGGTTTTGTTGATCCACGCAAGTGCATCCTCAACGGAGCCGTTGTTTGCTGCCGGGATTCCAACAAAATTTTGCGGTAGATACATCGCCTTTGCTGTTGTTGCGGATGCCGGCACGGTATACGCCTTTGTCGTATCATCCTTTTCGATTGTTCCAATCGGCGCGATTGCACCATATTGGTTTTCCGGGAGCGCGGCAAGCAGCTGCGGCTTCTTGTACGCGCCGTTTGGGGACATATTAAAATTGCAGTAGATCGTATCGCCAGCCTTGCACGGCACGACCACGCCGATGGAACCGTAGGATACTGCGCCGGAGCCTACACTGTTGCAAAAGTACGGCTTGCTGCCGTAGACATGCTTGCCGTATCCAAGTTTCTTAATGGAGACGCTTCCGTCCTGAACGGTCGTGGTCGCCTCCGGATGCTCCGTCAGCCAAGTGTCCACCGCCAAGGACACCTGTGCATCCGTTGGAGCCGGTACGTCTCCACCGAGCGTCACCTCTTCGCTTTCCACAGTTTCCCATGATGTTGGCGCACCGTTTTCGTTCACCGCCGACACTTTCGGAAATTCACCGGCAGCCGCGCCGGTAATGCCGAGCGATGCATCCGCACCGCCGCCCTCCGGGATTTCCACGGTTTTCGCCGCGCTTCCGTCATAGCTCGTCGTCGTGTCGCCGATCTTGATGTTGAGCGAATAAGGATTTTTGAGTTCCGTCGGAATCGTGGGAATATCAGACGATCTCGCCAACGTTCCAAGCCATGCCATCCATGCCGTGCCGGTATAAGTGACGGTTGGATACTGAGGCTTTGCTGTTGGGTCTAGCGAACCTAGTGCGCCGAAGCCGAGCACGAATGTTTCAAAGAAAGGCGCTGCTGCTACAAGTGGCAATTCCAATGGTGCGTTGACCTTCTCAAATTTCACTACCGCATACACGGCATAACCCGCCGCATAAGCCGCATACACTTCCGCAGCCGTTTTGTCAGCAGCTGCGGCGTATCCGCTACCTGTAGGCGTTACCGTTACATAAAACGTGCTCTTCACTTCGCCCGTCTGCCCATTCACGCTTTTGACCGGCACGTCATCCGCGCTGATGGGCGTAAACCCGAGCGCGCCGACAACCGCATCCTTCGTGACATTCGCATTGTCCCCGTTTGCGCCCTTCGGAATTCCGAGGTTAAGCGTAGGCTGTGCGGCAGTTCCGCCCATGCTGGCCGTAGCCTCGCTTCCTGCGGGCAGCGTCGTCACCGTCCCGATCTTGATATCCGGCGTCACGCCATCCTTGCCCGGAGCGCCCTGTGGGCCGGTCGCACCCCTCGACGGCTTCCCGGTGTCCTCGGTGCCGAGATACCAGTTCCCGTTTGCTCCGATCGTCGGCGTAATGCCGTCCTTGCCGTCCTGCCCGGTACCGCCCGACCCACCCGCCGGAATCTTGTATACGTCCTCAAGTCCCGGAAATTTGATTGTTTTCAGATCCTTCACCAGCTGCCGCCTCCCAAAATCAAAACTGTGTACGGCACGTCCGCAAACGTTGCCGAGATCTCGCTGGAAATAGCGAAGATCGCGTTCCCGGACGAGTCGAACGCGACGCCTCCGAAAGCGTTCTTTGCTGCCTTTGTGCCGTTCGCCGTCATGGACATATACGCGCTGAAATTTTCCGTGCTGAATGCGTACACGATGTTGTTTCCGCTCAGCGTGCTGGTCGTGTACACCAGCGCGAAAAATGGCGCATCGTCCTGTAGGAATGCCGTCGTCACGTTCCCGAGCATCAGGCTCTTTTTGTCCGCCGAAATATTGGTGGCTGTCAGCGTCGCGTTTGCCAGCACCCGGTACTGCACGCCCTTGACCGTGACCGACTCCAGCGCATCATATGCCGCATCCTTTGTCACGGAGATATCCGAAGCGCCCGGCGTAACTGTCTTGCTCTGCAATTTCATTGCCTGAATGGTCTGTGCGCCCGCGAGATACTTCCCGGCGGGGATGGTCTGCGGCCGTGTGGACGGCGCATAGGCCGTTGCCGCGAGGCTTTCGATCTCACCCGTGACCTTTCCGCCGTTGACATACGCCGTGTACGGTTTGAGGATCTGTGCGGCGGTCGCCGTCGCATCGGAAATGTCCGGCCGCGGATCATAATGCCCGGCCTCCTCAGTCAGCTGCTCGATGGTTTTCTTTCCGGTAAACCCGAAGATCGTCCGCAGCGCCGACGCCAGCGCGTCGAGCTTGCTCTTTGTGACTACTACCTTATCGTTCTCAGCCATATGCCGCCACATCTCCATTCGGAAGCGCTGCCAGAACGGCATTCACCATTTCTGTCTTGTCCGCTTCTGTAAAATAATCCGTCCCCTTCACGGGCGTCTTTCCGTCCGCACCCTTCGCGCCCGGGGCCCCTGTCGTGCCCGTAGCGCCCGCAGGCCCTTTGATGTTGACCGGCGGCGGATTCTCCAAGTCTCCGTCGTTCGTCCAGCTGATAACGCCCTCCGCGCTGACGGACGGCGTGAACGTGTATCCGTTCTGCCCGCTCGTTCCGGTTCCCTCGGTCGTCAGCGCCCGGATGGTGATGTTCCCGTTGCCGTCGTCCTCGACAACGGTCTGGAAGCTGTCGCCCTTCGGGCCCGGCCTGCCCTGCGGGCCGGTCGCGCCGTCCTTGCCGTCTGCGCCTGCGGGGCCTGGCGGCCCCTGCTTGCCCGTTGGGCCTGCCGGTCCCCGGATGTCTCCGAGGTCAACGGTGCTTCCGTCCGTCAGCGTAAAGATCAGATGTCCTTCGTCCGATACCGCCACAGCCTTGATCCCTCTGGAAATGAGGCCGTGGATTGTCACCATCACGCTTTCCGGAATTTCGATTTTCATACCCTCGCCTCCTTATTCCACACGCGCAATGTTCCCGCTCGCAAGCGTGGTCCGGTTGCCGTGCGTGTATAAAATGTCGTACCGGTAGATGCCGCGCGGGAACTTGGCCGTCACCTCGTCCGTGAACGCCAGCGTGACCGTGTTCTCGTCCGCGCCGGTGAAGGAGAATTCCTGCACAGCCTTCTTTGTCCAGTCGTAGAACGTTACCTTGATCGTGTCCGTCTGCCCGATGGTCACGTCCGCGCCGTCCTGGTCCTCCAGCTCCAGCAGGAGCCGGAGGGAGAACGTGTCTCCCTCATACCAGCAAATACACCCGTTCGCAATGCGCGGGCTGACCCGCGCGCCGGGGATCGTGTTTGCCGCGCTCATTTCTTGTCTCCTTTCTTTTTGTTGGCCTCCTGCCGCCACTTGATGATGTTGTCCCGCGCCTTATCCGCATCGCCTCCGATAGCCTTGTACGCGCTGATGTAGGCATTCTTGAGCCGTGTCGCCTCGTCGCCGGTCGCCGCCAGCCACTGCTCCTTGAAGTGGCCCGTGAGCTGTCTGGACAAATCGCCCTTTTCCACGCCGTGCTTCATATACTCCTTGGCAACCTTCCGCGTATCGGCAAGCACACCCTTGTCCACTGCGTCGAGGAACTGTCCGTACTTCTTCCAGCCCTCGCCGCCCTTCCACTCTTCGAGCGTCCAGTAAACGTCGTGCTCATCCTCCGCCCCGCAGTACTCTTTCAGGAACGCGGCGGCGGTTTCCTCGTCTGCCAGCCCGTCTTGGAAATCCTGCTTCATCTGGCTCCGGAGGCTACTGTTTACCGAGCTTTCCGCCTGCGCCTTTGTTTTTCCTCCGGCCATTTCTGCCGCAATGGCGTCCGCGCGAAGGGTCTCGTATTCCGACACGCCCTCTGTCGCTGCTTGATAAAGCTCCGTATGCCCTCCGCCCTCCATGATGATCTGAGCAAATTTGAACGCATCCAGAACACCGCGCTTCTGCGCGGCGCTGTAGCCCTGCTGATTTGCCCACTGCCGGAATGCGTCCGCCTTTTCCGATGCCTTCATGCTTTCGTCTGCGTCTATCTGAAGCTTTTTCTGCGAAGCCTTGAGGTATTCGTCCATCCCGAGCACGCCGTTTTCTCCGGTCAGCGCGTCGATCCTCTCTCGTTCCTTGTCTCCGGCCATCATGAGGTAGTAGTACGCGCCCCGACCAGCCGTGGATACCTTGGAGGAAAGCAGCATGTTCAGTTTGTCCAGCTTCGAATCCTCGCCGTCTCCGAGCTTGGAGATCCTGCGGATAAGCCTGTAGCTCTCCTCCTTGTCTGCACCTGCCGCGATCATGGCTTGATATGCGGTCGTCTGCTTTTCTCCGATGGCCCGCTCTTCTCCGGCGTAATAGCGCCCTGTCTCGCTCAGCCCGTTCGGGCCAAACACAACCGCCTGTATCCACTTTCCGATGTTCTTATTGTCTACCGGATACCGCAGCTTCGTCTGGTCGCCGTAGCCCTGATATACGCCGCCCCGTAGCATCGCGTCCAGGCCCCTCGCCGTTTTCTTGATCTGGCTGCCGCCTGGTATCACCTCAGTTCCGACGTCGAATGTCGCCTTTGCAACATCCTGTGCGCTCTTACCGCCATTTACGGCATTGATCCACTTGTCGAGCGCCTTTGTCGGGATCGCCGCCGGGAGGGAATTGTCGCCCCATCCGATCAGCGCGGAGGCATTCTGCAAATATGGGATATCGTTCGCGATATCGCCGCCTGCGCCCTCCAGCGCTTTCCCCCCGTCAAAGCTGCGCTCTTCGTTTTCCGTCCCGAAGAGCCGTTCGCCCGTTAGCTTTTCCCATCCGTCGTCCATGACCTTCCGGAGCGCGTCGTTTACCGCAAGGCCGTACCCGCTCGCAACGAAATTCGCCGTGATTCCCAGCACATCGAACTGGGCCGGTGTTCCCCCGTACGCCTCATCCGTGAGCCTGTTCATGATGAACGCCGCGATCAGATATTTGACAATGACGCCCGCGAGCGCCTTGATCGCCTTTTCCTTGCCGTACTTCTTCGCCATCATCCGGAAGTCGAAGCCCACCGTGTCCTGTGTCAGGTGCTCCCACGAGTTGGCGACTTCAAGCTGGAAGGTGTTCACAAGCTGCATGACCGGGCTTTTGGAGTTGAACGCGACCGGCTTTGCGCCCTTCGAGCGGTCTCCCATGACCGCCGCGCCGTATTTGTCTGCGTAGCGCATGGCCTGCTCGTGCGTCATGCCCTTCTGGATTCCCTCCAGATAGGCCGCCCGCACCGCGATCGTCGATACCATGGCGTCCGCGAACTCCTGTGCCTGGCCCACCTTGTCAAGCGCCCATTCGTACATATTCTTTTCATCTGTAACAAGAAAGTGTACGCCCTTCTTGCTCGTCAGATAGTCGCTTTCCATTGCGAAGTCTGCCTTTCGCAGCTGCCCGGTCACCATGTCCTTGACGGCTGCCGCCGTGTTCCGGACGCCCTTTTCCGCGACAATGATCGGCAGCTGCGACGTTTGGTTTAGGATCGTCGCAATGTTTCCCGCGACCTTCGCCGCGCCGAACCCGCGCGTGGCCTTGTTCCCGAGATTCAGCATCTTCCGCCCGAAGTCTGCCTCCGTGGAGCGGTCTCCCATGGTCTGTTTTCCCGCGAGAATATTTGCATAGTTGTCCAGCCACACGACAAGGTTGGAGTAAGTGCTTTTGTTTTTTGCGTCCTCGTAAAGTTTGTCAAGCTCCGCTTCGATCATCGCGTCCAGCTCTGCCTGATCTGCGATCGTTCCGTGTGGAAGCTTTCCTTCCTGCTGCAAATAAAGCAGCTGTTCGTCCGGAAGCTTTTCTTGCAGCCATGTATACCGGTCAATGTCGAAGCTGATCTCTTCCGACGAGTACCGCCGTCGCAGATAATCGCTCAGCGCACGCACCGTCATGATATCGTCCGTGTGATAGAACACCTCGGACATATACGCAACGTAGCTTTCAAAGCCCTTTGCGGCGTCAAAGTTGTATGTCTCGCTTGTCCGGTGCAGGAAATACGGATTCCAGCGCTTGTTTGGCTTAAAATCCGCAGTTAATCCGGCGATGCTGGTCGGCAGCGTCACTGTATCCTCGTTGAGTCCCAGCGCTTTCAGTGCCGAGTCGAGCGCGCCCCGGCTCTCTTCCGACTGCATGTGCGGCGCGTAGTTCTGAATAAACCCAATTGGCTCATATCCATGCGCCACGAGGAAATCGTTAATTGCCGCGTAAAACTCATTGTATTTCTGCGTGTATGCCTTTGCGGCGTTGTCGATCTTCACTGCGTCGATCTTGCCGTCGGCCATCATGCGCAGCGCCCCGACCCACGAGGCATACATCTTCGCCAGCTGTTTTTCGTTCTTGTTGAGGTGCTCGCTCTTTGCCGCCTCGCTGGCCTTCATCCCGTCTGCGATCTTCAAACCCGCCTTTGTGATCTGTGGGTTTCCCGGCATATCCCCGAGCAGCGCCTCCGTTGCCTTGCCCTCCATCACGAGCTGCACAAGAATGCTCTCCTCGTGTGTCAGCTCCGATTTTCTGCCCGTCGAATCCGCAAATTCGCGCACATCGTCAAACTGCCGGTTGATAAAACGTATTCTCTCGGATTCATTGCCCTTGATCGGGTCGAAGATCGCCTTGTTGATCCTCTCGCCGGTCTCGTCTCCGAAGATTTTCTTCATGTTCCGCTGCGCCGTCCGGTGGTTGAGCGTGAACATGTCCTGCACTTTATTGTCCTTGACGTCCTTGAACAGCGTCTCCAGCACTGCCGTTGTGTCCTGCCGGATGGATTTCCGCTGCGCAGCAAGCCGATCCTCTCCAAGCGCGGCTTCCGCATTCATGTAATCCACCAGACTCAGCACGACGCGCTTGCTGAACCCTTGCGGGATGTCCTGCATATCAAACACGCCGTCCGCGATCTGCCTTGCAAACGCGACCTCCTTTGCGGTAGCGCCCAGCCGGTCTATCGCGCGGTTGACCTCCTTCTTGGCTTGCTTGAACGCCTTGTCCATCTCAATGAGCGTCTGCGTTTTCCCGTATCTGCCTACGGAGCGTTCGACCTTCACGCCCATTTTTTCGAGCGCGCCCGTACTCTTGAAGTCCTTCCGGCTGCTTTCCTGCCAAGCCTGACCCTTTGCCTCTGCGCTCATGGCCCGAATCCTTGTTGGGATGCTTCCCTCGGCAAGCTTTTTCCGCATCATCCAGAATGTGGCCTCGTCAAGCCGCTGTCCCTCCGGCACGGTCTCGGCATAATACTTGTATACATCCTGCATGAACTTCGTGTTCTGGACAGTCTCGGCCCGGTATGTCCCGTCCGCATTCGGGAATTGCAGTGTCAGCGTCTTTGTGGATCGATCCGGCTTTGTCACGAAATCCAGCAGAGCCTTGGTGTACGCCTTTCCGTTTCCGGCCCAGTCCGCAGCGCGTGCGCCCTGCGTCACGATCCCGACCCTTACGCCCGGCGGCGTAATGCCCATGAGCCTGTAAAACGGGTTCGGGTCTCTGCTGTACGCCCAGTCTGCCTTTGTGTCAAAATTGAAGATCGGCACGCCTTCTGCCGCTTTCTTCGCTGCGTCCTCCGTTTCCATGTCTGTCTCCGTATCAGCAGGGGAGTAGCGTTGTTTCTGCCGCGCCTCTTCATATGCCTTTGCGAATGTGGTTTTCCCGTCGCCTACCCCCGATGTGTAGCTTGACGCTCCCGATTTTTCCCTCTTGACACCTGCTATAAAGTTGCGTATATTGGTAATGAAGTCACCGCCTTGTATGGCTGCCAGCGAATTGGCCGCTGGTACCCCAGCAAGCGCGGCTTGGCTTCTTTTTTTATCCAGATACAGAAGCCGCCCGTCCGATGCTGCTGCCTCAAGGTCACTGATCAGAGCTGCACGGTCATAGCTGGTGATTATCTTGTTCGCGTCGATTCGTTTCCCATTCAGTGTGCCCTTTGTGTTAAGCGTCTCAATGACGACGATCGGGCCGCCTTTCCCAGACTCTCCAGTGACCAGAACGATATTGCTGGCACGTTTCCCGTTTTCCCCAGTGGTGTCGGCAAATGCGGCAACGGGGTTTTCCGATGCGTTCAGCACCCGCTGCAGGCCATCTGCGCCGAGTCCGTGGTAATTGACGTTCTGCCTGTACCGACCATCTTTCTTTGCCTGTGCCTCGGTCGCCATCGCAGAATATGCCTTGTTCGCTGGCATTGTGACGTGCAGTGCATCTGCGCCGATCACATCCGTCAGAAAGTTCGACGTCTCCCCGATGTAGACTTCCCCGCTTTCCGCCTTGTATGTCCCGTCGAACACCTTCCGTAGATCTTCGCCCAGTCTGTCGCTTATAGAATATCTCTGATCCTTCGTCGGCTTCTCTGCATCCGGTTCCGCTATGCTTTCTCCCAAAATTGCCCGCACCGTCTCGGTGAATTTTGTCGCGTCCGCGTCCGTATACCGGAGCATTCTTCCTGCCGCGTCCGCAAGGACTTCCTCCGTAGCGATGTTGAGAAGTGCTTCCTCGCTCATGCCCTCATAGACGCCGCGCATCCGCTTGACGTACTGCCCGGCAATTGCCATCAGCTCCGATTCACTGAACCGGTCAGCCACCGCCTGCGCAGCGGCGTTTCTCTGTTCTGTGCTCAGGTCATGGAAAAGCGCATGATCGATCAGGTTTTCCATCGCCCACCTTGTGCAGTCTGCCCGCACAGTGATCTGCCGCGTTCCGGTGTCGATGAACTCATCCACCGCCGTTCCGTTCGCAAGCCGAATTCTACCCATGACGATATTGAGCGACGCTCCACGGGCCTCCACGGCCTTCTGGAGCGCTTTTTCGTGCTCTCCATACGCCTCTACCGGGATCTTAAGCAGCGATTTTGTAGTGTCTCCGCCTTTCAGTCCCGCTTCTGCCGGGCTGATGTTTTCTGCGCCAATATTCCGCGCACGATTGCGGAGGCGAACTGTCTCTCCTTGTCGCTCAAGGGTGCGTTCGATTTCTGAGCCTGCGTCCATGCGTCTACTCTGTCCTCCGGAATATACGCTTTCTGTCCGTCCTTCGCCGTTACGGCTACCAGTTTCCTGCTGTCCATACTGTTCCGTTCTCCTTCCTGCATCCGCCTGAATTACCGTCTGCGCCGGTGCCTGCTGTTGCCTTTCCGCTTCCTGAACGGCCTGCACGCTTTCTTGCTGTGGGGCTTCTTTTGCCTCCTGCCGTGCATCCCGTTCATCTGCATACTGGTTGTACGTCTGAAAAGCCGCCTGTGCCGGTGCCGGCTTCGGTGCTTCCGCTTCCTGCGTGATCTGCTGTTGCTCTGCTCTTGAAGGCTTCTGCATTTGCTGCGCTTCTGTGCCGCCCGGGATCAGCTCCAGCGCCGCTTGGATCGCTTCCAGCGTTGCGTCTCGCGTGTACCCGCTCAGCTCCGTGTTTGCCTTTGCCTGCGCTGCTGTGAATATCTCCCGCGTTTCCTGTGTCAGAATGCGCGCTTCTTCCTCGTTCTCTACAGTCAGTGTACTCAAGTATGAGTTCGTAAACCGGCTGTTCAGCCAGTTCATCATATAAGCAATGTCCACCGCAGTCCTGCTGTCGAGTCCGTATCTGTCTGTATAGTCCCGCTCTATCTGCTTTGTTCTTTTTGCAAACTGCTTGTCTGCGTCGCTCCAGCTTCCAAATATCTCGTCTCTTCGTTCCGGCTCCAGTGAAAACACTCTGTCTTTTCTTGCTTGCGCCTGCTCGTATTTTGTGAGCTGTGGTTCCTTGTTGAAGTCGATTTCCCGCGTCTCTACTCGCCGTCCGGCGTCTGCTTGCGTTCTCTTCCCGGTCTGCGTCTGTACATTCTGTACTTCCTGCACGGCCTGTGCGGTCTGCGCCGGTGTCTGCTGCTGCCTTTCCGCTTCCTGAACGGCCTGCACGCTTGCTTGCTGTGGGGCTTCTCTTGCCTCCTGCCGCGCATCCCGTTCGTCCGCATACTGGTTGTACGTCTGAAAAGCCGCCTCGGCCTGCGCGGCCTGATCGGCCTTGACCGCCGAATTCACAACTGCCTGCACCTCTGCCGTCTCCGGCATCTGACCGGCCTTTACCTTGTCCATGACCGCCTGTGCAGCCTCTGCGGTCGCCTGATCCCCGCGCTCCTTTGCCATCGACTCCACTGCGTCCATGACCTGTCCGATCACGTTCAGCTGTTTGCCCCTGTTGCGTGCCTCTACGGCCTTGTTCGTTCCTGCGTATGCTCCGGACATAGCAAGGCCGGAAATGCCGCCCGCGAGGAACGAAAGCCCATCCTCTTTCAGCATGTCTCCCAGCGTCAGCGCAAGCGCCTTTTCCTTCGTATTGCCCTTCGAAAGATACTCCGCATACGCGCCCATGACCTCGCCCCGGTCGTGCTTTGCCACAACGTCATAGATGCGGTTGAGCCAGTTGGAGGCGATCTCTTCCGCGCCCTCGGACGCGAACGCCCGCATTGCTTTCTTCCACGCCTGCTTTCCGCTGAGCATGGTCTCAATGATATCGCCCACAGAGTATTTCTCCGTGAAGCCCTCGATTGCGCCCTCAACAATGCCGTCAATAAGCGCCTCCTGGTTGGATTTTCCGCTCTGAATTCCCGCATACACGGAATCCGCCGCGACCTGCGACCCCATCACCCAGTTCATCGTCTCTGCCACCGCCGAGGACGCCGCTTCTCCGCTGAGTCCTGTCGTTCCGACGATTGCGGTCGATGCGGCCATGTTGACCGCGCTGTCCAGCGCGGATGTTCCTGCCTGATACAAAAACTGCCCGACCGGCCCCATGCCCTCCATGACGCCGCTGCGGATGCCGCTCGACTCGTGCGTTGCGAAATACAGTGGGCTGTAGATGTTTGTCGGCATGTCCTCGTTCTGGTATCCGCCGAGCCACTTCGGCAGAATGCCGCGAAGCGATTCGATGTTTCCGAGCGCCTTGAACGGGGCGAGCAGGGAAGAAGCGACGGTCGATGTGACCGGCGCGTCTTGCCCGAACTTCCGCGCGCTTTGCGACCGCTTCTGGTAATCCTCGAAGTCCTCCAGATACTTTTCGTATTCTGCCAGCCGTTTGATCTGATCGTAGGAATATCCCTTCTGCCGAAGCTTCCATTCTGCTCCTTCGTTGTCTGCCAGATATCCGGTCTTGTTGTATTCCCGCAGAAGCTCCCGTGTCTCTTCATCCAGCGCGCCGATCGTGTTCTCCGCCTGCCCCAGTGCGCGTGCGGAATCCAGTGCCGCTTTTCTTGCCTCCAGCGTGTCGATCTCGCTCTGTATGTCCCTGACCCCTCGAGCCTGCCTGCGCGTCCCGTTCTCATCGGTGTACCAAGCCGTCCCGTTCTCGTCAAACTGATAGTCTCGGAAATGCTCGTCGGATTTCTGCTCATATAGCTGATCCAGTTGCTTCTGCATTTCTGCCGAAGTCCGCTTCATGCCGCGCAGCTGATCCGGCAGGACCGTCTCCCTGTATCGCTTTTCCTGCTCCGCAGCCCGTCTTTCCAGCTCCCCGTCGAACTGATTCAGACCGATCAGACGGCTATAGTCCTGCCCGGCATTCGTCGCCGCCTGCTGGGCTGCCGTTCCGGTCTGCACCTTGCGCTGAAACTGTAGATACTTCTGAATATCCTGTGCCGCCTGTACGCGCGGCTGCATATCCCCGTCGAGCTGATTCAGGCCGAGCATGCGGCTGTAGTCCCGCTTCTGGCTTCCGCCCGCCTGCTGGGCAGCCGTGCCGACGGATACCCTGCGTGGGAATTCCGTCTGCTTCTGGTACTCTGCGACATACTGCTTGTACTGCTGATACGCCTCCTCATAGCTCTGCGGCGTCGCTTTCCTGGTGTTCGTCCGGTAATCCGGATTATACGGGCCGTTCTTGACGTTCTGCCCGCCGCCGCTTGCCTCATACTCCCGCAGAGCATCAAGCCCGCTGCGCCACGTTCCGCCGGAGCTGCCTGCGTTTCCTGTCTGCTGGTTTTCGCTCTGCGTCTGCCGTCCGCTCCGCGCCTCATACTCCCGCAGAGCATCAAGCCCTGTGCGTTTCTTCGCCATATTGTACTCCTTATTCCTTCGGGATTCCGTAGCCCGCCTTGTTCAGGATGCTGACCAGCTCGTTATACTGCTTCTTTCCGGTCGAATTGCTCAGATTGAGTTGCCCCGCCATACTCAAAAACAGGTCGTATGCCTTTTCCGGCTGTCCCGCCATGATCCACTCGGTCATACCGCGCTTGAGCTGGTTGTACGTCTGTGCCATTGCACCGCCCGCACCGCCGCTGTTGTAGGTGTTGTCGATATACCCCTTTCCGCTTCTGGTTCCGGAGCTGCCCGCTCTTCCGCCTCCGCTGCCGCCGCTTCCACCTGCGGCCCTCTGCTGCGACTGCCAGTATGCCTGCTCCTGCGCGGCCTTCTGCTGCCAGTAGCTGAGCTGATCCGACCACTGCGTGTAATCTTTGTTCCACTCGGAGTCGTAGGCGCTCCGCGCGTCGGCAAGGTCGTTGTAGTAGTCCGATACCGTATCCCGGTACTTGCTGTAGTCCATGCTTTCCCGGTCGCTCACGAGGCCGTACCGGTTGTAGAGATCCTGCCCCTCGTCCTGATACCGTCCATACGCCCGGTCGTAGAGCTCCGGCACAATGTCGTTCAGGCTCTGGAGGTATGCGTTGTAGGTCTGCTGCCCGACCTGCTCTGCGTAGGTCGAGCCGTAGCCGCCCGTGAGGCTGGCCGCCTGACCCATCGTGTCCTGCATGGCCGTCCTGCCAAGCCTCTGGTACTGCTCCTTGTACTGCTGATACAGCGCATCCTGATTGAGGTCGTATTGAAACGGCTTTCGGTTGGTGATCTGGTCATACAGGCTGTCCAGCTCTGCATCCCACCGCGACTGATACGCGCCCGGCCTCCGGCTCTGCACCTGCTGGAGGTATGCCTTCGCCTGCGATACCGCGCCGGAAGGGGAGTAGCCCCGTTCGAGATTCCCGAGTCTGCCCGCCGTGTAGTCGGAATAGCCCGGAAGCGTATTTCTTGTGGTATAGCTGCCCTTGTAGTTCTGTGTGGTCTGGCCCTTGTTGACGAGCGTGGACTTGTACTGCCCGTCCGCGCCCACGCTGTCGATGCGGTAAGTACCGCCCGCAGTGACCACCTCGTCGCCGACGCCAAGCCCGGACGGCGCACGTCCGTCATCATTTACTCTGTACAGTGCCATCGTCCGTCTCCTCCTTCTCCGGCGTCCTTGCTGCCTCTGCCGCCTCCTGCATCTCCACGAGCCTTTGCAGCTCTGCCCTGTAGCTGTCAAGCACCAGCGCCGCCACGACCGGCGGCAGTCTCGACCCGTTCAGCGCCTCTGCGATCTTCTTCCTCAGCTCGTTTACTTCTTTTACCATCATGTCGCCTCCTCGGTACCCTCCGTCACGTTTCCGGAGGTGTTGATGCTGGCCCCGTTAAAGGTGAGGCTCGTTCCCTTGATGCTCACAGCTCCGCTGGCCGCTATCTGGATATACGCGCTGTTGTCGCTCAGTGCCAGATACACCGAGCCGCTGTCTGCCATGATTCGCACGGCTCCATAGGAAAACAGCTCCACCGCCGAGGAAGCCGTGCTGGCGCCCGTGATGCTCAGCCATCCCCGGTCGCCAATGTTGAGGTTGAGCGAGTCCAGCCCGCCGTAGGTGTTTGTGCTTACCGTTGCGGCCAGCGCCGTCAGCTCCTGCACGTCCGCGATCAGCGACGAAAGCTGCATCTGAATGCTGGTGTAGTTGCCGTTCTGGTTGAGCAGCAGATCGCTTGCCTTGATGGAGCCGGTGATATCCGCGCCCGTCGCGGTCAGCTTGCCGCTTGCGTCCACCTTGAATGCGCTCCCGATGGAAAGCCCGTCCGTGCCGAAGTAGAGCCCCGCCCCGCCCCATGTGTTGTCGGTGCGGTAGATGCTGCTCTCGGAGATGCTCCACGGCCCGAAGCTCGACCCCGCCGCCGCCGTGACCGTCCCGGACAGCACCGCGTCGAATGCCTCCAGCGTCCCGGAAGGGAAGTGGAGCTTTTTCTGTGCCAGATAGGCGACCTCACTGCCGCCCTGCCAGAAGCTGACCCTGCCGGACGTGACGGTCAGCAGCTCGTTCTGTGTCTTGTCGATCACTTCCTTGTCGTTGGACACGGTCGTCTCGATGTTGCCGACGCCCACGCCATAGACCGGCGTCACGCCGTTGTAGTACAGCAGCCCCGTCTTGACGTACTGCTTCGAGTTCACGGTAAAAGCGTTGTTGACGCCCGCCGAGAACTCATACAGCTGCCGGATGCCGAATTCGTTTCCGTCAATGGTCATACTGGCCTCCTGCCAGTACTTCCCGAAGTCCGACACGGCCACATAATTTCCGCTGAGCTTGAGCTTGAATGCCTCGGAGTTCTCCGCCGCGAAATCCGCCGTCTTGATGATGAGCGTCTTGAGCGCGGCAAAGCCGCTCAGCTCCGTCAGCCGCTCCTCCTTCGACAGTGCGCTTGCATCGATGGCCTGCGAGATCTGCGTGAGCACCGCGCCCGCCGACCAGTCCGCACCGTTGAGTTCGTCCGTCAGCTGTACCAGATACCGCCGCAGCCCGTCCAGCTGCTGCGCGGCGTCCCCGCCGGTCATGGGCGGGTACTGTAAAGTCAGGCTCCCCATATGCGCCTCACAGATGGATGAACGGAGCCGTCATGCGCGGCATGTTCGTCCGGTTATAAAAATCCTGATACGCCGTGTAGTAGGCGTTGTACTTGGTCATGGCGTTGTTATACCGCGTCATTTCGCCGTTGGCGTCCGCGATCTTCATTTCGAGGTACCACCGGTAGATCTCGTCATACGGCCACGGAATGCGCAGCTTCGTGTCGAGATCGACCGTTTCCGGATACCCTTCGAACGTCTGTTCGCTTGGCTTCTCCTGCGGCACACAGCCGCACCATTCGCGGTCGAGCGGATCGCGCGTCCGCACCCACGGCTCGCAGACCGGATTCCCGCTCCCGTGTGTTTTTTCTATTTCCAGATAGACCACGCCGTCCAGCTCACTGAGCCAGCGCACCTTATCGATGTTCTCATATTGATTTGGCGTGAGCCGGTCAACGGCTTCGATCGCCTCTCGGATGGTCATGCTCACTGCCTCCTTTTCACATTCCAAATTCGATAAAAGGGCCGCTTGCGCGGCCCTCTTTATCACTGCTGCTGCATTTCGTGGACGCGCTCAAAAAGCTCCGTCTCCTGCATCTGCGCGTGCTCCAGCACCTCGGCCACCGCCAGCGGCACCTCCACGGGCTTGCCGCGCGGCACCTGATATGCCTTGCCGTTGATGCATACGAACTCGAACTGCTGTTCTGTCTCCGATGCGCGCGGCAGGAAGATGCTCTTCGTTGCCTGCGCTTCGTCCTTGGTCTTTACCTCTTTCTTGGTCTCTACCTCTGCCATGGTTTCCCTCCTTAGTTGGCCTCGTCCGTGCCGGAGTACTCCGACAGGCTCTCCACGCGGACCATGCGATCCTGATAGAGGATCTTCGTCGCGGTTGAGAACTTATAGCCGAGCGTGCTGAACTGGTCCAGCGGGCCGCCCGCCTGCTCCTTGCTCTTGACGATCATTTCCAGACCGCCGCCCTCCGGATCGATCATACCGAAGGCGTCCTTGCCGAGGAAGAGCGTGGAATACACGCTGTAGTAGGTCGCCGCAGGCGTACCGCCCGAACCTGCTGCCGTCTTGACGGGGCAGGTGCTGTTGTTCCAGATCTTCGCCTCGGTCGTCTCGATGAAGCGCACGCCGTGCAGCTCGCCGATCTCTCCGGTGAACAGCGGCGTTACCGCTGCGTACTTGTGCGCCTCGATCCACTCCTTGTTCTCGCGCAGGTCGTAGGAGACCGACGGGTGGATGATCGCGACGTACTTTCCGTTGATCGTCGGGGCCTTGAGCTTTTTCAGCGTGGTCACGGCCTTGTTGACCTCGGTCGGGGTAAGCTTGGACGTGGCGTCCATGCCTGCTCTGGTCTCGACGGCAGTGTGCGCGCCTGCTGCGCTCACCTTGTCGCAGTAGTGGACGGTCGTACCAGCCGCGAGGGTGTCTCGCACAAGCTTGTCCTGCGTGGTGCCTGCCGAAGCGCCCAGCTCCTCGGTCGCACCGAGGATCACATTGTCGATGGCATGCAGCTCCAGCTGATCGGATACCGTCAGATAGGTGCCGTACTGGAGGATGCTTGCCGTCATGCTCGACTGTCCGAACTTCTGGCCGGTGGGAATGACGCCCTCGGTCAGTGCCGAAGCGTCCGCGAGGGTGTTGAACTTTCTCCATTCGACCTTCTTGCCCCGGCCCTTCGGCAGCGGCTGCTTTCTGGCGAACTGCGCGTGAATGAGGTTCGGACGCGCGTTTTCCAGCAGCTCCGTGTCGTAGTAGGTCTTCATCAGCGACGACAGGTCGTTGGGCGCTGCGAACGCCGTGGTCGAGCCGTCGTAAGCGTTTACATAGTTCTGCGTGGTGTTGACCAGCGCACCGCCGCCGCCGCCGACGTCCGGCGCGCAGCAAATATGCATGAGTTTCGAAAGATTAAACAAAATATAGCTCCCTTCCCGGGGCTAAAGATGCTCAGAAGGTGATCTTCTCGCCCCGATTGACTCGTGCGCGAATTTCGTCGCGCTGTTGTTTCGTGAGCTTTCGAGGGTCAAACTGTACGGGCATTCCGTTCCCTGCGTTGGCCGCGCCCTCCGGAGGGCGCATCCCGTTTGCCTGGATACCGGCTACGATCTGCTGCTGTGTTGCCTGCGCGACGGCGCGCGTCCGCGCTGCCGCCAGCTCCGCCTTGTGTACGACCTCATAGGCCGTCAGCGCCGGGACGCCGTTGGAGACCAGCCGCCCGAAGTCCGGGTTTGCCAGCTCCTGCGACAGATCCGCCTGCGGGTACATCGCCTGCACCTCCGCGAACTGCCCGACGATGCGGTCAAATTCCGCCCGCCGCTGCATCTCTCCCTGTGCCGCTGCATTCTCGCGCTGGAGTGCGGCGTTCTGCCGCTCCAGCTGCTTCGTGTGCATCAGCGTTTCCAGCGGGATGCCCTTCTCCATGGCCTCGGCCTCATAAAGACGCTTGTCGTCGGTCAGCCTTCTGGTCAGCGCGTCATAGTCGATCTTGTCCGGATCGGAGACGTCGATGCCGTACTGCTGGCCCAGCACATCGAGGATCGGGGAGAACTTGCTGATCGTCGCTTTCGTGCCCTTGAGCCGTTCCATGACGGCTTTCTTCACGCGCTGATCGTACTCCGTTTTGTACTTGCCCTTGATGAGACTCTCGAAAGTTTCTTCCTGCTGCACCTGAGCGCCGGGTGCGTTCTGACTGGTCGGCGGGAAGCCCGGGCTGCCCTGCGGACCTGTCGGGTCTCCGGCCGGACCGTTCTGGGTCGCAACCGGGCTGCTCGTGTTCGGCTGGGCGTTGGCCGTCATACCGCCCATGCCGCCTGCATCGGCGGCGAAAAATGGGATAAACGATTTGTAAAACATATGGTTCCTTTCAGCCCGTCGGTGGGCGAGCCCTTGAATTTATCTCGTCGCGCTGTGCGCGGTCGATACGTTTTCTGCCGCTCAGTCCGGCTGCGTGCTCTTCTGCGACTGCTCACGCGCATCCTTCACGGTCTTTGCCTCCGTGCCCGCTCCTTCGCCTGGCATTTCTGCCTTTGCGCTTCCGGCGGCCGGAGCCTGTGTCTGTGCATCCGCGCCAAGGATCTGCTGTGCCAGCCCGTCCGCCATGGCCGGGTCGAAGCGCTCCGCCAGTGCCAGCGCCATCTGCTGCCAGCTTGCCAGCTCCTGCTGGAGCGTCCCGTTCTGCGCGATCTTCTGGCTGATCTCGTCCTTGCCGTCGAAATCCATCATGTCAAGCGTCGCCAGCGCCTGATCCGCCCTTGTCGGGTCGAAGAATCCGAGCTGATAGAATTGCAGCGCCAGCTCGTTCTGGCTGAGCCTCGTATATTCGGAGGACTTCTGCGCGGATACCTCGATATCGAATACCGGCTTTCGCCAGGACACATCTCCGCCAAGGCCCAGCATCTCCTGCTGCTTGAGGTTCTGGTTGGAGTAGGTGACGTATTCCTCCGTCCCGAGCTGGCCCCGGATGCGGAACTTTCTCGGCAGATCGTAAAACTGCCGGATGCGCTCGATCACCATGCGGATGAGCCGTGCGTATGCCCGGTATGCCGAGCGCGTCGCGTCCTTGGAGCTTCTCCCGGACGCCTCCTGCAATGCGGCAATGGCGCTGGCCGCCGTCACGCCGGAGGACACCGAGCCGTTGTTTACGTCCGTGTTGCCGGTCGTCCACTTCAGCTCCTCGATCTTGTTCTGAATGACGTTTATGCAGTTGGCCGATAGGGGACTGACCGTGATCGGCAGCACGCTGTCCTGCCCGAGGTTGCCGTCCGTGTGTACAAACGGCTTGCGCCAGTCGGCGTATTCCTTTTCGCTGATGGATCCGTCCGAGCGGACAAACCAGCGCGGCGTGGACGCCATCACCGAGTTTTTGAGGATCGCCTGATTGAGCAGGTCGATCTGCTCCTGTGCGCTCTTTCCGATGTCGATGTAGCCATATCCGGCAATGGAGCCCTTCACCGGGAAAAGCGCGTCGATCA
>ENA-UEQW01001529-UEQW01001529.1-human-gut-metagenome-genome-assembly--contig:-NODE-1529-length-18932-cov-5.034368_pt1 | contig 18932 bp, 32 predicted proteins | sample MGYA00242947_ERZ507947 | MGnify/ENA primary metagenome ERZ507947 (study PRJEB26167, sample SAMN06115421) | human gut metagenome | host: Homo sapiens | place: China:Guizhou | collected 2015-03-17... | reverse complement strand
GTACGCTGTTGAATCCCTCTGTCTCTCCACTCATCGAAGGAGAGCAGATACAACCTCAGTCTAAATGAGCACTCTCAAAACGTATGTAACGGCAAGTATTCTCCTCATTCAATGCTGACTCCCGCTATCTACCTCTCCCTGACGCAATCACGCATCCATCGATATTGCGTGGATATACACAATTCATCCTTATGTATCCATTCTCATGCTATCAAATCCATTCAATGTATTGCAAACGACACCTCACTCGCAATTCCTCACTCCACACTCCATTTCCTTCCATCCAATTCATTACTATCATGCAAGTAGTACATAACCACATTCAAAACCACAGTCATTGGAATGATCTACATTTCGTTCCACCTCACCCTTCACATCCTTTCATACAACATCCTCTTCATTCTCATCACATTTCCCACCCTCATTCATTGATTCAAAAGTGTGGGATATCCCTCAACATGACAAGTTCTTTTCGCGATTCACTACTCCCACCCCTTATGATTCGTAGAAACGCACAGCAAGACCGGTATGACCTCATGGAAGTGGGTCTTGTCCTGTTTGAGTGAAATGAAGAATGGCAGGGCAAATCGTGGGGAAGAAGCAACCACACTGCTGGAGCAGCAGAATCAAGAGCACATTTCCCTGTTGAAGGATCGCGTTTCGGCGTTGAAGACTGTACGCGAAGGTTATGGCATTCATGGAATAGCTCGCTGTCGACATTGGCAATGAAGTGAAGAGCCAGAACCGTTTCCTCGACGAGATGGTTCTCTCTTGCATATTCTTCTCACTGCGTAGGACCATTCCATGAGTGGACTCACAGGAATGTTTTCGACAACAATGAACAAGATCGGGGAAGCCATGTCCTTTTCTTCGGGCTCAGGCATTTGCGTTTTAGTTGTTTTTATGGTTATTGTATTTGTATTCTTGTGGAGAGTTCTCCGATGATGCTGTTTGTTGAAGAGACGCAGGGTAAGTGTCATTCTCTCAATACGTGTATGTGTTAAAGAAACCCTCCATAAATGACAGCTAATGGACGACTCTCTTCAAGCACCTGGATGCCCGCAAGAGAAGTGGAACGCTACGACAAGGCGGACTCGCGCGTGTGTGATAAAACCGCTACCCATCAACCCACCAAGCCACTCCAACCAGTTGAATGTAATCCGACCACGCATAGCCTCGCCCCAGATCCGAGATACTCACGCCCATCCAGTTGTGAGGCTCCCGAATCTTCAATCCCTTCGCTGGCAGCTCGCTTCTCGTTGCCATGGCTCCGGGCAGCAGACACGACAGCTTCGAGGTGTCGATCGCCGGCTCGCTGTACTCGCCGCACACCACGTCCGTCACATCCACGCGAGGGAACCGTGCGTCCACCAGTGATAGCGGCTTCAGCGGCTTCAGTGTGAACTGTCCCGCGATCGTGTTCGGACCTGACGTCATGACAATTGGCTTTGCTGTGTCGGACGTCGCACCCGTCATCTTCGTTGTGTCGGACGTCACACCACCCACCTTCATCGGATCGGACGTCATTTCACCCACCTTCATCGGATCGGACGTCATTTCACCCACCTTCATCGGATCGGACGTCATTTCACCCATCTTCGTATCACCCAACATCACTTCACCCACCTTCACCAAATCCACACTCTTCAACACCGCGTGCTTCCTGTGCACCTACTCCTCACACCCCTCCATCAAAACTACGAAGAGACGCGTGGCGCCCAGCGCATTACGATCTCTCAGTTCCGCGGGGAGAGAGGGGAGGACGCGCTGCACCTCGTCGTGAAGGAGGGAAAAGTCCAGAAGAGGAATACGCGCCACGCCCATCCACCGAGCCCGCTTGCCGTTCCCGTCCACCACGAACTACAAATGAGGGGATGCCCCAACGCACACCTCCTTGGGATAGAACTTGTACAGCTTGGTGTCCGGCGTGGCCACCAGCTTTTCCAGCTCCGGCGGAAGAATGGAGTCGAAGGGCGTGCGCGTCTACGCCTCACCTCCCACGCCCTCGCCTACAGCGATCACGGCCTCCAGCTTGCTGATGGGCTGTCCCTTGGTGAAGGAGACGGTGACGTTGTTCATGGCGGAGAGGTCACGCAGCAGCGGCGCGTAGTGCTGCGGGTAGTACCAGTCCCACGATACGCAGCCCTTGCAGTAGTACTTCATGATCCACGTCAGACCCAGCATGTACTCCTGACACACGCGCTCGATCGACACGCGGTCGGAGGGCGCGATGCCCATCTTCTTCAGGTAGTACTCGTCGCTCCAGTTGCTCCGACTGTAGTCCACCTACGCCTTCACACGCCTCGGCTTCCGCTACGTCGTTCTTCGGGACGTTGTCGTAGTACGCCTTCACCAGCTGGCGCAGACGGAGATCGAATCTACCCGTCACACACGCTCGCCACCCTCACATCTGGATCGTCTTCACGTACTTCTGGTCGCCGGGCTCCTTGGAGTTCATCACGTTGTCGATCATGTGCTTGATGAACAGGTTCACCAGATTCACGCTCTCCTCGTCGCCCAGCTCCAGGTCCTTCGTCGCCTCCTCCTTCATCTGCGGACGCTGCAGGTTGCCCACCGTGTACTTGCCGAACAGCCGCTTCCGCCGGAGAATGTTGCCCTCGTTGGCGAACACCTCGCTCATCAGCGACTGCACCTGCAAGTAGTTGATCGACCCGCCGGGCTGGATGATGTAGTCCGACCACGTGGGCAGCAGCCGCCGGTAGATGTTCATCAGCATCGTGACGGCGCCCTCGCGGATGTCGAGCAGTGGCAGCGACGGCAGGAAGTCGTTCCCGACGAAGATGCACAGGAAGACGTAGTCGTCGATGATGCGCTCCAGGTCGTACGGCATCTTCAGCTGCGACGCCACCGGCTTCATCTCCAGGTCGATGTACTCGCGCAGCGTGCTGATCGACAGCACCTGCAACGGGCGGTGGTAGAAGCGACTCGCCTTGTCGCTGGCGCCCAGCTTCTTGCGAGGCAGCTGCGCACACTCGCGCGTGCTAGGTGTGAGGGAATGGGCATGACGTTACGTGTGGTCCACAGAGCCGCAAATGGCGCAGCGCGAGGCGAAGAGCTGCTCCACGAGGATGTAGAAATTGGGCTCGTGGGAGGAGAGCGCGAGCATCGAAAGATCAGCGTCAAGACCGTGGATGATGTGGCTCTGGTTGGGACTGTAGCCGGGCTGCGTGCGCTGACTGCGGATGAATTCCATGATCTTGTGCTCTCCCTCCCCCGGAATGTCGCTGTCGCTGATGACGACGTTCAGGTTCTGGAAGGAGGAGTGCGTCTGGAGCGTCTTGGAGACGTAGTAGTCCAGAAACACGCTCAGCTTCTTCATGAACTCCGTTCCCGGGAAAATGTTCAGCGCGTTAAACGACTCTTCCTCCTCGTCAATGTCGGGGGGAAAGGCGAAGCCCTCCGCAATCATGTCCCGCTTGAGTTGCTCCTCGATGCGTTTGATCTCCACACTCTCCTACACGTCAGAAAACGAGAAGAATGCGACGAGGCCCGCTCGGAAACGACGTCCGCGCTGCTCCTTCACCTTCGCGCGTGGTGCAACGCCGTCAACGGACATGAAGAGCAGCTTCTGCGGGTTCACGGATGCCAGCAACCGGTCGAGGTAGCTACCGTGAAGAAGAGGAAGGAATCCTACTTTTGCAGATTCTCAAACACGTCGTCCTCGTTGCGCGGAATGGAACTCAGCACCTGGCCGTGCGCGCAGTCGTGAATGATGCCGTTCATGTCGATGTAGAAGTTGTCGAACACAAAGCGATTCCTCCCCGTTTGCGATGACGCCTCCTCGTTCCCTCCGTCATTCGGACCACTCGCATTGCCGCCCGTGAGTTGCTTCAAAATGAGGGGATACTTCTTGCACAGCCATCGCGTATACGTCGGAATCCCCATGACGCAACCAAACTCCAAGCCGTTGACCAGAAAACTGACAACAAACGAGCGATGAAACGCCCGTTGGAGAGGCCGTTTTCCTTCAAAGTGTTGGGCGAAGGTGTGGCGTGTTCATGCAACGCACTGGAGGGCCCAAACTGTCTTCATGATGATTCTTCCTCACTTTCAATATTCACGACTCTCATCACTTTTACAACGCAATGCCATCAACAACCAACAGAACAACACACGCGTTAGAGAGAACAGAAAGGCAGAGCACTCAAATCCAATCCCTCTATTTGTATCCTATACACTACCATTCACCCAGGGGCCTCCCCTTTCTCGTTTTCATTTCCTGCCCACGCATAGTATTGCTATTCTTCTTCGTATCGATACGATAATTTAGAATGGGTAAGGGGTAAGTAGCGAGTGCATTTGTTTGGGAAGGAATGGGTTGTCTTGCTGCGGCGTTCGTCGTGGGCGTGTTTTCTAACTGCGAGTTTAGTAAACCTTGTGGTATTCGTGCTGCTCGCAAGCTTCGTGTTGTCCGTCGTCAGGAGAGATGGGCCGATAAGGTTTGCACTCGTCTCGCTCCCTTTCATGGAATAGAAGTACAAGAAGGGTCACAACATTTCTTCCATTAAGGCTAACGTCCTCGGTGGCGCTACCATGGCTAAGGGTATTGTCCTCGAGAAGGTGTAATCAATTCTCTCCTTTTCACGAATCATAGGGGTGTGGAAGCCAAGCAGCCCAACTCCGCCATTCGTAAGTGCGTGCGTGTGCAGCTGATCAAGAACGGCAAGAAGATCACTGCCTTCGTTCCTCGCGATGGTTGCTTGAACTACGTGGACGAGAACGACGAGGTGCTGATTGCCGGTTTCGGTCGTTCGGGTCACGCTGTGGGTGATATTCCGGGAGTCCGTTTCAAGGTGGTCTGCGTGTCCAAGACCTCTCTTCTCGCTCTGTTCCGCCAGAAGAAGGAGAAGCCTCATAGTTAACGCGTCCGTGTGAGGAGTATGAAGAAGATTGTATGACTTGTTTGCCACAAACACGCGTACAACAGGCCCTGCACCATGCGGATGAACATCTGCACCTTCTTGTCGCTCAGCGGACAGTGGGGCGGGGATCGCTCAGGGGCGTCGTACAGCTCGGCCGAGACTTCCATGGTCTATTGCTCACTCTCCCATCTCATCCCCACGTCCTTGTCATGGAACCGCGCATTCGCCTCGTCTTCAAACATCTTCCGGAGTGGCGTTAAGGATCGCACCCAACCTCACGCAAGGATATAGTTCTCGCTCTCCGAAACCATGTATAGCTGGGACTCCATGTCGCGGAAGAAGGAACGCATTCCGAAGTTGGGACTTCCGATCGTCACCAATGCATCGCTCGAGCCCTGCGGGAACAGCCACAGCCCCTTCGAGTGGTACGTCCAGTCCTTGTTGAGGTATTCCAAGCTACTAATTACTCCCGTCTCCAGTGATCACAAATGCGCATCTGCCTTCTCGTCTCGACAGCCGTGGAAGAAATTGCACTGCAACTATTCGTCACGCTCACTCCTCAACCCCACAATGTTATAGCACGCAGGGATCACGGACGCGAAGCCGGGGTCGTGGAAGAAGCTGTTGGCTTGCGGCGCCGCGAAGAGAAAACGCATCGTGCTGCGATAGTGCGCGAGCTTCTCTGCGATCTCCTTCGGGAAGTTGACGTAACCCGAGGTGAGGTACAGGTCCACCTTGTCGAAGCGAGAGGCGATATCGAGGCACTCCTTGAACAGGGCGTAGTCCGTGGTGAGGTTCACTGCCTCCTGCTGGAAGGCGGGGAAGACGAGCACGTCGGAATCTGTGTGTGTGGGTGAGGAGGTGGTGCTCGCGGGAGGGGCGTCATTTGCGTGAAGCGCGCCATCCGCGTGAGAAGAAGCACCACCCAAATGATTGTCCGATGCAACTCCATTGCGGAGCAGATCAAGCACTCTCTGTCGGAAGGCTTGGTTGGTTCGCTGGCTTGACGCTATGCATAACAGAACGCTCGCAACGCAGACTGAAACGAACGAGCTTTCCAGTGTCCGGCGAGAGGTGGGAAGAGTACTGCGATAAGATAGAGAAAAAGCTAGACGTGAGGAGAACGAGGGAAAGACACTTGACATAGAAGGAGGCGAGATTTGGACAATTCTCAAAGAGGACATAGCGGTCGATGCGGGTGGTGAAGTAATCGTTGGAGAGATTGGCTCCGCTGATCACAACGTTGTCATCAAAGAGATAGCACTTAATGTGGTATACGCTCAGCGTCTCATTCCAGCGAGGGGGCAAGAACTGCGTGACGAGGTTCTCCGATAGCACGGGTGTGTAAAAGAACGCCTGGTGACTAGCGGTTACAAGGGAGAACGAATCCCACCGTTCCTTAAACTCCATGAGGAGCGGCTCTAGCATGCCGGCACAGCTCTTTCCCTTAACAGAGCGACAGCCTCTTCCCTACAACTCAAGATCAGCCAACACGCGCACTCTGTCCAAGAACCACTGCACCTTCAATTCCTTGTTCTTCCGCATTGCGCGCGCAATCGTTTGCAGCAACTGCTCTTCCAGCTCTCCCGTTCCGAGATAACTACGCGTGACCAAACCGCACCAAACGAACAGCGATGACAGCAGGATGCGCTTCTTTGCGTGGGCACACTGCTCCTACACTTGATTCCCACACAGCTTCCTTCTACCAGCAGCGTATTGTAGAATTCGTCGGGCTTTAACATGATCTATGCGGTTGCACTGCCCTTTCGTCGCTTACTCGCATCTGCTTTGAACTACAAGGAATGCCCCGAATACCGAGCGCTTCCATCGAAAACGATATGTTCTTCGCAAACAGAGAGTTAAACTCCATTGTACACCGTGTGAATAGCGCGTTATCGGCGCAACAACAGAGGGAGTTTCATTCTGTGTTCCAAAGACAGTGGCTCATTATTACAGATAGCACTCGACTGACGCAGTCCGACTCCAACCTCCCGGTGGAAAGGGGAGTTGTGTTGGAAACACATGACTGAACACACTTTTTTACGATAGAATGCTATATCCGGCGATTTTCATTGTTCTGTGCTTCATCTACATGGAGCCCGTGAGCGACAGCATCATCGAGCCGAAGGACATGATGGACGTTGTTGTCTCCGTTCTGTCCAAGCCGTACATCTCGCAATATCCGCAGTACTTCCCCTACGAGAAACTCCTTTGGGTCGTCGCCCTGGCGAGTGCTCTCTTGGGTTTCAACAGGGTCTTCTCGCTGTACGGCTTTTTGGCCATGATCGTCATCGGCACGTTCCAATCGATGGGCGATATTGAGGACTGGGATTATGTCTGGCTGGTCTCCAACTCGGTCGCCATGTACATCGTTGGACTGTACTTCCTGAACGAGTTCGCCTTCCCACAGAACGAGTTCAGCTGGAAGAATGCTCGCAAATCGCGTCTGTGGCTCCTCGCCTTTTTCCCTCTTCTGTTGTGGTGCCCGATCAAGTACCAGGACAAGGCGTTTGTGTGGGATTTCTCTCTGAATACCCTCCTCTTTGGTGATAGCGCCACGGCGTTCTGTTATGTCGCCCCGACCCTGCTCGCTGTCATGTGCATCTTCTACCCCCACGTGGACCGGCCCCTGTTCGGAGTGACCACATTCGTGTGTTCCTTGTTCGGAGCGGCCTCCATGATTGCGTTCGGAATGAGACGCATGATTCCGATCATTGTTATGCACATCCCGCTCGTCGTCGTGTCTCTCTACGGCTACTACCTTTACTTCTTCGCGAACGAGCCTGCCATCATAAAAGAAAAGAACGAATAGTGCGTGTTTGTTATCCAAGCGTCCGAGTGGGAGAATCGAATCGGAGTTCATAATCGGGACTGTCTTGTCCCTATTGTTTTCGACCATTGCATCTCTCCTTGCTCAACCATAATCGGTTTCACCTTTTGTAGCAATGGTAAGTCCTCTTTCTTCTCTTCTTTTCTGTCGCGCTGTCACGACGACTTCCGTTTTGAGCAAAGCTGTTTGGATGAGACTAACGTGCCGTTGTAGCCTAGTAGATTTAGCAAGAACAGAAAGGCCAGAGGTCACGTCAGTGCCGGTCACGGTCGTATTGGTGGGTGTTTAGACGAGATCGCGTAACGCTCTAGGTAAGCATCGTTGCCATCCTTCGGGTCGTGGTAAGGCCGGTGGTCAGCACCATATGCGCATCCTGTTCGATAAGTTGTAAGGGTTTGACGAGTTGGAGCGTGACGCGTCTAGCCACCCCGGTTACTTCGGTAAGGTCGGTATGAGACACTTCCACCTGAAGCGCAACCTCTACTACTGCCCCACGATGAACCTGGACGAGCTGTGGAGTGTTCTTCCTGAGGAGGCTCAGGAGCAGGCGAAGAAGGACGCCACCAAGGCTCCCGTGATCGACCTCACGCAGCACGGCGTGTTCAAGCTCCTCGGCAGAGGCCGCATCGACAGACCTGTTGTGGTGAAGACCAAGTTCATCAGCAGCATTGCTGAGCAGAAGATCAAGGCTGCTGGAGGTGCCTGCATCCTCACTGCTTAAACTGTTAAAGTACGATGAATCGATACTCTTTGCCTTGTTTGTTGTGAGGAAATGGAGAACTCGCTCAAGTCGGATATCATTCTCTACAGGCGGTTCTACTCGCGCTGCATGCAGCAAATCGAGTCCCTATCCCACGATGACTTTGTGCGAAAGAACGAGGCGTATTTGACCTTCGTATCCTATCAGAAGCGGTTACAGTACCCGAATCGGCTATGATCCTAAGGAATAGAGAGCTCTTCGACGAAATGATGCTTCTCATCAAAGATACGCCCGGACTCCTGACCCAAACGCAAATCGATTCACTGCGGTCCTCTATGGACGTATATCAAGCCAAGGCAACGCAATTGAAGGCGGTAGCATCCAGTTTCCTTCTTTCATGTGCAGATTCCGCCTCGCAATGAGAGGAAGAACACGCCCCGCAGTGAGAGAAAGAACACAATAGAAGAGGAAGTCGCGACGCAAGTGGTGTGCTGTCGGGAGGGATCATTGCGTAGAAGGAAACAAAGGACACGACAAGTGCTCCGTCTCTGCAAGAAATGCGCACGCTCCTTGGGTTGGATGCGACACAGTCTCGAGCTACGGGCAAGGAAGTGGACGAAAAGCGACACCAGCAATTCAAAGATGAGATCATGAGCGAGATTATCGACAGAACGAGTCGCATTCGAGAAGTCGGAAGTCGTGTTTGCTACGGGTTGTGAGCGTGTAGAAGCGATTCAAGAGACAGTCGCTGAGAGCAATCAGGCACTGGATACGACGGCAGAGCTCCAGGATCGCAATCTGCATGCCGTTGAGAAGCAGACGTCGCGCATCCATGAGGTGCGCTCGAGCTTCTGCGGCTCCATTTTCCGCGACCTGAAGTACCTCATTCTGGCGGGCATCGCGTTCTCTTTGTGTTTCATCGTGATTCTGTTCCTTCCGAAGCCGAAATAGTGTTGTTTGTTCCAGCACACGCGTTTGTCAGAGATGCGGATTTGAGGCACGACGGCGTTTCGCTCAAGGTGGACAGCCACTCACATATTGTCTCGGGTAGTGTTGGAAGAAGGTGAGGGAGGGAGCGAGGAGAGTTGATGAATAGGAATGGAGTGGACGCCCAATTCTGATGCCATCCAGGGACTTGCTGGCATTCTGTCGCTAAATAACAGAACAAGCACGGAGTTCATCTCGAATTCGTACGATGTAGCGCTCCGTGTTCTGATGCCTCATCCCTAGCAACTGCAGGAAGCGAGAAAGAATCCTGAATTCCTGAAGTACATCGTGTACATATTCGCGTACGGCGACAAGTGCGGCTTCGCCTCGAACATTCGGATTATTGCCGGCTTCACGCTGAAGTCGAGTCTGCCGCTGCTGTTCAACTCGGAGTCGGAGGAGGACAAACAGTACATTCGCTCGTGCGTGCTCCAGACTCTAATCGATCCTCTGGTGCAGATACGCAACGCGTCGGGCGTTATCATCACGCAGCTCGTCCTGCTGAGCAGTCTGGAGTCGTGGCCGGAGCTGCTCCCCGCTCTGATGGAGTTGCTGAAGAGCAACAACAAGGACTGCATCACCACCGCGCTGAGCTGTCTCAGCAAGATGATGGAGGACAACATCTACGAGTTCGACACGCCGGCGCTGAACTACCCCCTCAATCAGCTGATTCCCTTGTTCCTGTCCTTCTTCGAGTACCCCGACGAGGAGGTCGTGTACCACAGCGTGAACTGCATGCGCTTCACCATCGACGCCATGCCGAACGCCCTCCTGTCGAACATGGACAACTATCTCCGCGTGTGTTCTTCTTCATGTGCGTGAGGTGTAGGGACTGTCGTGGCTGCTGACGCGCGCAAATGACGAGACGCTCGCGCTCATCTGCAATTCTCTGGTGTCGATCCTCGGAGTCCGCGTCGACGCATTAGCGAATTGTCTCACCGACGTGTTCGGCTTCATGCTCCAAATGTCCCAGCACCACAACGCCTTCGTCGCCACGCAAGCCACAGGTGTGTATTGCCTCCCTTCCATGAATTCCAGAATTCTGGAGTGTTTTTGCCACCCTGGACGCGGACGAGTCGCTCTTCAAACTGCTCAACCCGTTCCTGCCCCAGCTGGTTCCCCTGCTCCTCAAGGTATGTCCTCGCCTCTCTCTCAACCCCAGAACATGCGCTACAGCGACGACGAGCTCGAACGACTGAACGTGGACAGCTCGTCGCAGGTAGATGCCAACGGAGTGCGACCCTTCATTTACCGCGGGGATAAGGAGGAACGGTAGGAGCGGCGAGGCGTGTTGAGAGGCAGAAAGGACCAGATCAACGACGACGAGGGCGAGTGGACGCTGCGCCGCGCCTCCGCGTGGTCGCTGGACTGCTGCGCCAACACGTACTCCGCCGAGGTGTTCGACATCATCATGCCACTTATCTCCGTTCTCCTGCGCGGGCGACGTCACCCGTAGAATGGACTCAACAGCATGGACTGGTTGGAGCAGGAGGCGGCGCTCCTCGCGCTGGGCGCCATTTCGGGCGGTTGCTCGGTGTTCCTGTCGGAGAGCATGCCGGGTATCTACGCGTTCTTCCTCCAGCTCCTGCACAACACCTCAAATCCGCTGTTGTTCCGCATCGCGGGATGGACGGTGTCGCAGTTCGCGGACTGGATGGTGGAGTCGCTGTCCAAGCCGCAGATGGACGAGCTGATGAGCCTGCTGCTGAGTCGCATGAACAGCGACAACTCGCAGGTGCAGCTCGCTTCGTCGAACTGCGTGTCAGTGCTGGTGGAGCACGGCGAGGAGAAGATCACCTCGTACTACGACGCGATCATCAAAACGATCTGTCATTGCTTCACCTTCTACGGAGTACCTTCCCCACCGCCGCGTGACCTGTAGGAACGCAACCAGCGCGTGTTGCTGTGCTGCATTGGCGATATGTGCACGGTGCTGATCGACACGCCCGACATCGACATCTGCGCCTACGCCGATATGCTGCTGCCGCCCATCATCAACAAGTGGAACCTGCTGGACGACCTAGACGAGGGTCTGCTGTCCATCCTGGAGTGCCTGTACTACCTCATCTCCGTACCGGTTGCACTGTGGAGTGAGTCGTAGGCGATGGGCGCCAACTTCGCCTCCATGGGCGAGAGCGTGTACGCGCGCTGCATGCGTATCATCGACACGGTCAACGTGGCGTACACCACGCAGTCGATGGAGGTGGGCGTGTGTGGAGCGAGTGAGGAGTAGACAGAGGCGCTGCCGGACAAGATGTTCGTGTCGTCATCACTGGACGTGATCAGCAGCGTCATCGGCTCCCTGCGCGAGGGCGCGCTGAAGCTGGTGCAGGACAGCAACCTGGTGAGTGTGGTGATGGGCTGCATGGACGACAACGACGACTGCGTGCGCCAATCCGCGTTCGCCGTCCTGGGCGACCTGTCGCAGTTCTGCTTCGAGGCGGTGCGACCCTTCTTCAAGTCGTTCACGATGTTGTGTGTGAAGCACATGAACGTGGAGTGCGCGTGGCGTGAGGCGGTGACGGCGTAGGTATCCCCAGGTCTGCAACAACGCCATCTGGTCGCTGGGCGAAATGACGCTGCGTATGGGCGAGGAGATGACGCCGTACGGGGAGATGATTCTGCCTCTGTTGATCTCGATGAACTCGCAGGCGCGCGTGTCGCCGGGGATCAAGGACAACTCCACCATCGCGATCTGCCGCTTCTGCTTCGTGTGTCCGCGCGTGGTGCCGTACGTGGTGCAGTACTTCCCCTCGTTGTGCATGAAGGTGGCGAAGCTGAGGGATACGGAGGAGAAGGAGCAGGCCACCAAGGGCTTGTGCGTGATTATCCAGCAGGCGCCCGAGGTCTTCCCGGAGTGCTTCCACAACTTCGTTGCCGTTGTGGCGTCGTGGTACGGGAGGATTGCGGGAGTGATTGCTAGGAACGCGATATCGAACATGGAGTTGGGGCAGATGATGCTGAATGTGTTGAATGGGTACAAGCAGAGCGCAGGCTCGGAATGGGAGTCATTTTACAACCAGAAGGTGGACATCCGGTTCAGGCAGATTTTGAGAAACAACTTCAATTTCTATTCGTGTGTTTGTTGAAATCGCAGGACTTGCGGCGATTCCACCGATGAAGAGGGAAGAGCTCGCGAAAAGGCGGTGTGCGTCCGCGAAGTGAAAGCAATCGTTTGTATTAGAAACAGCCGTACGTGTCACTGTCCGATGAAATGCGATCGCTGATCACGCCCTCGTTCTTGTCCACGACCTCCATGCGCATTTCTCCGTCCGGCGTAAGCGACGCTCTCACTCTCGTGTCCTCGTTCTCCTCGACCACGTTGATCGTCCGCTTCGGCGCTGGCGACATCAGCACACCCGAATTCCTTCTGCTGCTCTTCCGACTCGACTTCTGCTCGTCGATAATCACGCGATCCACCTCCTTGATCGCCATCGGCTCGAATCCGTTGTCGTCGTTCTATTCGTCACACTCCCACGTTACACTCACAAAAGACAGCGACAGCGACTCGATCGAGTTCTTCCGCGTGCCCGAGGCGATCTTCGGCGGCTTCACACTGGAGAAGGCGTCCGCGTTCACCGTCATGCCCGGCGCGTTGAACAGGTCCGTCTTCTCCTCCTTCGACACCTCGTTGAACTCGTCGTGCAGTTTGCGCAGCTGCTCGCGGCGCTTCAGCGTCCCCTTCTTCGCCAGCTTCTACTTGTCATCCGCCCTCGCCTCGCTCACCAGCTCCTCCACCGGCTCCTTCGTCAGTATATCCGTCGCTGATTGCTTCGCCAGTATATCCGTCGCTGACTGCTTCGCCGGATTCTTCGCCGACAGCTCCGCGCTCGTTCCCTCCTTCGCGCTCCCGCTCTTCCTGCCTCGTCTCGTCTTCTCCTGCGACTCGCTCTCCACTCCCGCGGCCTCCGTCAGCATCGCCGGCGGAAACGCCTCCTCGGTCGGGTTCAGCATCGGAATGTCCAGCGGCGTGGACTCCATCATCGACGCGCCGGTACCGATCGGTTGCAGCACCGACATCGCGTCCGTCGGCAGCGACGAGAAGTCGGGCTTCCCCGCGGGAGCGGAGGCGATCGCCGCCGTCGCCAGCGCCACCTGCTCGTCCTTGCGCGGTCGTCCTCGCTTGCGCCGGACCAGGTTGCCGTCCGCGTCGTAGATCAGCTTCGCGCGCGAACGCGTCTTCGCCTTCGGACGCGGGTTCTTGTTGTGCGACCCCTTCGGGCGACCAGGACGGCGCTTCTGCGGCTGCGCGGGCGGAGCGAGAGCGTCGGCGCCTTCGGGCGTCGCGGGCTTGGCGGTGCTGGCGAAGAGATCAGCGGAGAAGGGTTGTTCGTTAATGAAGCCGTTGGGAAGAGAGGGCTGCGGGTAGCTCATCAGGTCCTCGGGGTTCTGCGACTCGAAGAAGGGGTAGGCGGCTGGCGTGTCGCCCATCATCATCGGCGCAAACCCGAACAGCGGATTGGAGCCGTGGAGCGTCGTGTCCAGGTCGGGTCTGGAGTTGACGTTCGGAGTGAACTGCATCAGCGACTGCGCGTCGCGGTCGGAAGGGAGGAAGGGGATGGAGCCCATCATTTCTGTGTATGAGAGGATGGAGATTGGGATACGGTAGTTCGGACCCAGGCTGTATTGCAGCCCGTCTCCGTTCACTTCCTTGTTGGCGGCGTTTCTAAGCGTGAGAGGATGAGAATGGAGCGACTTCTTCTCGCGGATGAGATCCTCCTTCGTCTTCTTCAGAAGTTTGTTCTCCTCCGAGTCCTTTATCTAGGAGTGAGAAGTCGCGACGAAGGAGACAATCACGCGATCATGAAGCAGCTCCTTCCAGTCAAATGGAAACCCCTCCTTCAGCTTCCGCGAGTAGGACGCGCTGAAACCGTTGGCGATCGTCTTTTCCAGGTCCATGTCCCCCTAGTCCATTAGAGGAGACGGATTGCGCGTACAGAGAGCTCGTAAACGCTGTGTGTGTAGGTGTGCACCTTCTTCCCCTCCGTCACACTCTCCACGGGCGATGTCCGCCAGAGAATGTTATCCGGCAGCAACCGACCTACGCCGTGAGAGAATCGCCGTGGACGCACCCTCGATGATCACCGTGATTTTTCCCTTCAACGGGAAGACCTTGTAGAGACTCCACTGAGAAAGCTTCTTTAGCACGTCGTTGCTATGTCTAAAACGCTGTCCAAACGAGCAACCTTGAACATGCTGTTGAACCCGTGGAAGGTCTACAGGATCACCGAATCGACAGAGGCGTCGTACGCTTTGTTGGAACCCATTTCATTGCTCGCAGTGCTTTTCGTATTCGTTTGGATATCCATGGTAAACACAAAAACGGCTCAACAGTTCAAAGGGATATTCAAAAACTCCAACGCACAAAGGGGTAATTGGAGAGAGAATTGCGAATTGGTGGGAGAACTCGTGCTCGCGATTCTTGGACTCCAGAAATCGAGCCCATTTCGGTTATCAAACGAAAACGCGTCTATTGTAAACAAGACAGGATAAAGGGAACGTGACTACTCCTCCGCCTTCAACTCCTGCATCGCCAAGGTCTGCATCTCCATCATGCGCTGCTGCTGCTCCAGCATCGCCTCCTTCTTCTTCAGGTACTCGCGCTGCCAGTACGTCGTGAAGCCCTCCGGCTTCTCCCCGTTGATCTCCACCGGAATGTACTTCAAGTGGTCGCTCTTCGACATCTTCGGCGCGCTGAACGCTCCCGCGTTCGCGTCCACCATCTGCTGCATGTTGTTCGACGCCAGCGCCGGCGCGAAGCCCTCCAGCTCGGGGTCCGACAGCAGCGTCAGCGATGCGTCCGCCGTCTCGTTCTCCTCGGGCTTGAAGATGTTGATCTGCTGCAGGAAGGCCTTCTGACGCTCCTCCTTCGCCTCCTCCTCGCGATGCGCTTGCTACCCTTCAGTGCTCCGCACGATGCTTACGAGCTTTCGGAATCCAGTCACCGCGTCCTCGCCGTCAAGCTGCTTGATGTACTCGCGCACGTCCTCCACGTCGTTCAAGTAGATATCTACCCCTCACGAGGATGATGCGCGCATTACCCTCCAGCACGGGAATCAGGTCCAGCAGCGTCGTGTCCTTCACCTTCTTCACGTTCTTGAACGGCTTCACCACCATCACGTTCTCCTTCTAGACATCACCGGAAAGACGCACGATCACCTGCTCGTTCGCGTTGATGTTGTCGTCCAGAATAATCACGCGCTGCGGGTCGCGCGAGAAGTACGAGATGTCCTTCACGCGCGTTCCCTTGCGCAGCTTCATGCTGTCGCTGTAGAGGTAGCCCGAGCACACGTGGTTCTTGTCAATGTCCGGCATCAGCGTCATGCCGTAGCTCGCGTCCATATTTGATATGATGTAGATATCGTACATCGAAGACAGGTACATCAGCATCTTGTCCAGACCGGGACGGCGGATGTGGCGCTCGCCGTTCACCGCGTCCCATTCGTCCGTCATAATCGTGTCCTCGAGGTCAATGATCAGCGTTCGCAGCGGCTTTCCATCAGGACCGATGCGCGCGGGCTACACGTCATAGACTAAGATAGACGACTACGAAGAGATCGTTCGCCGTAATCTCCGTGTTCATCTTCCACAAACCCGTGATTCGTCCCTTTATCGTCCCGTAGTCCAGCTTCATCTGCTCCACGAAGGTGTGGTCCGACTTTGTGCCTATGCTCACACACAAACCGCCTCACCTACAGCGAAAGACTTCATATATGCCCAGACCCGCGAGGACACCGCACGTACCGAATACGGGATACGCCACCTTGTCGCTCATACGTGTCGAGAGCTTCTGGCCGCTTCCAGCCTTTCTTGGCACACTCTGCGAAGATGCCTTGCGGGGAATCGCTCCGGGAGCCGCTTTGCGAGGAATCTGGGGTTTTGCTTCCGCAAACGAGCGCGTTATCTACACTTCATTCCCCTTTTGCCGAAAACAACGGCCCGCTCGCAGGAAACGGAAATCGAATTCGCCTTCTTCGCAACCGTCGATAAGCGCTGCATTCTAGCTTGTTCTGTCCACTTTCAAGACGGGCAGAAATCGGGGCTGTTTTGAACAAACACAGATACTGCGCGTTCTCGCGAATCGCCTCCTGGAACATGCTCACCATGGAGTCGATGCACGAACCCAGCCGATACTGCTCGCTCGCCGCCACATACTGCTGTGCCATTCGCTTCTTCTCCTCGGGATGCTCGATCCAGTAGTCTATCTTCGCCGCGCAGTCCTTCGGATTGCCCGCCTTGAACAGCGACTGCTCGCACAAAGCGAACTGCGTCGTTGCGGAAATCCGGCTGTTGGCGATGACCGGCACGAGTCCGCACGCAAACGCCTCGATGCACGAAATCGCCTCGATCTCCACGTCCGACGCATGGACGTACAGGTCGCACATGTTCATCAAGTTCGCCAGCTCCGTCTGCGGATAGAAGCCAAATATGGCGGGGTTGGGCAGTTTCCGCGCCATGCGACGGAACTTCTCTTCCTTGGGTCCGTGCCCCGCGAGGATGAGCTGGATGGAGTTCGCGTATTTCGATAGGCAGCACGCCTTTATCAGCACGTCCTGTCTCTTCTCCTTCGACAACCGTCCGACCATAAGGATGCAGAACTTCCCCTTCAGCTGAGGGATCTTCGGGATGGGGTTGTAGCGGAAGATTTCGTTCACTCCGTTGGAAATCACGTGCAGCTTCGCCTTGTAGCCCGTCCTCTCCAGCTCGTTCGCGATAAATCGGCTCGGGCAGTGGATGTGCGTGTAGTCCGTGTAGAAGTAGTCACGCACCCACTTGTAGATCTGATTCGCCAGGCAGGAGCACTTGTCCAGTCCCAGATTATAGGTCACGTCCTCCGGCTGCACATGGAACGCCGCAGTACAGGGAATGTGCCGTACGGATGCCAGCTTCCTCACTCTCTTTGCGAGGGGAAAGGGCATATACACGTGCACAATGTCCGCTCCGTCCAATGCGCGCTGGATCACCGCGTCGTCTGCCTTGCCAAACACGATGCCGTTCCAACTTGCGATCGTAGCAGCCAGGTTGTGCGTATATCCAGGCACAATGTACAAGCCCTCCCCGGGCTCTCCCGTGGTGATTACACGGACTTCGTGACCACGCAGACGCAATTGTTGGACGAAGTTCCTGCAAGACACCGTCGTCCCGTTGTTGGTTCCGGAAAAGACGTCGCACACAATCACAATAATCAATATTACGTGAATTCATATGAAGAGAACTTCAACAAGAATTGGGTGGGACAGGTTTCAAACAAACCATCAACTATTCAGCAACAACTACTTCACTAAGCACTTCATCACTCTTCACACTGCACTCCAACGGAGAGGCCGCTTTCGAGTTTATTAACGACGAGCGTGCAGAAATCGAGTCGCCGCTCTTCGTCCCCGCTTTCGGCTCGATTTTCGGTTTGAGGACAATGCCAAACTGAGAGTCAACACTCTCCATGTGAATCGAAGAATGCGCAAATCCCTTGAACGCCTCGGGGTTCCACGCGCCGCCCTTCTGCTTCGCGCCTCCGTTCCCCTCCAACACTTCGCCCGACGACGGGGGCGGTGGCGCACTGACTACAAATGAGAGGATAGACGGACGCCAACAATCATGATCGGACTCAAGCCAGGTGGAGCTAAAGGAACTCGCCGGCACTAGAAATGAGTGAGAGACGCAAACACAACTTCTTCGCAGCGAAAACGAATCCTCCTTCTCCCCCAACGGACTCAAACTCCCGGAATGGGGCGTGAGCTTCGCCGACGGCACGGAGTCGGATTGCTTCTCCTCTGGCTTCTTGAATGATGTGGAAGAGGACGAGGGAGACGGCGTCATCGCGGGAATGGTCTGCAGCTCTCCCTCCAGCATCTTCGACTTGTCCGTTTCATTTCCCTTGCTCAAATCGACTACAGAATGAAGCCATACGAAAGTGAGCACTCTTAATCGAATCACTCGACTTCTCTCGTCGCAAGCTTTCCCGTGCCTTCTTCTCTCTCTCCTTGCGATCGAGGTTCTTGAAATGGGAATAGCTACGTGTTATGAGGATATAACACATCGACGTCGTGTTGCCCTCGATCTTCAGTCGGATATGGAATATCAGCAGATCGAGCACGTAGTAGAGAAGAGCAACATCCAGAGCAAGAAACACAAACAGAGAGATCTTGTACACAAGCAGGGAGAGACCCAGAAACGAAACGGCTTCCACTATAGGTTACTCACTCCACTCACAACGACATAGCGAAGTCATCACGTCTGGCTCTGCATAACTGAGTATCAGCATCACGACGATGGCTGCGAACAGGAAGACGGAAAGAAACGTCAGAGAGACGAGCGTGGAAAAGAAATATCTACGATCGGATCCCCACTCTCGAACCCCACTTGTAGTTCTTGTCTCCAATACACGTGTTCAACCACTTGCAGTGGTGGTCAAATCCCGAAACGCATTTGTTGCAGGGACGGCAGTGCTCGGTACTCGGACTCACGCGTCTCCTGCACACATAACAGTAGTGCCCCTTTTCCAGCTACACGTGACTTATCGATTCGCGCAACC
>ENA-UEQW01001527-UEQW01001527.1-human-gut-metagenome-genome-assembly--contig:-NODE-1527-length-18942-cov-3.891969_pt1 | contig 18942 bp, 27 predicted proteins | sample MGYA00242947_ERZ507947 | MGnify/ENA primary metagenome ERZ507947 (study PRJEB26167, sample SAMN06115421) | human gut metagenome | host: Homo sapiens | place: China:Guizhou | collected 2015-03-17... | reverse complement strand
TCCTGAATCAAATACGACAGCAGCGTGTACTCCGTCTCGAGCTGACGCATGTAGTAGTGCTGGAGGAACTGCGTCCGATTCTTCTCCAATGCATGTTCCGCCTCGCTCAACACCGAAGCGACCGCACTCCGCTTCTCCTTCTCCTCCACCTCGCCATACGCAGACGCAACACACCAGTGCGGCGACAAGAACAGCGAGGGGATCAACTCGCCCCACCCCTTCAGACAGAACACGGGCTTCAGCAGGTGCAGACGCAACATATCGTGGGAGAGGAGGCTGTTCACGACGGTGTACGCGTTGCTGGGCTTCACGCGGTTGTAGGCCTCCATGTACTGAATGAAGGAGAAGGTGGAGTCCTCGTCCATCTCCGTGTTCGCCACCGATTCCTCGGACACGAACGTCTGCTTCACGATGTCGACCAAGTACGCCTTCACCGCGGGGATGTGAAGGATGCGCTGGAGAATCGTGCTCTTCCCCGCGGTGACCGCCTCGCGCACGGCGATCGCGCCCATGGTGGTGTTGGAGAACACGGGCGGGAGGAAGAATCGCGTCTGAAGCGACGTCAGCGCCTGCTGCAAGTACTCGCCCGAGGGCGTGTCCTTCAGCACGGAGGCGAGACCGTCGTTGCCCACGAGGAGCGCGTCCTTCTCCAGTCCCGAGACGGTGCGGAACAGGAAGGCGACGTCGCTGGTGGGTTCTGTGATGAAGAGAAGGAGGCATGCGTACGCGTTTTGAGGGAGTGAAGGAGCGATGTGAGGCGTGATGTCGTCTTCTCCGTGTTCTCTTGCAGAATCCCCAAACACCGATCGATCTCGTTGTGTGCCTCTCTGCCTCTTACGTCGCCCAACCATCCCTACGCCAGCAGCGCCATCGCGTCGTCCCAGTAGCCCTGCGTCAGGTTCAGCGCCGCCTTCTCCACACAGTCGTCCTTCTCTGTTAAGCCGTTCACAGTTTCAGTGTGTTCCTTCAAGCCGCTCGCAGTTTCAACACACTCCTTCTCTCTTACGCTGTTCACAGTCTCAGTGTGTTCCTCCTTCAAACCACTCACCGCTTCGGCGCGCTCCTCGTTGGAGAGAGGCGAGAGACCCAGAATGGGGACACTCTACGCGTTATGCACCCCAACCTCTCGGAACGTAAAGAGGGAGAGTGTGGGCGTCGACCTCTTCGTACGGCGACAGTGGACCGTGATTCGTGGTGATCACGAACATGACTGCGGGATGCTGCTCCCTCAGCTTCTCCAGGAGGTCTATATCCGCCTCGGACACGGCTGTGAGAGACGGCACTCTCCAGACAATCGTGCACGAGCGAGGGAGCGATGGCTTCTCTTCTGCTGCCTCCTCGGCCACGGTCTTTGCAGGGTACTGAGCCAAGAGGGAGTGGAACCACTTCACCACCTCTTCCTCGGAGAGGGACTGGACGTACTTGGAATACCAATCCTCCCTCTTTACCGCTCCCGCAACGGAAACGACTGCGCGATAGAATCTGGACGCAATGGGAAGCGTCGATAGGTACTGGGAGATGGAGGAGGAGAGAGAACACTACGCGTCACGTCGGCATAGCACCGATGTACGCCTGATCGACAGTCGAGAACGATCGTCGGTAGCCCATCTTGGAAGGACGCTTCGTTCACGCAATCCACACTTCCGCACCCGTTATCACCGAACACGATGCACAGATTGTTTGCGTACACGCGGTACAACTCGGTCACATATTTCGATTGGGGATGGTGAAGGGTCTCTAGCGTAAACGCGATTGAAGAAAGCAGTACGGAATCGCTTAACGCCCTCCGGCGTCAACGCATTGACTGTGTTCAGATCCATGTACCGTTTCGCCAAAGGCGGAGAAGCCACTATCCGTCAAGAGGAGGAGTCATATCCACCCACGACCGTTGCAGTGGCTGCGGCAAGGGCAGTGCACGTGGCCACAGCGACCTTCTTGTAGCGCGACATGAGAGAAACAAACACTGCTAAACGAGGATAAAAAGAATCTTATGGAATGTTGACAAAGAGACGAATGGTGTGGTCCGCTCCGGCCGTCGCAATCCATGGCTACGCATCAACCCTCGCATCAACCCTTACCTGTGTGGGGTGGAAGTCCGTGTCCAGCACGCCCAGATCGCCCGTGACCTTGTGTCCTCTGAGCACCTTCAGCGGGACGATGAGCGCGTTGTGGATGAAATCGTTGTACACGGTGTCATGGAAGATGTGCACCGTTCCGTCGTCAGAGCACGTGCTCATCAGAGGGTAGTGCGCGTGGAACTGCGCCTTGCGAATCGCCTTCTTGTGGTAGCGCAGCGTCTTGAACGGCGTGGATGCGAGGTCGAGATCAAACCACGACAAGCGCGCGTCGTACGAGCCGACGATCAGATTGTCTCCGCACGGGTGGATCTAGTGATCAGCACTCTCCACCACGCCCACAGCCAGCGTCGACACCCACTTGCAGCCCGTCTTGAGCTTGTTCACCAGCGTCTGCTTCACCAGGTTGTAGATCTTCACCTCCACCTGCGTGGCGACGAACAGGTACGGGTGCGCCGAGGGCGAGAACTGCACGCGCTGCACGATGCCCTTGATCTTCGTCACGGGGATCTGCGAGTGCTTCTTCGACAGCTGGTGGATGTACACGATCGACGACGACGCGTCGCTCGCGTTCACCACCACGTAGTCGCCCCTAGCTGTGACGTTCATATTCACATCGTACTTGTGGTGCCAGTTGATGTCCTTCACGGGGTTCGTGTGCGTCATCACCACCACGTTCTGCGGCGACACGAACAGCTCGCTGCCGTCGTTCACGTGCCACTCCATGCCACGCACCTTCTCGTGCTCGCCGTCCTACGCTCATCACACGCCCACCGTCTCCTACAGCGCGCGCGCTGTGCAGCAGCTCCTGGCAACGCTGGTGCATCTCCTCGTCGCCCGACAGCTCCGTGTCCAGGAAGAAGATGCGCGTATCGCACACCACCGCGATCACGTCGGAATACTCCTTCGAGGGGTTCCAGCGGATCTCCTGGATAATGCCCGGGAACGGGATGTCCAGCATCACGCGTCCAGTGATCAGCTCGCTTATGATCACTATGCATCACTGAACGCGCCATCCCTCACGATGCTGGTCGTCGCCGCCCGACGCCATGTAGAAGCCGGTGGCGTCGATCATCACTGAACGCACACGTCCCTCATGATAATCAAACTCCATCACCTGGGTGGTGGGGAAGGGTCGCAGCTCGCTCACGTTCGGCAGCTGCGGGAGCAGCACGCTGCGGTCGATGTTCATCGTGCGCTTGAGCGTGCGCGGGCAGAGATAGAGGTCGAGGCAGCGCTCGTAACGCTCCTTCACGAAGTTGGAGTGCGGTGAAGGAAGGGTGGGTTAGGCGGGACAGGATATGTACAGCGGCACGCGGCGCAGACACGGGAACTTCTGCGGCAGGTAGTTCTTCTCGCTACGTGTGAGGTGGGAGGAGATGAAGTACCGGTCCTCCGGGGCTGCCTGCTCCCAGTCGCGCTTCTCGGACTCGCTGGGGAGGTACTCCTCGGGCGGGTTGTACGATTCGCTGTGGTCTGCACGGTGATGTCGTGATCACGTGATTACCCGGAAGTGGCATCTTGGGCGCCATGAGGTTGGGGGGCGCGTTCTTGCGCTCCTCGCCCTCGTTCTCCCACATGTCGTACATCGGGCGCTCCTTCTTCTCGCCTACACATGATGACGACCACCCTCGCCCACGAGGCTTGTAACGGCCCTCGCGGATGCCCTTCAGGATCTTGTTGATGGTGCGGCGCTCGCCCTTGGAGGGAGTGAAGTGCGACTTGGGCGGTTCGCGATCGGACCACGGGAGGACGCTGACCTCGCCGGAGAAGTAGGGGATGTACTCCGTCTCGTCGTTGTAGCCGGGCTCCGCGTAGCGGTGGTTCTGGATGTTCTTGATGATCTCGATCTGGCGCGGCGTCAGACGAATCTCCTTTCCCTCCTTTTCGTCGTAGATCGTCCACCTGCGCAATCAGTCGGCGTGCCGCTCTCCTCACCTTTCATTCTTGTCGTGCGTTTTGATGTACTTGTCGATCGTGTCCTGTCTCTTCGGACGCATGATCTTTTCGCCGTTCAGGTCGTATCCGATGTGGTCGTACTTGTCGTACCATTTCACCGGGATGTTACCAATGGTATTGCCCGCCTCCTACACGTAACGATTCCGCCGGAATGCCACTTCATCGTCTGAGGAAAAATCGTCCAGATGGATGCGGCGCAACTCGTCTTCGGTCAGATGCGCCTGTCCCTCCGAGCTGTCCGAAGAATCCTCTTCCTCCTCCTCTTCGTCGCCGAGTCCGTCGTCGTAAAAGGCCTCTTCCACCTCCCCATCCTGAGTCCCTTCTTCACTTTCGTTCTCCTCTCCACTCTCGTCTACTTCCGTGCTAGACTCTTCCCCGTTGTCCGTCGAGGTGCGCTCTTCCTCCTCCTTCATTTCGCGCTCAGCCTCGCTGTCGATGAGTTCGCTGCTTTCGGAGTCCGACATGTCTTTGAAATTCGAAATAAGGGGGTGATGCAAAGGCGTTTTGCCAAACCACTCCCAACAGCGGGCGTTTCACTCACAGTGTGGACCGCGTTTTCGCGCGATGGGAGCACGGCGGGGGCGTGCGCGCTTCAACAAACAATCGGAATAGGCATGTTATAACTACAGTGCAATATCTCCCTTCATCCGCTTATCCTCCACCTCGAGAAGGCCCTGACTCTCCATCTTATCGCGCTTTATAGCCAGGGGCAGTATGTCCTTCCTCTCAAGAATGTACTCGTTGTCGCTGTCATCCTCGTCGGAGTCGCTGGGCATGCCGTTCTGACGAACGGAGTCGTACTCCTTCGGAAATATATCGTTGTCGCGAATCGCCTTGTCCATCGCCGTGTCATCTTCCTCCTCGGGCAGGCACAGTCTCTTTCGCATTGCCTCCTTTGAAGCCTTGTTTCGTAGCAACTCATTCGCGGAGCGTCGAATGAAGGCGAGCGTATCCTCGCTCACTTGCGAGGACGGCTTCTTGTAAAAGTACATGCACGCGTTGTCGATCAGCTGGTCGTAGCGCGGCGATTTCACGATGAAGTCGTTGTTCTCGTTCAGCCAGTCCAGAATCTCCGTCTTCTCCTGATCGTCCGCACTGCGTGCGATGGACATGATGACCTTCTACCCGTTTAAATATCTCTCCATCGTCTCACCTTTACAGCTTGTGCATTCACCAACTCAATATTTACGGGTACGCCCAGCTCCTTCGCCAAACTCTTCACGGCCCGATCCAGATAGTCACCATGGCTCGTGGGGAAGAGCACGCCATTCTGATATCGGCGATAGTGCTCGTCGAAAATGTCGAAATTTGCTATTGCTCATCAACATGCCGTGTTACGTACATCGGTCATATTCTTGGTCAAGTGCGTGAGACAACTCGAGCATCATGCCCTCCAGCGCGTTCATCGTGAGGACGGCATACAATTTGGCACGAATGACGTGATGAAAGATAGATTTCACTGGAACCTTCTTCCTAGGCAGCTTCCCGTTCATTCTATGCTGTTTGAAAGAAATGCCAGAAATGGGCGTGATTGCGATCACTCCGGAAGCCGGCTCCTTTTCGTTTCCCGGGCTCGATGAAACGCCCTTTTCGCGGGTTCTTCTTCCCAGGCAAAGAAAGGATGAACTACAAAACCATTTCGCTCGACGTCTTCCCGTGCAGCAACAAGGAGTATTTCAAGAAGAACGCACCCTTCTCTTCGAGGAAGAACGTGGGTTTTGCGCGAATCGTCCATTATGCCGTAGAAGCCTGCGCGAAGGGTGTTCTCGTCCACGATCCTCTATCAGAATGCTCAGAGTGCGTGTCGCTCGCTCCACGCTCACCTGTAGTTTGCAATGATCCCGAAGAGACCTACCTCCAAAGACAGTTCAGGAAGCAGCTCTCCTAATCCGGTTCTTTCGTTTATGTACAATAGTTGTGTGTCACTAGTCATCTGCCCTGTTTGTTGAAAGAAGGAGGAACAAGAGGAATTGATTTGGTACTTTTTGAAGTCGAAATAGAGGTGCAGCACGCCCCTTTCAAAGTCGTTGCGGAAGCGGGACTTCCTGCCTCGATCCCACTGGCGGTTCACAATCTAGTCGTGACGCCCACTCACCACGATCCCACTCGGAACGCTACGTCTTCGTAGGGAGCCCCCGCGTGGAAGCGGATCACGCACCAGTTGGGATCGGCTTTGTCGGGCTCCAGCACGAAGGACGGCTGCTTTGATTTGTCCACGAGGTCGGGGTAGAAGATGTTGAAGCTGTACCCTTGGATCACCTTGGGAGGGGGGTTCTTCAAGTCGTAATGCGTCTGGTTGTACTGGTTCCAGTCGTATCCGCTCTTCACTTTGTTGAAATAGATGGGCTTCTGCGGGATGTATTTCTGCTGCCACGCGAACACCTGGTGCGGCAATTGAATCGCATCCTTGAATTCCGTTTCTCCCTCCTGCAGTTCACTTCGCAACGGAGCGTGTCTATTCGTCACCTCTCCCCCGCACACGCACTCCATCTCATTGTCATACGACATGGGGGTTACATGCTCGATCGATGAAACTCCATGCTTCTCGTTCATCAGCTTGCACGTCAGCGCCTCCATCTCGCGGTGACGCACCATCTCGCGCTCCCGCTGTAGCTGCTTCACGTCGTCCTCCGCCTCCACAACCAACACCTCGTTCGTCACCGGAAGGTCGCCGCGCGCAATCGGCTCAGGACTGAAACGCCCCTCCACCGCGTCCTCCTCCGTGAACACCCTCCACGGATGCGCGTTGGCCAGGCGACGGCGCTCCTCCTCCAGCCTTCTTTGTTTCTACCCTTCACATGACAAGCTTGTCAAACTTCGCGGTCGCGACCCAGCTTGAAGCGCTCCTGCTCCCTCTCCAACACCTTCTTGAACGACGCCAGACGCAGCAGCGACAGCACGGCCGTCCAGTAGTCCACGTCCATGCCCTCGCCCGCCTCCAGCTGGTCCGAAATCTCCTTCTGCAGCGTGTTGATCTCGTCGAGCGACTTCCCGTCCACGAGACCGCGCACGTCCTCCTAGAACTCGCCGGGTGATAGGGATCCTCACGATGACCGATTCGTGCATGGCTTGCGCATCGACATCATTCGCTCCTAGGTGCTCGAGGACTACGGCACGCACCGCCTATGGTTCATGATGGACTCCGTTTCGTACGGCCAAATAGGTCAAAAACGGCTCCATTTCGGGAAGAAGCATTACGCCCTCCAGATCCTTCAGCAACTCGTTGCTCTGGTCGTAGCTCAGTTCGCTCACGATTTCCTCCACGGGAGTGTCCTCGCTGCGGGTGGATGGGCTCAATACGGTGTTGTCGAAGGGGTTCACGGGCTTGTTGATATCCTAAGTCAAAGCACCGAGAGAAACGCAAACGTCGGTCAAAAGAATGTTCTTGAGAAGACGATCCACTGGCTTCTCTCTTCCCGCCTGGATCCGGATGCGCATTCCGATCAGCGTCTGCGTCAAGTGGAATGCCTTCTCCTTCTGCATGGATACGGCGTCTCTACGCCTCACAATGCAGCACCGTTAGCAACTCCTCCTTTTCCTTTTCCTCTCTTCTTCTCCGTCGCTGCTCTCTTCGTTCCTCCTCTTCGTTCCACTCTGCTTCTCTTCTCAACGACGCGTCGCGGTTCTCTGCCTAGGGCTCATATGCGAACTATAAGAATCACATCTTCCATTCTCGCCTGTCTTTCGTTGGAAACGAATGCATCACTCGCTTCCCTCCGTTCTGACAGAATCACTTTGTTGGACTCATCGTCTCTTTCCCTCCTTACTGCGTTTCGATCGCTATTCCTGATTCCTTCACCTTCATCGCTACTCATGTCTCGATTCTTCCCGTGATGTGTATCGACGCTCTTCCGATCGTCGGCTGTGATGATATGACTATTCGTGAGGCAAACGGGAGACATGGCACATGACTCCTCCTGCTATGATGACGGTGACGATAGGAGTCTGAATGCGACCGAGACCGAGAGCGGGAACGGTAATGATGTCCCATTCGTATCCTTTTCTGCCAGAAAGCCGTTCTGTTTCGTTTCAATGGCATGCCAATCGCTTCTGTGATTCACGAATAGATCTTTCTATCTCTCTTTTCCGTTCTTCGTGACCGACATGCCGTCGTGACTGTTGAACTGAAGAACAACGTCCAACTGCGTGGAACATATCCTATTTCGATCCTCTATCAGTGCAGTTCCTTCATTTCGCACGATCGATTCCGTAGACCAGTATTTGAATATCAAGCTGGGAAACGTGGAGGTGGTGAACAAGGAGCAGTACCCGCACTTAGTAGTGTTGACTGTGACCGTTCATCCGTCAGAATCCCATTGATGACTGTTTTATCCGAGGCTCAGTGATCCGATACATTCATCTCACTAAACTGGACGTGGACGAGGACTTGTTGCTGAACATATCCTTGCTCTTCCCGAATAGGCAGCGCTTTCCTTCATTGCCACGCCGCAAGAACCGAGGCGGAGGAACTCGCGAAATAGTGTTACTTTATTCCATAAACAGTTTGTTAGTACTCATTAAGGAAACCGAAGAAGTCCTTCTCTTCTTCAGGGGAGCTGAACTCCCTGCACACGAATGGCACGCTTGTGATCGACGAAAAGCCCTCAGACGAGAGAGGCTTCTCGTATTTGGAAAAGAAGCTGTTGATGGCGACGAGAGGCACGCGACGACGATCCTCTCCGTACCCCAGCGACCGGAAGGTGTTCAAATGAATGCACAGCGGCTTGTCCACAGCGAGAACCAGCGCGCGGATCGGAACCCCGGCCTCCTTCGCGACCTGAATCCACTTGCTTCGCGTCTACCTCTCAAACGCCCAGTCAATGTCCCACGCTCACAGACCCGTTCGTGTTGTCGACGACCACCGACTTCTTCATCTTCAGCGCGCCGATCGCCTTCAGCTGGCACTTCCGAAGGGTCTTCAGCACGTCCTGGTTCACGCGCTCGTAGTCGCGGAAGTACGTCTCGCACAGGGACGACTTGCCCGAGGCGGGGGGTCCGACGAGCAGTACCAGCTCGGGGAGACTGTCCTTGGGACGCACGAGAGCCCCGATGTCCTCCTGCGGCCGGTTCCGAAGCGTCGCCGGATCGAAGGCGGGAGTCACGTGGGGATAGGGCGTGGCTGGGAGGAGCGTGGCGCATGCGAACAGACTCTCTGGCGTGTAGAAGGGAAGTCCACAGTTCTCGGCGTAGCACACGTCGGCAAACTTCTTCGGCTTCTTCCCTAGCGATTAGACGACGGCGCTGCAGCCAACCAAAGAAATCGCCGCAATAGAAAGAGGACTTCAGGTCGATGGGGGAACGGAAGAGAGACTGGAGATACCGAAACGATCCCATGGCCGGCTTCCGGAACTGATCCAAGTATCCGGCCACAAGAACGATGCAATTGCAGCCGAGAAGAGTGACCGTCTTCTCCACCTTTGTCTAGCCATTCACCTCGCGAGACGTGCATACTTTCAGCGATTCTATATTCACCTTTCCCTTCTCGATGCCACCTTGATTTGTAAGAATAACGATGGTGTACCCATTCTCCTCCAGTTCCTTCAGTTTCTTTGGCACATTCGGATTGTTTAGCTCGACGTGATCAAAGTGTAGTGGTGAAGGGGAGAAACAAGGAGGAAGAAAGGATATCGGAAGAATAGACGAGAAGCGTGCCGTCGAGATCAAACATGGCAACCTTCGTTCCAGCTAGTGGTTCTGCAGGAACGTTGTACGTGATCAGTTTGGACCCCCTCCGTTCCACCTCGCCCCACTCTCTATTTTAGTAAAGTCGTGAAGGGAAGCGACTACTTGGAAAACATGTATGACAGAAAACAATTGTGTTTCACGCTGCTACACAAAGACCATTTCAGGCAGATAGAAGGGGATGTGGCAGTTCATCGCAAAACGCGCGTCGTCGTCGCTCTTGTCGGTGATGCCTACGCGATGAAGACGGAAGCGAAACGTCCACGTCCAGCCATGTCACCGCAGTAAAAGCAGTTCGAGCAGTTCAGCTGATAGTGAAACAGACTGTTCACGTAAGAGAACATGCCGGTCTGCGGTTTCCTGTTCTTGTCGTAGAACGGAGCGACCACGAACTATTCGTAAAGCGTTTTTGACGGAGCAACGCTCACATCGCACTGGAGCAGCGAGTACACGCTCTCGATCTTCATCTAGTCATCACTCCGTATCGAGTTGAGCTACTTTCATCTCCTCGATGGTGCAAATCCCCATTCCGACGCCACCCTGGTTGGTCAGAATGACCACTGCCCATCCGTTGTGAATCAGGGACTGGATGTGTTGTCGTGCGTTCGGATAGAGGAGAGATACCCTTTGAAACTCGCCCGTCGTCAAGAATGCACAGCCCTGAACGGACAAGGATATCTTTGCAGAATTTGATGATGGTATTGTCCAGGTCAAATAACGCCACTCTTTCGCGCGAAGGAAACGGAGAGGGGCAATTGAACGCGAAGAGCGTGCCATTCCGGTTCCTGACTTCGCTCCATTTCCGCTCCATACTCGATCGGTAGTAAACACACTTCCGTGATCGAGTGCAACACACAACAATTCCAGAAAAACCTCCGTATTTGGCGACTACTTCGTTATCAGAAAGAGATGCTAAAAGTGTACAGCGACAACATTGTTGATGTTGTCTTCGGCGATGGACCCCTGGGGTTCCGTATTGGGGAGTCAGAGAGTGGAGGCACCATTGTCACCGATTTCTCGGAGGACGACAGTTCCTCTATAAATCTCATCCATGTACGAAATGGTTGTGCACCTCAGATGGTTAGGCGGCGTCCATCATTCAGAGGGGGTGGGTCATTGTCTCCATAAACGAGATCGACGTGACGAAGGACCAAAAGAACTTCGTGAAGGAAATGCTGCGGTCGCCGAGAAGGCCCATGACCGTGCGATTTGCCAAGCCCACCGATCCGTCGACTCCGTCGTTGCTCATGGACATTCCTATTGCCGCCTACAAAAGATGGGATGATTCGGACGTGCGTCTGTCCTCCTCTCCTCACTCCGTAGTCCTTTTTCCCCGTCCGGAAGTACGACTTGTCCCGGTTTCCAAAGAATGTAACATATGCTTCGCGTGAAGCCTTCTCCCTGCGCGATCGCGCCCTGAAACCCCTGTGCGAAGGCGGCTCCCTGTTTGACTGCGACATTCGTGAGTACGCGTACAACGGCCTTCCTGACTCGGCCACGCGGTCCCTCGTGTGGAAGCTCCTGCTCAATGCCTACCCCAAGACTCCCTCGAAGTGGGGAGAAACGGACCAAAAGAACCTGCACATGTACAGCGAGTTTGTCGAGGAATTCATCCTCTCCCGGAATCGCGAGATTGGGAGGGGCGAGAGCAAACTGGTCCCGAGCCCCATCGACGCGTCGTGGAAGCGGCGTCCCGACTACAACCCCGAGGAGGAGGATCCCACGAGCAACGAGTCGAAGTGGTCGCGCGATTTCGGCGATTCCAAGATTCGGGAGATTATTTGGAAGGACGTGGAGCGAACGTACAGCGACACTCCCTTCTTCCGCGACTTCAACAAGGACGTGATGGCGCGTCTGCTGTTCGTGTACGGCAAGCTGAACAGCGGAATCGGGTACGTTCAAGGAATGAACGAGTTGTTGGCTCCTCTCTTGTTTGTTTGCGCGGAGGACCGCACGGCGGAGTGCGTGTCGGAGCAGACCGAAGCGAACGTGTTCTTCGCGTTCAACACGCTGATGTCGGAGACGCGCGACCTGTTCATTCACGAGATGGATACGTCGTCTTCGGGCATGTGGTTGTGGGGTGTGGTGTGTGACGTGTAGAACGGGGCTGCTCGCCTCTCTCGACGAGTACCTCCTCCACCACGCGCCCAACGTCGCCGCGCGTCTTGTCCCCATTGCCTATGTCCCCTAACCGCTAGACAGAATTGGGCATCACCACGCAGTTTTTCGCAGTGCGCTGGCTGACCACGCTGTTCGCGCGCGAGTTCCCCTTCCCGACGATGCTGCGCATCTGGGACTGTCTCCTGGCGGACCCGCAGCGCTTCATGCTGGTGCAGTGCCTGGCGACCGCCATGCTGCAGATGAAGGAGAAGGACCTGGGCGAGAAGGACTTTGCGGAGAGCATGCAGGCGCTGCAGGAGTACGCGACGCCGGACTGTGGCGTGTTGTTGGAGAGGATGAACGAGGTGCGCGTGAATGAGCTGAAGAGGCGGAGCGGGTACCGGAGTCTGAGCGAGCTGTCGGGAGGTGGGCGGAGGTGTGAAGAGTGAGGAGTAGAAATCATCAATGGCGTTGGCGAGCACGTGAAGAAGGGACTGTCGTTTCTCTCGCGGCTGACGCAGATGTCCGTGGACACGGTGACGGCGATAGGCAAGGATGTGATGGACTCGATAAATGAGGCGGGAACGAAAGAGGAGAAGTAGTGGTGTTTGTTGCGAGGAACGGTTGATTGGTTGTGGGGTGTTCTTTCTGTTGAGGGTGTTCTTTCTGTTATGGATAACAGAGAAGGAGAATGATGGGAACGAGAAGGAGAGTGATGAGAAAGTGAGTGAAGGAGAATAATGAGAACGAGAATGAAGGAGAACACAACAAACACCCAACACAGTTCACAGTCACACGAAAACATCACTCCTTCTTCTTCGGGTTGTAGTTGTAGTACAAGGTGGTCACGAACTTCTCCTTATACCGCGTGGTCGACGCAGTGATAACCATGCCATTCTCTAGTGACCTACAGAACAAATGATTCACAGAAACATGGTTTGGTGTTTCTAGATGGGTCGGAATGCCATTCACTGATGGCTGCGGGTTACCTCACCACCACTACACTACTTTGTTTAAAATGATCTGACGCAAGTAGGGCGGGAGAATCGGCGGCTCTCCTGTGAACGCATCGTATGAGGGCGGCTCCTTCAGCTGCTTGTACTTCATCTCGATCTCCTGCTTCTTCTTCTTCTTCTCTTCCTCCTCCTCCATATCGTATGTCACAAAACTCTCCAGGCTGATCACATTGTTCTTGTAGCCGCTCTGCTCCTCGACGGGCTGCGACGCGTCCGTCTTCCACTCCCCGTCCACGAAAAACTTGTAGTGGTGCGTGCCCTGCCGTGGTATCATTTGAATGGTGTACAAGTCATTCCCACTCCGGTGCAGTTTTATCTTCACGTCACGGGGAGCACATGAGAACTACTTTATCTTCCCAGTTGTTAATGAACGAAGCAGCGATGGACACATCCTTTCCCTGACCCTTGTATTTCAGCACAACCGGTATCTTGTCCGTGTCATCACCTACACATCACGCGTAGCTCGTGCGCTCCGTACCGATTTTGGTTGGAACGTAGTACTGCCTACTCCCTTATCCACAACAACGACAGTTACGATTTCGTAGACATGTGGGGTGTCAGAACAAGAGCATCATTCCCACTTTTCTCTGTACTGCTCGCATTTTGTCCCATAATTCCTTATGATCCGATCCGCAGAGTCCCGCTCGAATGGTCGAAAGAATCCGCGTGTGGAATGGAAATGAGCCAGTCTTTCTTCCTACGGGCTTCCGCGGTTCTTTCCCGTATTCCTCGCCATGTTTGAATCCAACAAATGCCGCAAAAGAAAAATGAATACCGCATACAAGCAAACAGTATACACGTTTAGCGACTGTCAGACAAGATAGATAGACACAACTAATACAACAGCAATCAAAAACTCCCCTTGTGCGAGAAACCGTTATCGTCCTTCTCACACCTGGGTCTCGCCAGCACTCCCGGACAACTCGATTTCCGTCTTCTTTCCCGCCTTCTGCAATCTCCGCCTCCGCCTCTCCTCTTTCCTTTGTCTCCTCTTTTCTCTGCGAGTCCTTATGATATTCTTAATCTTGCGAACCATCCTATTCCACTTCCGAATGAACCGCTGCGACCACGACACCTTCCGCGCCCTCGCCTTCCGCGCCTTCAACTCCTCCATCCGCACGCGCAGGCTCCGCATCGACGACGCCTTCCCCGACAGGAACACCACGTCGTCGATCTCCAGCAGCGCCGCCGGGTCCACGGGCGGCGTCTGGTACGACAGCGCCTCGCCCGAGTCCGAGTCCGTCAGAAAGGTGATGCCCGCCTCCGCGTTGAAGCCGAACGTGTGGTGCGACGTGTCTAGTCCTCAGACGCCACCCACACACTCACTGTGCGACAGGTCCACGATCACGTCCCCGTCCGTCGCCACCTCCGCCACCGCGTTGGTCGGCGAGTGGCTGCGCAGCAAGAGCGGCGAGATCGACGTCGCCTTGGCGCTCACCTGGTCGCGTTCGCTCTCCTCCACCGTCTCCATCATCTCCTCCAGCTTGCTCGCCAGCACCGCCCCGCGGAAGCTCGCGCGCGCGCTGCTGTGAGCGCTGGTGTGCGCCGAGCCCGAGCTGTCGCTGGTGATGAGTGGTGAGAGGTGGTTGAAGGAGAAGAGCGACGTGGGGTGTGGTGTGATGGCCTCCATGGGGGGCGAGACCGTGTCATCGCCGTAGCGCACGCTGTCCGTCACGTTCACAATGCTGCAGTTGTCGCCCGTGTACGACATGTCGTTCTGCGCGTTGTCCGAGTCGCTGTCCTCGTCCGCGCACACCCCCGACGGCATGGGGTTGATGGAGAGGAAGGGCGTCTGCGAGGCGATGCGATCGTCCTCCTCGTCGGACGGCGGCATCACGATGGAGTCCATGATCACCGTGTGGTTGTCGCACGAGCTCTGCGAGCTCAGCGCGTCGCCCACCGAGTCGCTGTCGCTGTCCAGCGGCACCACGCTCTTTATCACGCTCTTCACCCCACTGTTCGCCGTCTCGCTGGAGGCGTTGGTGCGCGGCGTGTCGCTGATGCCGAAGGAGGGCAACACCGCCTGCACCGCGCTGTCCACGTCGTGGTCCGTCTTCCACAACTGGAACACCTTCTGCGCCAGCATGCTGCTCGGGCGCGTCTCCTGCTTGTACTCCATCAGCGGCGACTCGCGACTCCCGCCCGACTTCTCCTCGTCCGTCGGCAGCAGGTCGCTCTCCAGGATGGGCTCCAGCGCCAGCGTCGACAGCCGGTCGCCGTGCATCACCAGGAGGTCGGGACAGTCCTGCTCCTCGTCCACCGAGGGCGTGATCTCCGTGTCGGACTCGCTCTGCGGGAGCGACTCGTCGACCGGGTCCTCGCGGAGCTGCGTGCTGTTGCGATGCTCCTCCAGCGTGTCGCGTATGATGTCCTGCAGCTCCTCCGCGATGCGCACGTCCTTGTACTTGGCGATGAACGGGTGGCACAGCAGCTGCTGGACGGTGGCGCGCTCCCGCGGCTCCTTCTTCATGCTACGCGTCACGCCAGTCGGGGGACATCACCATATCTGAACAAAGTCATCAAATTCTGGCGAGAAGGAGGCGGCGAGGTGCGGCATCGGCGTGTTCTTGATGCAGAAGAAGAGCTCCCAGTAGCCCATGTCCTCTATCCGTCACCACCGCCACGCGCGCCTACGGAAGTTGTCGGAGAAGGGAAAGGTCCCCGTGGCACAGTAATACAGTGTGAGTCCAAGTGACCACACATCGCTCGATTCGTCGTACACCTCGCCAGAGATACGCTCTGGGTGCTCGTCAAGGACTCATTACTGGCGCACGCAAAGGATATCGACATAAAACTCGTGGTGCCTTCCCAGGAGGTGCGAATCCGGCCCGTCTCGTCCATGTACCCGCTGACGCCGAAGTCGGTCAACTTCACTTCCCCTTTGGTGTTCAACAGCACGTTTGCCGGTTTAATGTCCCGGTGAAGCATATGAAGATTCGTGTGGAGGAAGAGCAGTCCGAGAAGCATCTGATGATGAGCGGTCTGTGGGAGAAGTACGGATTCGGCGACGCGGCTGAGAACTCGCTCCGAGATCGTGCCGCCGAGACGCTTCTGAACAAAATCGAGAGACCCGAGATCCATGTACTCCATCAGGATCAACAGCTGGGAGCCACCCTAGAATGAAGAGACACGAACACGGATACAAATAGCGTCGCACCATAAAAGTCTAAAAACGATGGAAATTCTGCATAACGCATCGTATTCAATTCACGACAGAGATTCTCTCTTGACACCGCTTCTGATGACATGTTCACCACCTTGATGGCCATGATCTCTCCAGACGGCACATGGATCACCTCCTTCACGTAGCCACTCGCTCCATGCCCCAGCCGCTTGATCACCTTTAGGTCCTACGCGTTACGCTCCGCAGGCGCAAGAACCCTATAATGAATAAGATAGTCGTTCTCGAGCCCCTTGGAAACAGCGGTAGAGTCTGCTATTTCCTCGTAGCTGGGTGGCCAATCCGATTTCCTATCGACGGACGGCGAACTGTCGCCACTCTCGCCGTGACACCACAGCCTACGAGCATAATTGCCATCAGCCACGTCAAACCATTTCTTTTTCCTCTCATTCATCTCCCGCTTCCCGTCGGCAAACATTTTCATTGTCAATTCACTACGCAGTGAGGAGACGGGGAGTTCGGCGTACATAATGGACGGCTCCTCCTGCTTCCGCCGAACCATTTCAAACCCTTCGTGCATGTAAATACTGTGTGAAACTTATCCGCGAATCAAAGAGACACACAATTTGCAGAAACAAGACCAGCACTCTCTATTATCGAGTTCTAGCAGCACAGATGGTTTCCAAAGAGACCCCGATGAATAGAAATGCTGTCCTTGTCTGTCCTTTATGATAACCAATCCTCCTTCCAAATACGGGATAATTGATCGGGATTGTCCTCTATTCATGTGTTTCTGTTTTCGCCGCTTTGCTCCTATTGATGTGTATTATCTCTCTACCGTGCCCGCTTCGCAATTCTATTGGCACGGAAACGATTCACTATAGTGTGACTCACAACGAAGGTAAGGGCGTTTTCACTGCTCCATGAGTCTCAACCACCACTATTTGATGCTAAAGAAGTGGCATCCCGCCAATCGGGCGAATCAAACCATCCTGTACGAGAAGGAGCAGGCAGTACTTCTTCCGTTATCTGGAGTATAAAACACAGGATAAGGATCGCAGGAGGCGCGAAGAAGCGGCGAGGAACGAACTCGAAAAGAGGAGGGAGCGGTATCTCTTTGACAAGGTGGTTTGACGCCGGCTTGGGAGTTATATTCAGATGGTGGAGCTGAGAGACGGAAAGACAGCGTTTAACGAAAAGGACATGAAGCTCGCTTTCATGTACGCTGTCCCCGACAACATCCAGGAGGAGGAGAGGAAAAGAAAGGAACAAAAGGATGATGCGGATGTGGAGCGATTCAAGGCACTTTACCTGAATCCGCGCGTTGTTGAGGATATTCCGCAAGAGCTGGCTGGGGACACACAAGACGATGCTGTAACAAAGGATACCGACGACGAGGCCGCGAAGAGAGTGGTAGGCTTGCTCGCTTTCCTTCATTCTAGGTGCCTATGGCGGTCTACGCGCAGGAAATAAAGGACGACAACGGGAACCTGAACTACGATCGCGTTGAGGACTTGATTCGGAAGTACCAGTCCGACGTGGTGTCCAAGACGAAGACGGTGGACCCCACCACGGAGGAGAAGCAAATACGCCAGTTCACAAGCCGAGCCATCCAAATCAGCAAGGGCATGTATCTGAAAGTGGGCATTCGTGCACTCCTTTACGGTAGACGGATACACCTGTCGGTGGGAACATTGACGCGGCACTGAACACATACGTCGAGTCCAGCAGCGAGGACGATTCGGATAAAGAGGTGCTGTCGTATCTGAGCGGGCTGTCGGAAAGGGAGCGCACCCTCCTTCTCAACAAACTGGAAGAGAAGCACGGGCTGTCGGAAAGGACAGGCAGGGATACACACAGACGGAAACATGCGCACAAACACTCACGATCCAAACGTCATTCTCATTCGTGTTGGTTTTTGTTCAACCAGCGTCATTCTTGTGAACCTCTATTCAACAAATGTCATTCTTGTGAGTTTCTATTCAATAAGCGTCATTACTGTTGAACGCCACTCTCATTCCGATAAACAACTGTTCAACAAACAACCCAGCTGTTATTGTAATGACAAGGCCTCATTGTTTAGTGAGCACGACCCATGAGTCTCTTCTTGTTCACGTACTTCTTCTGGGCACGACGAAGAGCCTACGCGTCACTACCATATGCCAACGCCTACCAAATCAAGAGCGTTGTAACGAGCCACAGCAGCAGCCTCGAAGCAAGGGCGGTAAGAACCCTTCACGACCTCCTTCGCCACGGACTTGGCAGACTTCACGTGAGCCTTCGTAGCCATCTTGCAAGGCTTGTTCTCGTGCTTGGTGGACTTGACGGAGAGCAGGATGTGCTTGCCCTCGCAATTCACGCCAATGGCACGCTTCTGGCAAATTCCCATGCACTTGGGGCTATTTGTGACAGCTCGACACAAAACACGCACGAGTACACGTTGGTCACGTTCAGCTTGTCAGTGGAGAAGGTGGTGACCTTGCAGCCCTGCTTCTGCTTTCTAAGGAAGGCGGAGTGGTTCTTGACGATGTTCCAAACGAGCTCAGAGGACATCTACAACCCGATTAGCATTTGCGCACCGACGCACCAACGCGAGCCTCTCATTTGACGCTCGTCCCGCACGAAATCGTCTCTCACAAATACTCACTTTCTTATTACAATAAACAAACTATCTGTTGATTCCTGATGAATGGTAACCGTCGATCGCATTTATTAGGTTCACGGCGCTCTTGTCCCTATTCCTGTCTTCTCTGCAATCATGTCTATAACAAATTGCCATCAATAGGACGCTTTTATTTTCGCAATCAATGTGTCTTGCTGGGAGGTTTGAAGTGCACACGACGAAGAGAGTGCTTCTTCGCTCGATATGCACCACAGTCGATTTGGAGCCGTGAGAAAGGAGAAGGATGATGACCATTCTTCCCTCTCCACTATCCTCCATAGAATGATTTCACTTCAAAACAAACACACACTATGCTAAAGAAGACAC
>ENA-UEQW01001519-UEQW01001519.1-human-gut-metagenome-genome-assembly--contig:-NODE-1519-length-19017-cov-6.517001_pt1 | contig 19017 bp, 25 predicted proteins | sample MGYA00242947_ERZ507947 | MGnify/ENA primary metagenome ERZ507947 (study PRJEB26167, sample SAMN06115421) | human gut metagenome | host: Homo sapiens | place: China:Guizhou | collected 2015-03-17... | reverse complement strand
ATGCAGTGCATCGTTACAATGAAATGTACATCGAAGCCGGACACGGACAGTTCAATGTAAACATACTATGATAGTATAGGCTCTTTTGGGCAGCCTGTCAAGAGAAAATGCTGAAATTTGTCAGAAAAATTTGCGGATAACTTTTTTTTTCTGTGGCAGACTAGACAGAAAGAAATGTCCTGTCTGCAGGAATACAAAAAATGGAGGAGACTATGTATCAGATACGCACCGATCTTGCATTGGAGACACAGGAAAAAATGCAGGAAGATCATGTGGAACTTAAGGGAGTCCGTTTCCTAGAGGAAAAACTCAGCCCGAACCTGACGGTCAGCACGGTTGTGATCGAGACGGAGAACGGGGCAAAGACAATGGGAAAACCCAAGGGAACATACATCACCATCGAGGCGGCAGATATGGATGAGGAGGACGAGGACTACCACAGAGAGGTATCCGAACAGCTTGCGCGGGTGATCAGACAGCTTGTGCGGTTAAAAAAGGAGAGCCTCTCGGTGCTGATTGCCGGACTTGGGAATCGTGAGGTGACGCCGGATGCACTGGGACCTGGAGTGGTGGACAACCTGTTTATCACGCGGCATGTTGTGAAAGAGTATGGAAAATATGCATTTGGCAAACAGACGGTGAACCGGATCAGCAGCATTGTGCCGGGCGTGATGGCGCAGACCGGCATGGAGACGCAGGAGATCATTCACAGCATTGTAAAGGAGACAAAGCCGGATCTGGTGGTCGCGGTGGATGCGCTGGCAGCGCGGAGCACGAAACGGCTGAACCGTACGATCCAGGTGACGGATACCGGTATCAATCCGGGAAGCGGAGTGGGAAATCACAGACATGCGCTGGATGAAAAAAGTCTTGGCGTTCCGGTCATTTCCATTGGTGTACCGACCGTGGTCGACGCCGCGACAATCGTGAACGATACGATGTACAATCTGGTTACCGCGCTCACACAGAGCCAGGCGTTTGCAGCGATGGGAAATTCATTAGAAAAATTAAATGATGCGGAAAAATATGAACTCATCCGCGAACTGCTGTCGCCGAATTTAAATGCCATGTTTGTGACGCCGAAGGATATTGACGAGTCGGTCAAGAGACTCTGCTACACCATCTCGGAAGGGCTGAATCTCGCTTTTGCGGGCGGGTGCCTGCATGCGCTTTAAAGAGAGCAGATGGGCGGCATAAAAGAAATTGCCGGTGCATAAAGTAAATTATGCATGTTTATCGATACCAATATAAAAATTATAATAGAAGTCATGATAAGAGAAAAAAGCGGAGACGAATCCTTCCGGTAACCATACTGATTGTGGCGGCGGCAGTGATATTATCCGGCGGCGTAAGACTGGATCCGGGAGAACTGGGTTTTTTGCTGCAGGAGGAGATCGTGGGATTTTTCCTGCCGCAGGCTTGCGGGCAGGCGCAGGGGACGGCGGAGCTTACGATTGCAGACCGGCTTTTCGCGCACTTTTTTTTGCTCCCGGAAGAGAGTGGTGTATCTGCCGATTATCAGACGCAGGTGGAGAGTGACTGGTCCTACGAGGCTATTCTGGCGCGGGAGGCGGCGGACGAGAACTATGTGGATGCGGCGACGGGGGAAGTCATCATGACGCAGGAGGCGGCGGAGCAAAGCAGTACAAGCATGCGGGAGGGAGAGACGAAGGAGCAGACGCAGGGAACCGTACCGGAAGCTGCGGAGGGACAGCAGGCGGAAGCACAGACGGCACAGGCGGAAGCACAGATGGAACAGCAGGCGGAGACACAGGCGGCACAGGCGGCGGAGACACAGACAGCACAGGCGGCACAGATACAGACGGCATTGGCTACAGAAAAGGTGGTGGTATATCCGCGGGAAAAACTGAATGATTTTGACTATCTGATTCAGAATTTTTATCAGGTGGACAGCACAACGACGATCAACAGCAGCCAGCTGAATGCCGATGCGCTGCTGGGAAAAGATCTGCGCCTGTCACACGATGCGTCAACGCCGCAGATCCTGATCTATCACACGCATTCGCAGGAGGGCTATGCAGATTCTGTTCCGGGGGATGCATCGACGTCGGTGGTCGGTGTCGGGGATTACCTGACAAAGCTTTTGACAGAGCAGTATGGATTCAATGTGATTCACCACAAGGGAGAATACGATGTGGGGGACAGGGATCACGCCTATTCCAAGGCAGGACCAGGGCTTGAGGCGGTGCTTGCGGAAAATCCCGGGGTGGAGGTTGTCATTGATCTGCACCGCGACGGCGTGGCGGAGAGTACAAGACTGGTTACGCAGGTCAACGGAATACAGATGGCGCAGGTCATGTTTTTTAACGGGCTGAGCAGGACGACGGCGATGGGGGATATTGATTACCTCTACAATCCTTATATTGCGGATAATCTGGCAATCTCGTTTCAGATGCAGCTAAAGGCGGCGGAGTATTATCCGGGATTTACCCGAAGAATCTATCTGAAAGGGTATCGCTACAATATGCACTATTGTCCGAAAACACTGCTGATTGAGGTGGGAGCGCAGACCAACACGGTGAGTGAGGCGATGAATGCGATGGTGCCTCTGGCAGATCTTTTGAATAAGGTGCTGACCGCACAGAGATAGCACGTCCGGTGATGGCGCAAGGCACAAAAAGAAACGCACTTGTAAGCGGCGCAGACGGGTGCTATAATAAGAATCCTCAAAAGAGAAAAAGAGGGGATACATAACAATGGAACAATTTTTGATTGACTGGGAAGGACCGGTGCTTCTGTGGATTCAGGAGCATATGCGGAATGATTTCCTCACGCCGGTACTCACGTTTCTAACACATCTGGGCGACCACGGTTATTTCTGGATTGCGCTGACGATTCTGTTCCTTCTGCTGAAAAAGACCAGGAAGGTCGGCGGATTGATGACCTGTTCACTGCTGCTCAATACGCTTGTGAACAACGTATTGCTGAAGAATCTGGTGGCGAGGACGAGACCCTACGAGGTCGTGGATGGGCTGCACAGGATCATAGAGGCGCAGAGTGATTACTCGTTTCCTTCCGGACATACTGGAAGTGCATTTGCGGTGGCAGTCGTCGTATTTCTCATGTGTCCGAGGAAGATCGGCGTGCCGGTGCTGGCGTTTGCATTTGTGATTGCATTCTCAAGACTGTATGTCGGCGTACATTTTCCGACGGACGTACTGGGAGGAGCACTGATCGGAGCGGTAATCGCATATCTGGTCTGTGCCGTCTACCGGAGAAAAACCGGGCAGAAGGGATCAATATGGAACTTCGAGCGCTGAATGACTTCCTTGCGATCGCGCGGGAGGAGAATATTACACGGGCGGCGGAGCAGCTTCATGTCACCCCGCCGATGTTATCCCGGCAAAGCGCCGATTTGGAAGAAGTGCCAGAAGTTCAAGCTGTGTTATAGAATGACAGGATGCATGTGTATATGGGAGCATCCCAAAGTTTGTGTAAACCTCCAAACTGATGTAAGATAAAATTACTCAGTTTGGAGGTTATTTTTATGGCAAGAAGAAAAGACAGCCCACAAAAAGCAGCAATGAGAGAAATGATGCGTGACTATCTGAAAAATAATGATATCAGCATCAAAGATGGCACCGATGTTAACAGCATCATGCGTGACATGATGTCTGTCATTTTGGAAGGTGCTTTGGATGAAGAACTGGATGAAGAATTAGGGTATTCCAAGTATGACTATCGAAACAAAGAAACAGACAATAGTAGAAATGGACATTCCAGCAAAACCATGCACACCAGTTATGGAGATATGGATGTGGCAATCCCAAGGGATCGTAATGGGGATTATGAACCTCAGCTGATTAAAAAATATCAGAATTCCGTAACTCAGGACATGGAAGAAAAAATACTTTCCATGTATGCCAAGGGAATGACAACTGGAGACATTGAATCCCATATGCGTGAATTATACGATATTGATATTTCTGACAGCACAATCAGCCGGATCACAGACAAAATCCTGCCGATTGTAAAAGAATGGCAGGAACGCCCTCTGGAAGAAGTGTATGCTGTAGTATTTATGGATGCAATCCACTATCACGTCCGCAGTGAAGGACGTATTGTAAAACGTGCGGTTTACATTGCCCTTGGTATCGATATGAATGGGAAAAAAGATGTTCTTGGAATGTATGTTGGAGAAAACGAAAGTGCCAAGTTCTGGCTTTCTATCATGAATGGATTAAAAAACAGAGGCGTTGAGGATATCCTGATTGCATGCGTTGATGGTTTAAATGGATTTCCACAGGCAATCGAGGCTGTTTATCCAAAAACAGAGATTCAGCAGTGTATCATCCATCAGATCCGTAATTCAACGAAGTTTGTTTCATACAAAGACATCAAAAAACTGATGGCTGATCTGAAGCTTGTATATGCAGCTCCAACGGAAGAAACAGCTTTAGATGAGTTAGAATTGTTCAAGGATAAATGGGATTCCAAGTACCCAAAGATTTATAAATCCTGGCATGATAACTGGGCTACGTTGTCCACTTATTTCAAGTACCCAGAGGCGGTAAGACGTCTGATTTATACCACAAATGCGATTGAAGGATTCAACCGCCAGCTCCGGAAAGTAACCAAAAGCAAGACGGTTTTTCCATCGGATGATAGCCTTTTAAAAATGCTGTATCTTGCGACTATGGACATTACCAAGAAATGGACAGGACACCGACAGGATTGGGGACAGATCCATTCCCAGCTTGAAATTTATTTTGAAGAACGTCTGGCAGGACGGAACCTGTAAAGCAGTCAATTTTAGGCAGGTTTTATTGACATGCCTAAAAACTACTGTATAATGCAGATATGGGCAGAATCCGGAAAATCGGCTCTGCCCATTTGTAACTATTCACAAATCTTATATCAGTTTTTAACGTTTACACAAAACTTGAAACGGTCTCGATTTATCTCATTTGTGCCAAACTATCTTTGCTTTATCAAATAACAAATCCTGCTGCCGCCTTCAAAAATAAATAAACAGAGTCAAATACACGTTTTCTCTGCGTGTATTTGACTCTGTTACACATCTTATATTTTTTTATGCAATTCAACTGGTTGCACCGGTGCAACTGCTGCACTTTTGAAATTTAAACTTATACAATTACTTTTTACTATCAGCTCTTATCATTCTCTGGTTCAATATTTTTTGTACCGTTCTGCGCCTTCTGTAGAAGCCAGTACGACTAATCGGCAATATTCCATAGTGAGCCTCCAATATATCGTATGAAACCTTATGTATTATGGATTCTGCTAGTCTTTCTGCAATGAAACCATCTACTAAGTTACACACTTCATATACTTCTTTTTCATCCAAGTACCTTCCTCCTATTCCCATCTTGTTATATCAGCAAGATTTTTCTTTTACCTTTATATTCCGTTTTTTCCCAATATCATTTTTAACATGTTTTCTACCTCATGCTTTCAATATGCTTATTAATCTCATCCGCTGTCTCTGATGGTCCATAGCTTAATAATTCCGTTGCCGCTCTCGCCATAAGGCTCTTTGTTTTATTTCTTCTGGTTCTCGCATAGAACTTCTCAAGCCGCTTTGTATCCTGGTATAACGAGATTTTTTTATAATCTTCTCCCCAGACTTTTTTGTGTCTTTCCACGATCAGTTTTCTGTATACTTCCGGTATGTCTGCACGTTTTAATATCATGTCTAATGTGTTCAGATCCATATCGGGATCTTTCTCGCTGTTTACGAAACCCGGTGCTAAAATGACTGCTGCAATGTTCTGCATATATTCCTCTGTCTTCTCTCTTTCTTCTGTCACACCCTGTATCGTTTCTTCCAACTCTTTCAGGATCTCGCTGTGTGTATATTCTACTTTACAGTTTAAGATATCTTTCATGATCTCCTTATGTGTGCATATTGCATCTTTGGTGTAATACATCACTCTGTCTCTATCTGCGCTCCTGTCGATGAATGCCGGGTAAATAAATGCTACATTTGGATTTCCTACGATCCAGTCTCTGTTGATCGGTGTGATCGCATTTTCCTCCTCGTTGTATTCTAGTCCTGGCTTTTCAAGTGATACCGGGCAGATGATGCACTGTATGTATTCGTAAACTTCCTCTGATTCGTCTAATTTTCCGTTATCGCTCGTATATTTTAATATGTCGTATGCATCGTGCAGCAAGAGGATCAGGTAGTTACCCATGTAATCGTAGTTGCAAATGATTTTATCTATCATTTCATCCACTGCTGCTTCATCTTTCAATTTTCCGTTTGTGAGCCGCTGTAAAAATCCCTGTGTCTGCTTCAAGTCTGCCGGATCAAATTCTAATGTCAGCATTTTCTCATCGATCTTTGTTGAGTAGATTTTCTTGATAATGTTCAAATATTTGAACATTTCTGTATCTTCCATGTTCAAAAATGTCTCGTTGAATCTTGTTATGATGTTTTTTTCTACATCCACGTATGCACCGGCGATACGTGTGATCGTGCATGTTTCAGGTTTTAAGCGTCTGCTCAGTTCCCTGATGTCTTTTGCTGTTGTTTTCATTGTTGTTCTCCTCTCTTTTTTCTTTATCTTTTTAATAACAGTCTGTCGTCAAACCATTTTATTGATCCACCGCCATACTTGATTTCCGGCTGTCGGATTATGCTTTTCCCTATATGTTTTACTTCACCGTTTTTTATTACAGTTATAAACTGCAAGGTTGTTTTATCCATGATTTCGATGCCTCCGTTAAAGTTCAGTTTAACTAATCCATTCTTGTCTCCTTATAACATCTTCCAACAGCGTCCATCATTGCATTTCTGGCATCTTCAAATCCTTTTAGATATATTTTAAGCTCCGATAATTTCATAGGATCACTTGGTTCTACCGATGCATTTTCAACTTGATTCATAATGTATGCTCTTTCCTGGTTTGTCATCTTTTTTCTCCTCTAAAAATTCAAATTTCAGCTATTTCCATTTTGAAAATGTTCAGTTTAGTCTTGTTTGAAATGGAAAACCTCTTTGTATTTTTTCTCCTTTTTCCATTCACTTTCAATTTTCATAACTTCTTCAAGCGATAAGTCCGTCAATGTCTCGCCCTCACAATCCTTATGAGGTTGTCTGAAATTACCTACTACCGTATATTTATTTTCCATATTTTCTACCTCCTAAATTCTAAATATGTTCAGCTTAAAAACTTATTCCTGCGTTCTCAATATGTTTAAGATTCCTTCTACCACCTTATCCCAAAAAGCATTTGCGAAATCTTCAACAGTACAAATTGTGTCTTCGTCCCAGTCTTGGATAGTAGCATCATCTACTTGACATTCTTCGCACCCTAGTTCTTTAAGTGCCTCGTTTGCATATTCTGTTACGATCGTCTGTGTATCAGCATAATCACATCCTCTATCTAAAATGTCCTCAATTTCTTCGATTGTTTTCTTTGATATTTTCGCCATTTTTCTACCTCCGCTAATTTCTAATTTTCAGCTATTTCCATTTTGGAAATAGTTCAGTTTAATGCCCCACCGGAACATACTCTTTACACATTCCGTTTTCATCTTCGTTGTCATCAATGTTGCACCTTTGCAGTTTCCTACAGTTAAAACACTGATTACATCTCTCTGCTTCATGCGGATTAGCTTTCAAATATTCAAGCAATCCTTCTAGGTCTTTTTTATCAAGTCTCATGTCGCTGACCTCTTTTAAATTCTAAATATGTTCAGTTTCTTCTTAAAATCTTCAATATATCCTCTATTCCTTGCTGATATCCATTGTAAAAATTCTGTGCTTTTTGAACTTCGACACTACACTTAATGCTTGCATTATGTTCCAGTTCATTCGCTTTCCGTTCAATTTCTTCATACTCTTTTTTATCCATCTACTTTCCCTCCACTATTCTAATTGTTGATACCATGCACGTTGCCTCACATTCTGCGTTGACAGCTCTAGCAGAATTGCAACAACTAATAAAATGACCATCCTCACAAAATATTTCAAATTTTGGTTTACAAGGCATTTTGGTGTAACATTCCATTTTCATCCTTTTCCCACAAGTCGGGCATAAAAATTTTGTATTACTCGCCATTTTAATTTTCTCCTAAAATTCTAATCTTCTGATTTCTTCAGTCAGTTCAGTTTCTTTTCCGTACAGGTTTTCAATCTCCTCTGCTGCACGTTCTAATAAGTCTTTGATTTTGTCCATTCCGTTTGAATCTCCCTTCCATACTGCATGCTGTCTGCACCATTCTTTATCGCCCTGCGTACACGGTACATCCATTTGTGCCTCATATCTGCAAAATTCACATGGCACATGCTCCTCGCTGAGTAGTCTCTTAATATCTGCTTTTGCTGCTGCAAGCTCTCTTTTATATTTTTTTGTGTTTTTCCGCATGATCCGTGCCTCCCATCTTCGCTACATACTGTCCGTATGTCATACCGGCTTCCCTTGCCTTTACCGCCATATCAGCGACTGCTGCATTCGGATTTTCCATATGCACACCGTATTTCCGCTTTTTTATCCTTTTCTCTCCATCTACTCTTTTTACACTTATCACTGCAATACAGACGCTTTGATTTCGTAGCGTCAAATTCTTTCCCACAATATTTACATTTCTTTTGCATGATTCCGCCTCACTTATTCAAAACCTTCCGCATGGATGTCTTTTTACTGATGACTTCCAATGTGTCCTTGCTCTCGTATACGACCATCCAGTTTTCCGGTCTTAGTTTGTGTGCAGAAATAATCACTTTCTGTGCTCTTGTCGGTTTACTTGGCTGTTTCATAATTCTCCTTTCTTCCGGAAGCCCCAGCTACGCTTCCGGAAATCCTCTGTCGACAGTTACTGTGATATATTATTCAAGAGTTGAAAAATCCCATTTTTTATAAACAAGCTCGTCCTCATTCCAGTCCGGATACTGCTGCATGAGGTGTTCTTTCATGATCTCCAGCATCTCCGGTCGGAGTCCGAGGTTGCCATTATCCAACAGTCCATGATGAAACCTGCATCCGAGTACGCCGTTTTTCTCTACTCCAAGCCCACCCTGGCTCTTATTTATGTAATGCATGATGTCCGGTATCCCTAAAAGCATTTCTGATCTGCACTTGTCCATGTGGTACTGCATTTTACAGAACAGGCACTCATTACCATCCCTTTCTGCGATCAGTTCACAGGTTTCTTTTGGAAAATTGTAGTTGACCTTATTTTTTTTGCTTTTTTTCATCTTTTCACCGCCTGCTGCATCCGCTCAAATATTTTATTGTATTTTCTTTTTCTCCACGGCTTCGGTATCCTCACCCATGCCGCCCATAAGAAAAGCCTGATCCTAAACATTACTCTCATCAGGTTCTCCTTTCATAAGCTCCAGCAGAGTCTCTTTCAGATAATCCACACGTTCCAGCACTGCGGTCAAAATGTTCTTTGGTATCGTATACTCTCCCCATCCGCTTAAGCTTACACGGATCGTTTCAATCGTTCTCTTTGCGTCCCCAATGATCTGCTGGTCTGTTTTCTTCTCCGGCATATACTCCGGATGGTTCTCGATCTCGTCCTGTCCCGGTATCTGCTCATCGGTATCCTGCTGCACATCCGGCTTTTCTTCCGGTACATCCTCTTCAACTGGTTTTGGATCCGGCGCTGGAATCTCCGGATTTACATCATTCAATGTCATTTCCGGTTTCTGTACTGTTTTCGAAACGTTTTCTTTCGATTCTGGCACGCTTTCCTGTGTTTTTGAAACGCTTTCCGGGATATTCTGCACGCTTTTCTCTGGTTCTGGTTTCTTTGGAACGATAACCTTACTTTCTTTTCTTGGTGCCGCCTTTGGTTGTACCGGTGCAACTGCTGCATTTTTCTCTGCCGGAAGTTTTTCACCGTAAAGGCTCTCCCATGCTTTTCCCCATGTGTCTGTATCTGGCATCATTTTTTTGAGTGCATCCTCTAATTCCTGCTTTGTGTAGGTTTCATTCGCTGAGGAATCCCTGATATTGATCAGTTTTACCGCATCCTCTTCCGCTTTCATGCTCAACATGTATCTGCCGGCTCCCGGAATCCGCACAATATACATCGCTTTTTCATCCGGTATCAGATTCTCGATAAACCGTTTCCCTGACTCTCCGTTCTTTACTGCGGATTCCCACAGTCTCTTGTAGACTTCCGGTGCGTCCTTTCCGAGCTGATACACAGCTTTTTCAAGGTTTGTGTCAAATGACTGCTGCACACTGTCCTTTTCTTCCATCATGACCTCGATATCTGTCGTTTTTTTCTCCTCGTCTACTTCGTCCTTTACCTGCTGCACCTCTGCTTTACTGAAATCCGGTGTCAATTCCTCATTCACGCTGTCTGGAAGGGAGAGCATAATTGACAGTTTTGCATATCCAAACCCCTGATATTCCTCTTTCAGTTCCGGCGCATATCCACCCTTGGAAAATTTGTCATTGATATGTATGAACCGGCTTACCTGCGTCTTGTCAATTCCGTACTCTGCACGTGCAAAATCTACCACGTTGTCATACTGGCTTTCCGCTAAAATACTGGTATCCCGTGCCACTTTTAATAAATATCCAATACGCACAAATCCCTCTGCGGTTTTCTTAAGTTCTGTATCCAGTTCCTGCTTATATTCCTGATATGATCTGTATTCTATTACCTGTTCCATAATTGGTTCCTCCTTCAGACAAAAACTACTCACAAACTAAAAACTTCTCCATTGCTACTAATGCTTCCTGCTCATCTTCACCGTTTGCCTCAATATTGACTGTCATTCCTTTTGATGGGTTGAATGCCATAATTCCCATGATACTCTTGGCGTTGATCCTGCGATTATCACTTTCTAAAATAATCTCGCTATCAAAACGACAGGCAACCTGAACTAATTCAGCGATTGGGTTATTATGTTCTTCTGAAACATTGGATACAATAATCTCTTTTTTGCTCATGCCATTCACTTCCTCTTTCACAGTACTTCGATATCTGTTTTTTCCTCCACAGATACATCAACATTTTCCATACTCTTCAAAATATATACCATTACCCTTAAATTTGCAAGGCATCCCACAGAAAACTGTTAAAGTTCAACGAAGGAACTGCGGAACCGACTGAAATTTTATGCATTTTTATGTATTCTTTTTACTTTTGATAAGTAAAGAATATATTTCCTGCATTAAAAAACATTTCATCTGCGTCTGCAATCGTCCGCTTATAAGTCTGCCCCATCGCCGGGTCATATAGCACAACATTATTTGCATCATATCCCACCACTAGAACAGCATCATTGCTTCCTGTCATTGCAAATACCGGGTATCCGTTGCTCACATAATACAGAATCTCATCCACCGTACAACCGGTAAGATCTAAAACAACTGCATCCTTTAAGGTGTTCAGAAGGATCTGCTTCGGTGTCTCGCCCTGGGAGATCAGAGCGCTGACGCTGATGTTGATCCCCTCTTTTTCCAGGATGGCATTCACACACTGGGCAATGCTTCCTGCTCCACTGTCCTCCTCGCCAACTACAATATCATTAAATGCCGCCTGAGCCGTCTTTCTGGAACGTTTCCATACATACTGCTGATTTTCACCGATCACGACACCCATCTGGCTGTTTGCCGTAATAATCGCGTCAGAGACACTGTCTGTTGTCAGCACGACATCTCCCTTTACATAAACATAATAACGGTTATTGTCCTTTTCTTCTTTCAGGGAGACTTCACGTTTCTGCTCTAAGATCGTCTCTTTCGGTGTCAGAATCTTCGGTGTCTTTTTCTTCGCCTCATCCTGCAGTGTGATCAGAACCTGCGTCTCTTTTTCATCCGTATTTTTTGTTGCAATATCTACCACTTTCAGGCTGTCACCTTCACGGTTCATGATCATGTCCTGATCTGCATCCACATAGGCAGTTCCATTGTTCTGAATACGGTTTAAGTATATGGTGTAACCACTGATGGCAATGTTCTGTACATAGTATCCCGGTTTCTCATAAGTCTTTAAGACCTCATGCTCCTCTGAGGATGTATCCATGATTTTTACCTGATACATAGGAAATAGCGTATTACCTGCAGCATCTACCACGACATCGGCCGATTTTGCCACACCATACACAAAATCCTCCTGCAGAAAGCCCAATGGTTTTACATAATCAGAAGTACTCTCGGTCACATCTGTCACCTTCTCCGTGACGAAGTCGATTATATGAATCGTACCACTGCCACGGATTGCGGAAGGATCTACCCATGCCAGGAAACGGTTTGACTCAGAAATTGCGACCGCTTCATCGGAAAGTCCTTCTACCAGCACTTTCGTATCCAGTGAATTCAGATCGATGCCATAGACATTTCCGTCCACCATAATATAAAATGCGCCGCTCTCAGTCACGTACATCAGTTGTCCTAATTCCGATTTCATTACCTCATAGGACTGGCTGGATGGGATAAACACCTGCTCCTCATTCGTATTTGCAAGGCTGTCATAATGGTAAACTGCAATTCCCACTGTACCCTCATGGATTCCACGGTTCATATAGCCATACACAATATAGTCAATGCTTCCCGCCTCATCAATATTTACGATCTTAATGTCATGCTCACCATAGTTTTCCCGGTCATCTACCCCTTCATAACCACGGAAACTGAATACTTTTGCAAGTGTATTTGCCTCCTGATTGTAACTCCAGAGTTCTCCCTCCTGTACAAATGCGACCACTTTGCCGGACTCATTGGTCTGATACTCCACATCTTTGGAGCGGATTCCAAGCAGAATGTCGTTTCCTGAGATGCTGTCATTTTCCCCTCGGAAAATCTCTTCCATCGTTCGTTCAAAATTTAACAGATACATTCTTGTATTGGTATACCGCACTCTGTAGTATTCCTCAACGTTATAGTATTCGCTCTGTCCATTCTGTCCTACCCGTGTCACAACATAGTCCTGAACGATCACGTTATAGGTGGAAGTGATCTCCTTAACAGACGGAACCGGTGTCGTCAGCCTTGTGCCGTGAAACTCTGCCCAACTCACCTGATTCAGTGAATTGTTTAATGTCACATACTGCAAAGTCGTGTTATCGCCGGTCGTTTTTTCCATATAAGTGCTGAGAGATGATGCTTTCTCACTGTCAAAAGTCGTATCATTGAACTGTTTGACAAAATCAATGCATTCCGACACATAACTGTTCTGGGATTCTATAATACGTGTGTAGTAGTAGATCATGCGATCCCCACTCTCCAACTGGATCACAAGCAGATATTCCTCATTTTTCTCCAACAGATTCTGGATTGGAAGCTCCATAGAGATCATTCCCTTATTCTCCGTGTAGGAAGTGACATCTGCATTTGCGATCAGCCTCTGTGCATCCAGACTCCTGATCTCATAAGAAATCTTATCCACTGCGGTCTGATAGGTCTGCACAGTCACCGGAAGAAGTCTGTTTTCCCCGATCGGCGTGATCGTATCACGCATATAGGCTGCATCCATTTTTTCGGTGTAACCATATAATTCATTGATCGCCGTGTTCCCATCATATAAGGTAAGAACCGGCAATGTCGCCTCCGACATCTCTGTCGTCAGATCTTCATTGGTCTGATTTGTCATAAAACTGAATATCATCACTGCCAGAACAAAAACGACTGGCAGAACAATTGCTTTGATTGTACCCTTCTGCACTGTAAGCCTCCAAAATCAAAATAGCTACCGCCAAAACGGCGATAGCTATATTGTATGCAGTTTTTGCGTTTTCCGCAATATTTTCTTTGGCTTCTTTCTAAATTCTTAAGAAAATTACCACCATCTTCTGCAACGGCGGTGGCGGCATCTTCTGCGGTACATCTCGTTGTTTAACATGACACCGATCAGACTGCGCCACGGATCATTTGGCCGGGGCGGAGGTGGCGGTGGCATCATTCCTGGCCGCCCCGGTGGTGGCATGCTTCCCGGTCTGCCCGGAGGTGGTGGCGGCGGTGGATTGTTTCCTCCCCAGAATTCCTCTGCCATCACGCTGTCTGTTCCATTTTTCACGGTCTGATAAATGCGCTCTGTCACCTGCTCTAACATAAGCCGGTCCGGATATTCATCGAACATGAGGCTTCCCTCGTACTCCATTTTATCGCACTCATCCTCGATCACATCCATAATACGGGCAACATCCTTTGGATACAACTCTTTCATCCGGTCCATATCCTTTTCATATTCCATCTCTGTGAGATACAGATTCTGCATCGGATAGCTCATATAAAAAGGCACTTTCGGAGTGTCAAACTGCTGCATGCGGAAAAACTGTTCCTCTCTATAGTCCACGCGATACTCCTTATTTCCATCACATCACTATAAGATATGCAGCAATTTTTTCCCGGGTTCCTGCTTCTGCCTTATTTGCCGACAAAAATGTATTCAATCTTTTTGTAAGGTCTCTCATAACCTTCCTTCATCATCTTCATGGTTACTTCCCCATTTTCCTGCTGTGTGAATGCATACTGATTATAGGCTCCACCCTGATAAGCAAAATCGCTTCCGTTATCCTGATAATGCACATAGGTGCCCTCGCCCGGAAATACGAGCATATTTAACGTATCATATGGCTTTTCCCCTACATACTGCATCACTTCATAAGTCGGGATCATACTTCCTGCTTTGGCAAACATCGGACAGGTATCAAGCGGTGCATCCACAAGATAATACTGTTTTCCCTCATAACGTTTTCCGGTATTGAAATCATACCAGATTCCTTCCGGCAGATAGACCATCTTTTTCGTCTGTCCCTGCTCTAATACCGGTGCCACAAGAAGATGTTCTCCAACTAAAAATTCATCATTTAAATTCCATGTATTTTCATCCTTTTCATAATGAAGCACCAGTGGACGCATGATCGGAAGTCCTGTTTTCTCACACTCCGCAAACAGATCGTACAGGTATGGAAGCAGGCGGTAACGCAGTTCCACAAATTTACGGTAAATATCGACCGTCTTCTCCCCGAACTGCCACGGCTCCTGATAAATGCTTCCGTTGGACGAATGGTTTCGGAACAATGGAGAAAATGCTCCGACCTGTACCCAGCGGCATAAAAGTTCTGCCGTACAGTCCGCACCAAATCCACCGACATCCGTTCCTGCAAATGCCATTCCACTCAGTCCAAGATTGCACAACTGTGGCACTGCCATCTGAAGATGTGACCATAAACTCTGGTTATCTCCGGTCCAGACTGTTGTATACTTCTGGCTTCCTGCATAGCATGCGCGGGTGATTACAAATGGTCTTTTTCCGGTCTGTTCCTTAAGTCCCTCATAGGTTGCCTTGGACATCAGATGTCCGTATACATTGTGCATGGCTGCGTGGGTAGATTTCTGATCTTCATCCGTAAACACGACATCTGATGGCAGTTCTCCGTGAAAACTTGCCGGTTCATTCATGTCATTCCAGACTCCGGCAACGCCTATATCGGTCAGGAACTTCTGATTTTCTGCCCACCATTTACGCACCTTTGGCTGTCCAAAATCCGGGTATACAGAATCTCCCGGCCATACAGCATTCACATAGACTTCCCCTTCCGGCGTCTTTGCGAAATAATCTCCGGCAATTCCCTCATCGTATTTCTCATAACCAGGATCTAATTTCACACCCGGATCGATAATACAGACTGCCTTGAATCCCTCATCTGCCAGCTCCTGAATGGTTCCTGCCGGATCGCCGTAATCTTTCTCATTCCATGTAAAGACACGGTAGCCATCCATATAGTCAATATCAAAATGCATCGTATCGCATGGGATATCAAGTTCTCTGTATTTCCCTGCTACTTTTTTAATGCAGTCTGCGGAATCATATCCCCAACGGGACTGATGATAACCGAGTGTCCACAGCTGCGGAAGCGGAGTCCTTCCGGTCAGATAGGTATAACCGCCCACAATGTCCGGCATCGTATCCCCTGCGATAAAATAGTAATCAAGGTTTCCGGCGTCTGCACCATAGTAAAAATATGCCTGATTTTCTTTTCCAAGGTTTACATAAGATCTGTATGTATTGTCAAAGAAAATACCGTAAACACTTTCTTTTTTCAGAGTGATCAGAAACGGAATGGACTTGTACAGTGCGCGGTAAGAATCCGTGTGTGCCTGTGGGATATCGGAATTCCAGTTTTCGTACTCATAATCCCGCTTATTCAAAAATCCGGTCTTGTCCCCAAGTCCGTAAAACTTCTCATCCCCGTCCATTTTTTTGACAGTCTGCACCGGATAGCTGCCGCTTACACCTGCGGACACATCATGTCCCTCTGCCTTTAACACTTCGAGAGATTTTTCACTTAACAGCGGTCTTAAAATACGCCCGCTGCGGTAATCTTCACAAATGCTCTTTCCATCCCGGTAAAAGTCCACATAAAATCCGTCATAAACTCTCGCTTCCAACTGTTTTGTTGCAACTGAAACATAACTGCCGCAGTCTTTTACCTCAAAATCTGTCCGGACCGCCTTCTCCCCTTCGATCGCCTTGGAGCGGTGTCCTTTTGTCTCATAAGGAACAAAGACATTCATAATACTCTCAGTAATGACCTCTAAAAATGCCTCCTCTTTTTCAAAGAAAAAATGGATTTTATTTTCTTCCACCTGATAATCCAAACGTTTACCCAACATATGTGCATCCTTTCTCACGTATAAATTTTCGCATTTTTTCGTAAGAATATTTTAGCATGTGCAGACGTTTTTTTCCATAGATATTTACTGATTTTTTGCCATGTCCTGAAGTTCACGCATCAAATCCAGATCCGACTGCTGGATCTTCATATTGGTCGTCATCGGCTCCTCACCCGGTCTGGTGAGTGTGATCTCGATCACAGTGCCCTCCTCCATCTCTCTGGAGAATACCGCACTTAAAAATGCCACAAACTTCGGATGGTTTGCAGTAAATTTATTTTTTGCATTCATAATCTTCATAATATTTGCCGGGTTCATCATAATCTTTTGTCCTTCTCTTTCCAGATGCCTAAAGCATCTTCTTTTTCTTAAAATAAATAATTTCCAAAATGATCACTAAGATACTCACTATTATAACTGCCGGATACGCATATTTCCACCCAAACTCCGGCATATTTGGGAAATTCATTCCATACCAGCCGGCGATCAGCGTGAGCGGCAGAAAAATCGTTGTCACAACCGTCAAAATGCTCATCACCTGATTCTGCTGCACCGCAATGAGTGACTGGTAAAGTTCCCGGATCTGCACGAGATATTCCCGCAGCATTTCCACATGGTCATGCAGCCGCTCCGCCCGGTTGGAAAATAACTGCCACTGTGCTTTTTCCTCCTCCGACAGACCGCCGTTCACAGAGGTCTGCATGACATCTCCCATATTCATCAGCTGTTCATAATAGGCATGAAAAATATTGAACCGTTTCCGGTATTTCATGATCATCTCATAAAAATAGTCCGGTATTTTCTTTAACAGTTCCTCCTCCAGACCAGCCAGATGTTCCTCCTGTTTCTGCAGATACAGTACTTCATCCTGCAGCAGTTCCTCGAACAATGCCAGAAGGATCTGCCGGAAGCTGTAACCCTCGTAGGTGCCTTCCGCCATCTTATTCAGATACTCCATCAGAAAATGACTTTCCTCCACAAGATATAATTCCTGCTCTGACAGGTAAAATCCAAAATTATGGATACACACCTGCCCTTTATTTCCCTTTGGCACACGCATTGTTCCCTGCACACACTCCCGGTATTTTTCAATCTTGCAGTACTGGATCGGTGTCATGCTGTGGATAAAATTATTTTTCCGTACAAGTTTCCGCGGATGGCTCAAAAACTCATCCAGACTCATGAGATAAATGCTTTTTCCTGCGTTTTCACTATTTTGTACTGCTTTCTTTTCCAATGTGATTTTTCCAGTTTCCTCATGATAGCTGTATTGTTCCATATGATTTTAACCTCGTAATTTTTTTTGTATATCATTCCTTACAACCTGCATACTCCCAGGTAACTCCGTTATCCTCAGACTGAAAAATAATCCCCTGCTGTTCCATCGCATCAGTCTGCAGATAAATCTCCATTTTTCCGTCCACGATCTGCGGCATGGTGTGATAATCATAATCTTCGATCGTAAATCCCAGTTCTTCTGCTTCAGATGGAAGTTCTGTCACCGTATCCAACGGAAGTTCCAGCCGTTCAAATGTCTCTCCGCCGTCCTTCGTCACATAAAGCATGGAGAAATCCTCACTTGCATACGTCAGTCCTGCAAATCCGAAATCATTTGTAAAAAAGAGCAGACCTTCGGCAACGCCCATATTCTGGTCAAACGGATCACCGTTGACCTCCGTCCAGGTCGTACCGCCGTCCTTCGTCTTTTCAAAGTTATAAAAGCGGCTTCCACAGGCAGCGTCTACCACATTCAGCCGGTAACCGGTAATATCATTGATGAAATAATACATATCGCCGTCTTCTGCATTAAATTCCCACGTATCCGAATTGCGGATATTCTCACTGGTCTTTGTTTCCGTTTCTGTCTCTGTTCCGCTGAAAATTTCCGGCTCGTTTTCTTCCTTATTAGTATCACTATTATCTTTGGAAGAACTCTCGTCATTTATTCTCCGCCACTCATCAATTTTCCAGGAGAGTGCCCCATTGTATGGGATTGCCGTGCGGATCACCGCAGCGCCACAGATGATCGTTGCCGCTCCTGCCGCCACAAGTTCTGCGATCCACAGATATTGTTTTTTCCCTGCCTGCTGTTCTTTTGCTTTTTTTCTGGTGATAAGCCAGATGAGAAAACCGGCTGCCATGACCGCTGCGCCCACCGCCATTTTCTGTCCGTGGTAGCGTACTCCTCCAAACTGGCATAAAAAATAGCCTTCATATAAAATGTAAAAATAACCAAGTAATATCAGCACCGGACTGATTTTGTGTATGACTTTCATTTTCTTTTCCCTCTTTTTTCAAAATGGATGTTACGGCTTTTCAGACCAGACTGTTTCGTCTTTCTGCTGCTTGCATTATATTGTTTTTGTGTGCATTTTTCAATCGTGAAAAGCGGGTTTTGATCGTATTTTTCCACTCAGATCTGTCTGTATCTCTGTCAAGCGCAGAT
>ENA-UEQW01001516-UEQW01001516.1-human-gut-metagenome-genome-assembly--contig:-NODE-1516-length-19038-cov-12.077686_pt1 | contig 19038 bp, 15 predicted proteins | sample MGYA00242947_ERZ507947 | MGnify/ENA primary metagenome ERZ507947 (study PRJEB26167, sample SAMN06115421) | human gut metagenome | host: Homo sapiens | place: China:Guizhou | collected 2015-03-17... | reverse complement strand
GGAAGTGTCGTACTTTTGTATTGTTGAAAGACAACAACAACGAAATAAAGAGAGTTAACAAAAATGGTTGTTTAATTTTTAAATATAAAATAAAATGATGAAGTATATTATCATAGTATTCGTGGCTGTAATTACAGTGTTTATCGGTGGACGTAGTTTGAATCATGCCAGAGCAGAACATATCGTGTGTGCTTATGCTGATCACGAAAAAGTGGAAAACACGACTGCAGTTGCTCCAATGCAGCAAGTAGCAAGTCAAGACACGATCTTCGGACCGGTTAGTCTTCCCGAGGTGAAAGTGTATGTGAAGAGAAAAGTTAATCACGTGATATAAGACAAGGTTATCGACAAAAAAAAAAGGTCGGCGTTGCATCAGTAGCGCCGACCTTTTTTATGATTTGTTACTTGTTTTTTTAGAGCTCATATCTCTTTATATTGAACCCGGAGGAACAGTCAGGTTCCTCCGGGTAGTAATTATTTGGGTCATACCACCATCGTTGCGTTGGTTCTGTCAATTGACAAGATGGCTTTGATCCGGTTTTCTTTAGCTATCAAGCATAATCCCACTAGTGGGTTTACTCAATTTCTTGGGTACAACGTGTTCCCGTTTTCATCAACAATAGAGCCGGGACCGGTGATATTAATCTCGTCGATGTTGGCGATTTGGCCTACGGTCAATGTAGGGGATACTTTTACCTCGTTGCCTTTATTATCTTTATATGTATACCCAACGGTGAGTGTCGTTCCACTCGGAATATTGATTGTCCCTTTCGTTTCAGAACATTGGGTGAGGTCGCAATTTTGGTAGATGGTAATATCTTTCCCGTTCGTCAATTGTTTGTAAACGTATTTTACGTACACCCAGCAATCCTTGGCTACACCATCGACTACCACTTTAGGAGTGAAAGCTTTACCTGTAGGACCGTAATAACCTGCCCACCAGCCGATGTAGTCATCGGTACGGCCGTCCAAAGTAGGAATATCCGTTATCTGTTCAGCCACCTTATTGTTGCGTAACTCGATAGTGTATGTGTTGTAAGCGTCAGCATCTGCTGAGTAGTTGGCAATTGTTCCGATAAAGGCATGTGAATAACATTGTTCCAAATCATAAAGTTTGTCTTTAACAGAATCTGCCGGAGCATATACCTTTTGGAAGGAGATACCGCTCACCGAGTTACCCTCGATAAGTACGTTGCGGTCAAATGATTGTAGGTAACCGATAAGACCTCCGGCCTGATAAATACCATCCGTGTTAGGGGTGTTAAGCTTGCATTGATCGACCGAACAATTGCGAATCGTCACATCTTTGGCGCTGCTGCTTACAAAACCAACTAATCCGGCAACCTTTTGGATACTCGTGACCGTAGTGTTCTTTACATGGCAGTTTTCCAACGTACCACAATCCATGCGGCCAACTAGCACACCGCCACGTAAACAGGTTACGTTAGCCACCTCGATTGTCAAGTCTTTGATAGTGCTCTGAAGAACATAGAACAGACCTCCATACTGATATCCTGGTACATCACCTTTTTGGGGGTCGATATTATTCACATAAAGATTGCTAATCGTATGGTTGCCACCATCGAACTCAATGAAGACGTTGTTTTCTGCATTGATCGGAGTCCAGAGGTTGTCGGTGCTGCCTTTCAGGTCGATATCGGCCGTTAACACGATCTTAGCACATTGGCGGTTAGCAACCAGTTCGGCTGCCTTTTTCAGTGTTTCGGCATCACCTACAGCGTAGGTCTTTACGATTCCGGCACCCTCTTCGAGTGTGATTTTGTTAACCGTACCGTAGATCTCCACGTTACCTTTCTTCACGATCAAGGTTTCTATCGTAACATCTTCGGGGATGATCAACGTGTTATCGGCTGTTGTGGCACTTACCTCATTGTAGTTGGCGCCATTCAGCGTAACGGTTGATTGGGGCAATTCAATGACCAGGTTGTTCGTGTTGGGAGCCGTGATATTAACGGTCTTGGGAGCAGCACCGGTCTGTTCAGTAGTATATTGGATGGTTACTTGTTGATTCGTAGTCGGCAGCGAGATGGATAATTCTTTGGCGGCCTGTTCTTCGGTCAGCGTGTGCGGAATCTCTATTGCTGCATCGCTCGTCGGGGCTTCTTTCACAATGATTGTGGTTGCACCGTTTTTGATAGCCTCTGTCACATCGGCTACCGTAGCTACCTCTACAATTTCTTGTTCGATGTCTGGTTGCTCAAAATCCGGATCGATGGTAACGTTGATCGTACCTTGCTTCGTCAACAAGTTACCCGATACGTTCGTTTTGTAGTTACGGCGAACCGGAATGTTCTTGAAGTCGTTATTCTCGCAAATCAGTGTTTCGTTATTGTAGAATTTCATCGAAAAGTTAACCAAAGCTGCCTCTTCAACAGGTGCCCAGATGTAGTCCACCGTCAGTTCACCGTTTGCTTGGTTGATGACTTTGGCTTCGTATTCCACATTGGCAGTTTGCTCTCCAACCGTACCCGTCTTGGCGTTGAATGAGGTTGGCAGGGCCGTAAGGGCAACTTTTACCTTCGTCGGTTTCAGTGTGTTGTCGGGAATAGCAGTCATATCATTGGTCTTCACGTTCAACTGACCGAAAGGACGACGAAGTACCCAACTTGTTTCTGCAAAGGATTCGGTAACCGTGTAGTCTGTTTTGCAGAAAAAGAAAGCATCGAACTCATCGTTGTTACCCACATAGTCACCTATTACCGTGATGTTGGTCAAATCACTGGTATTGTAATGCAGGTCACTGAACGTACCGTTGTTAGTTTCAGTAGCGCAGTCAGCCCAGAACACGAAATCGTATTTCTGCTGAGCCACCAAGCGCAGGTTGAACGTGGCGGTCTTTTTATTCTCGCTGGTTTGTACTTCTACGACCATGGGATCGCCGTAAGCCACTCCTTCACGGTAAACCTGGAGAATACAACGATTAATTTCTACTGCCTTACCGTAATCGGCTGCGTTGGCATACGTTCCGACTGCACGGCTCTGCATCCCTTGCGGAATGGAGATGGTAATTGTCTGAGTGTTTGCTCCGTCGGGAGCGAAAGGAGCTTCCTCCTTCTGACACGCGGTAAGAGCCACAACGAGGCTCACTACCAATAGAAAAACTTTTCTCATACTTTGTTAAATGTTGCTGAATCATCCCTACACATCCGTTTTAGGAAGGGAGGAATAATTCAAATTGTTTATATATCAGTTTTCAGTTCATTCATCTTACGTTTAATTGCCACCGCTTTTCTCGAACGTGGCCGTTATGTTGGTCGCGTAGTTCCGTTGCAAAGGCAGGTTCACGAACTGTCTGCTCACGTTTCCCACGGTCACATCGATGGCTTGTTGGCACTTATCCTCAGGGACGAGAATGAAATCCTCACAGATTATGTCCGATCCGGCAACCGTCGGTGAAAATGTATGTGCTATATTTTTCCATTCGGATACGGCCTTGGTCCTGACGTTGTATTGCGTCGCTACTTGTCGGTAGGTGACCGAAACTGCCATACCGCCGGTGACGAACGGTGCGGAATTCCGTATGTTCACCCGGCCGAAAGGGCGGGTGAGTATTACCGTCCCGGAGGAGTTCCCGGTAGCCTTGTAAGAGACGCAAGCGGAAAATGCATCGTATTCGTTCGCTTCCGTGTACTGGTCATTGTTCCCGAGGTTTTTCAGTGTGACGGCTTCCAGATTCCCTGTGTCGTAAAACTTATCCTCGAATCCATCCTCGTTACGGGTTGCGCAGTCTGCCCAGAATACGAGATCGTAGGTCTGCTGACTGCTCAGGCTCACGTTGAACGTGATGGTCGATCCCGTTATGGCTACCGTTTGTCGCTCCCCGACAGGTTGCTCGTTCCGATAGACCTGGAGAATGCAACGGTTGATTAGCGAACCATCGCCTGTGCTACCGCGTGTTCCCACTTCCTGTGGGATCGAAACGGTAATCGTTTGGAAAATCGTTTCATCGGGACTGGTCGTTTCCTCCTTTTGACATGAGGTGAGCACCATCACAAGTCCCATCATCCAGTATAATTGTTTTCTTATCATATCCTTATCTATTTATATTATCAATCGCATTCTTCATCAATCTTCGAAACGAGCTGTTACCACGGTCCTGTAATTCGATTGCAAGGGCAACACGCCGAGTTCTCTCGTTACACCTCCTACGGTTATCACAAGGCCGACGGGCGTTGCGTCTTGGGTGGGCACGAAAAGAAAATCCTCGCCGACCATAGCTGATCCTGCAGCTGTCGCCGGGAAGGAGTACGTGATTTCCTGCACCGGTTCAGAGGTCAGTCCTGTCAGCACGTCGTACCTTGTCGGAACGTTCCGGTAAGTAACCGAAACTGCTTTGTCGGCGGTAGTAAAGGGCTCGGTGTTCTTTATGTTCAACTTCGCCATGGGGCGGCGGAGCGTTACTGCACTTTCACCACCTTTCCAGGTTACGCGTTCCACTGCGGCGAACGCATCGCGTACGCTCTCGAATACCGGCATGGAAGAATTCCCCTGCCCGATGTTCGAATTATGTCGGTTGTCGAGTACCTGCCGTAAGTCCTCGGTCGTGTACTCTCCTTTGCCGTAGTCTGCCCAGAAGAGAAAATAGTAGTCACCGGGTACCAGTGTAATCTCGATGGCGGCTGCAGAGAGAGTCCCGGTTGTCGTTTTATGCATCACGCGACGTGGGTTCGCATCGCACGTCCACGCTTCGAAAGTATAGACCAATAATTCATCATCGGGTATTTGGATGTTGAACTCTCCATCCAAATTTGGATTAATGGCAATACCGAAATCGCTGTTGTGCGTGAGGAATGCTCCGCTAATGGTTGTCAGTTGGCCCTGTTGGATGGGAACCGCATCGAAATGCTTGCTATTCAGTAGTTCCCCCTCGTTGTTGTATATCGACAAGACTACTTGCACGGATGATTCCGATCCGGTAACGAAGACATAGTCGCTGGCGAGACGAGCCTTCCCGTTCGCAAGTCGTGTCATGGAACAGTTGAACGATATACCCGCACTAGCATCGCTGGGCTTATTCGTGTAAGCGTTGAATTCCGTTGGCAAGAAATCCGAATATGCCACATGGACCTTGAGTGTCGAGAGATCGAAATCGTCGGCCTGCTCGCCGAGGAACTTCTCGATGTCGGTGGTGATGAACTCGAATTTACCCATCGGTTGTTTGAGCGTCATATCCAGAGTTGCGGCACCCGATACCTCGATTACCTGTTGTGCAACGTAAACCTCCTTAAAGTCATCGTTTCCGACGTAAGGCGTATTCACACTGATGGATGATAGCGAATTTGTCTCATAGTATTTGTCCTCCACCGAATTTTCGTCCACGTAGTCCATCCATACCGTGATATAATATTTACCGTCAGCCAATTCCAAATTGATTGGGTACTGTCCGTTCGATGCCGGTTTGTAGGACTGGACTTTCTTCTCAAGTAATCTACCTCTGTCCCCATTCTCATCTTGACCGGATATTTCGATGATAAAGCGTACGTCACACGTTGTGGAAGAAGTCTGTGTGTCGAATTGCATGGATGGGTCGAGTTTAAGATTCAAGCTCACGTTACTAGTGCTTGTCGGCGTCGGGAATTCACTTGTGATGCCGGAGGTAACCGAAAGCTTCTGCGTGACACCGGTCATTGAGTTGTCTTTTAACTCGCTTTGTGTACGCAGCGAAATCACACCCCCCACGGGTGCCAAGTCGGACGTGGATTCTGTCTCCTTGTTGCAACCGGCAAGGAGCGTCAGTGCGAGAAGCAGGAAAACTATCTTTTTCATTTGAATTCTTTTTAGTCGGGAATAACAATTTCTATATCGGGACCTTCGAAACTGGGATCGATGCCGATACCGGGGGAATAGTTACGCGTGAGGAACTCATCGCGTATGGTTGTCAATTTGCCTCGTACGATTGGTACGTTGATACCTTCGATTCGATTCAACAGGTTACCTTCGCTGTCCCGGATGACAAGATTGACCTTCACGGCTGATTCCGATCCGTTGACAAAAATGTAGTCGCTGGCCAGATGTGCCTCCTTTTCCGAGAGTGGCATCATGGAACAGTTGAACGACATTCCCATGCGGGCATCGTTGGGCTTGTTCGTGTATGCATTGAAGCCCGAGGGGAAGTACCCGGCATACTCTACCTGTACCCGTATTGTTGTCAGGTCGGGAGAATTGGATAACAAGTCTTTGGATATGCTGCTGGTTTTCAGACCCCGTGTGGTCAGTTTGTCGAGGAACTTGTCGATATCGGTGGTAATGAACTCGATCTTGGCCATCGGTCGTTGGAGCATCACGGTATCGTCTACCGTCTCGTTCCACCGGTCGCGGTATTCTCGCAGATCAATCTCCTGTCGTGCGGTGTAGGTGTCCTTGTAATCCTCGTCGCCAATATAGCTCCCGGCTTCCGGCACGCTGATCGCGGAGAGCGAAGGAATGTTGTAATATTTATCCGTCACGGAACCGTTGTCCACGTAATCCATCCATGCCACAACGTGGTATCGGGCAGCATGCAACGCCATTGAGGTGCGGATCGTGTGGTGTCCGTCCGATGCTTGGTCGCAAGTAAGTACTTGTCGTTCTACGGGTTCATCGCCGATCTCATCGCGGAACACCTCGATGATCCAGCGCACATCGTGTAGCTCTGCTCCCGACGCTTTGGAGCGTCCTGTCGGTTCATACGGCTCTATCTTCGGGTCGATCGCAAGACTCAGGTTCATGTTGACCAACGTGGGATCAACACCATCGTCTTTCGAAAATTCCAATATGGTCTTCTTACAGCCCGTCAATACGAGGACGAGCAAACAGGCGATATATAATTGTCGTTTCTTCATCTTTCACTCCTTCCTTATTTTCCAAACCGGTAAACCAGATTAACACCTACCTTCGTCAAGCCCCAGTAGTTGTAGGACATGCCTTTTTCAAAGCGTGCTCCGTTGGGTATATTATAATAGGTGTCGTATTTCGTGTAGATGTATCCCGCACCGAGCGTGAACTCCGCAGCCCAATGGCGGATGAGAGGCAGCGCGTAGCCGTAGCTCAGGCCCGCGCCGTAGAAACCGTCAGGTGACTGGTAGCGGTTTTTGTCATTGACCGAGATGTTGAAGGAGCCGATATTGAGATGGGCGCCAAAAAAGTGCCCTTCCATCGGGGTCTTCAGCCAGTAGCGGAACTCGGGTTGGATCACGAGAAAGCGCAGACGGTAGTCGCGTGCCACGGTGTAAGGGCTGTAAATAATCGGTAGATCAACCGAGTAATGGTCGCCGAAGCTGTACTCCACGCCGAGATTGGCGACCGTGGCGGCCAGATACGCCACGTTGGTCTTCACGGCCCAGCGGTAACGGCTTTCGGGTTGCGGCTTCACGACGGGTTCGGTTATTTCGACAACCGGTTTGGGGTGCGGTTTTGTGGGTACCTCAACGACAGACGTTTCGGCTTTCGGCTCAGATTCGGGCATTACGGTAGTCTCTTCCGACTTCTGTTCGGGTGCAGGCGTGGGAGCGTCGCAGACGATCAGCATGCGGGCACCGCGCAAGGCCGGAAAGATCTCGGTAATCATCCGATGCCACGTTTGCCCTCCGTCAATGGAGCGGATAGCAGCCTTGCGACTATCCTCGTTTGCAACGGAGGAGATGATCTTCAGAATACGCTCCTTGTGGGGAAAATTGTTTGCACGTAGATAACGTTCCACCGAAGACCAGTCTTCGCCCAAGTTCTCTATACGTAACACACCGGGCGGAAAACTTACAATTTCCCGCAGGTAGGAGGCTAGAGCCTCAACACGCCGATCCGCCAGTGCGCAGTTCTTGGCGGTTACACCGTCCGGTGAGGAACTCACCCCTATGCGCACGTATTGCAGGCCTGCCTGCTTGTCTTGTACCAGACGGTCGACATAGCGCACGAGGTCAACCAGTTCGCCCGAGGGCGTTACGGTTACGGCATTTACCTTATACACGAAGGGGAGCCGTGCCGCATCGTACAGCGACACCGTATCGCGTCCATCTGTGGGTAGTAAAAGTACATATTTCCGGTATTTTTCATGACCTCCGGCAGGTATATCCTCTCTTACATTCTGTGTCATAGCGGTAGGTCCGCACAGCAGAAAGCCGAGCAAAATAGCTGTTCGAATCTGTTTTAAACGATACTTACAGCCTGAAATATTTTTGTACTGGCTATTCATATTCATTCTTTTATACATATTATCACCAAAATAGGAAATGTTCCTCCTTCGTCTGTTTCGATATTGATTAAAACGCTGATCCTTAACCGCAAAATTATAAAAAATAGTTGAAAATATTATTCTTCCACACGCTGCTTTTTATATTTTATGAATTTTCAATTTATAAAAATGAGTGTTTATTATGTTTATATAAACACTTGGTTATATTATGCCGTTATATTATTTTTGTAAGCAAAAGAAAAATTTTATAGTTATGATGCAAATTCGCAAAATGTGGGTTGCATATATGGTAATGTGCACCTGCTCGTTCTGGTTATCCTCTTGCACGGATGATTACAATGACTCGGAACTCAGAAATGACATTGAAAATCTTGAAGACCGAGTTACAACCCTTGAAAAATGGCAAAAGTCCGTCAACGGAAACATTCAGTCTCTTCAAAACCTCGTTGCAGCCCTTGAAGACAAGGATTATGTTACGGGAGTGACCCCTCTTGAAGACGGAACGGGATATGTCATCACATTTCTCAAAAGCGGTAACATAACCATCAAGCACGGTGAAAAGGGGGAACAAGGAAACAAAGGAGATACGCCCGTTGTCAGCGTGAAGCAGGATGCCGACGGGAAATACTACTGGACAATAAACGGCGAGTGGCTGCTTGACAATGGAAATAAAATACCCGTAACCGGAGAGAAAGGCGACAAGGGGGATACCGGTTCTGCCGGAAAGACGGCCATTGCTCCCCAAATGCGCATCAATGCCGAAAGCAATGAATGGGAAATTTCAACTGATAACGGCACAACTTGGACTTCAACGGGCATAAAGGCTACCGGAGAGAAGGGCGATTCCATGTTCAGTGCCATAGACACGAATAACGGGGATTACGTTGAGTTGACTCTCGCGAACGGCACCACAAAAATCAAGTTACCCCGCTACACCTCTGCAATACGTTTCGAGAGCTATGAAATAGCCGATGTTTATGTGGTGGGAGAAACAGAGTTAAATGTCATCTTGCCCAACAACCTGACAAGCAGTAACTACAACAATCTTATGGCAACGGTAACTCCCACGAGTGGAACATATACACGTGCCGGCAGTAATGGCTGGTCGGTAAGCGTTGATTCTCCCGACTTTTCTAACGCATTGATAACAACAACTGTAACTGTTAAAGGCAACAGTTCGCTTACCATTGGCGACCAAGCTCTGCTCAGCGTGATATTGACATACACGGATGGAACACAGGTGACGGCATCCCGTCTCGTGAAAATCACTCCACTCGGCACCAAAATGGCAACTGACAATAACATAGTCAAAGGCGACTATTACATGAGTGACGGGTCGTTCGTGAACAAGAGTGAAACTCTGACAGAATTGCAAAAAACGGCGTGTGTCGGCATCGTTTTCGCGTTGGCGAATGAAGTCGACCAGTCGGATTATTCAAATACGGGTATCGGGCAACAAAAATGTCACGGCTATGTCGTAGCCTTGGCTGATGCCACTGCCACGGTCTGTATGTGGGGTGTTAAGGGCACGGCATTGAATCTCTTTCCGGAAAATGTTTCGAATAATCTGACTTCCCCGGAAATGGATTGGAACGGTTATGATTATACGCAAACAATCATCACTCAAGTTCGTGGTACAAGCAAGCTGAAACCGGATAAAGCGGAAGGTTATCCCGCTACCTACTATGCTGTTGTGGATTATGAGAAGAAGGTAAAAGCCCCGAAGAACAGCAGTGGTTGGTTCCTTCCCTCCATCGGTCAGATGTACGAGGTTTACCAACAGCGTGATTTACTTGCCGCTGATCCCCTCGGTAGAGCCTTGAGGAGCAACTGCTATTGGTCCTCTTCTGAGGTGTCTTTCAGTTCGGTGAACGACGCCCCCTTCGTGTACGTAGAGACTGGTCGCGTGGCCAGCAACACGAAGAATGCTGATGGCTACGTGCGTCCCATTTTGGCTTTCTAGCCAACTCTCCCCCTGTGTAAGGGGGAGTTGGAGGGGGTAGTATTTCCTCTCCTAAAGGACGTTCTCCGCCCCCTCGCAAACAGCGAAGGGGCAGCATTTCTTACCGAAGACGGATCGTATTTATTTTGATTTGATAAAATAATACTTATTTTTGTAAACGCTTCTATTTATCGGAAGTTTTGATAGGAACGTGCGATAAGCAAATTAAGCATAGGGATTTGATGTATAATATTGATATTCAGTCACCGGAATTTGTGAAATGTTTAGAGCAGGGAAAACAGGAAGCATTTCAACAATTGTTCGAAACATTCCATAAAGCGTTATGTTTCTTTGCAGCCCGTATCGTGCGGGACCATTCGGAGGCGGAAGATATTGTGCAGGATGTTTTCCTTTCTTTTTGGAAAATGGACCGGGGTGGCTTTCCTAACGTGAAAACGATAAAAACTTTTCTTTACAATAGCGTACAGCATCGGTGTTTGAATTATCTCCGGGATTTGGAAATTCGGGATCGGAATTATAAGAACCTGGGACGGGAAGAGTTGGATGAAGACTATTTTCTTTGTCAGCAAATTCGGGCTGATGTAGTGGCAGAACTTTTTGGTGCGATTGACGAGTTACCGGATAGATGCAAGGAAATCTTTAAGCGTTCATACGTGGACGGCCAAGAGGATCGGAAAATTGCCGAAGAGTTGAATATATCTTTGAACACGATAAAAACTCAAAAGCAGCGGGCAAAGTCCTACTTGCGGGAAAGGTTGGGAGATTTGTTCGTTTATGTGGGTATGTTTTTCCCAGGTTTATGATTCTAGGGGATTGCCCTAAGGTTCCCCTATCTTTTCGTGTACTCCAATTGATATTTTATTTGTTAAGCTACACAATTACAGCCTTGTAACCTTTGCATTATAAAACTTCAAAAACTCCACTTCACCCACTTGCTTTAAAAATTTCTGATTTTCGATAAAGTTTTGCCCATACTTTAACCAACGTTTCGTAAAACCTTTGAACTTGATACAAGGGAATAGATGACACTGGTAGCAGTGTGTTATTCCTTTCTCAACACAACATTGGTGAAATGTGCTACATTTTTCACAGCGGGTTTTGTTTTTCTCTGCTCCTGGACAAGGTTTTTCCTCTCGTGTATAGACGGGACAACCACCGCAAAACACACCACAAGCAGGAATGCGACCGCGGTATGGTTTTATAACAGATAAGGTCTTTGACATCCAAAAATTAGTCAAACACAATTTATTTGCCTGTCGCTTTTGTTCCTTTTCGACCACGTATCCTTTTTTTTCAAAGAATGGACGAGCGGTTAAACTCACTTCTGATGTGATTTGTATAATACCTTTTGTAATGGCATATCGTTCTATTTCTTTCAAAAGCATCGTTGCGATGCCTTTGCCCTGAAAGTCCGCGTGAATGAACATGGAGTGCAGATAGCCTTGCGGCGTAATGGACGAAAAGCCTACAATCCGAGATAGCTGATTAACAGCCACAATAAAATAGTGAGTCTTTATCATTTCTTCTATGTTGGAAAGATCATCTCCGCATGAAGCCCAATCTTCAACTTCTTCCTGTGAATAATCACGCTTGTTTACTACGAGTACGGTATTCTTATATAAGTCTCTTAACTCTGCACTATCAGATGGTTGTGCTATTCTGATTTTAAAATCCATTTTCATCTTTGGTTTTGTGTTTTTTTGTATAATATTTTATGGTACTTATATACCACTTTACAACGAAATATAAAGTAAACTTTTCCTAGATAATACACGTTTATCTGCTTATTTGTTTAATATCAGCTACTACCGACTTCGTGCATACACTTATCCGTTTCAAGAAAATGGCGAAGATTCTGGACACAACTTTACTCGCAAAGATATTCACTTCAAAGACATAATAGACCTTTATTGTTTTGACCGCAGACTGCGTTCTCTTATTTTCAATGCTATTGAAAAAATAGAAGTGGCAGCGCGTACAAAAATCGTACAGGTATACGCCGAAAGCACAGGTGGTAGCCATTGGTACGATGATGAAAGTTTATATCGTTTCGGCTATGACGACCTAATAAAGCATATCGAAACAGATGTAAACCGCAGCAACGAAGATTTTATCAAGCACTACAAATCAAAATACGATAATCCTCCTATGCCGCCAAGTTGGATGGCACTCGAAGTAGTATCGTTTGCCACATTGAGCCGCTTGTTCCAATCCTTAAAGTTGGATTCTTGATATTATCAGTCCCGGAAGCGACTTTAAAAGAAATATCAAAGAATTGCTCAAATCCGATTATCGACTGCTTGACCTTAAAGATATGGGATTCCCCCAATACTGGCAATCGCTCTCCGTTTGGCAAGAAAAATAACAAACTCAGCGTTTTATACGCTATAAGCAAGCAGTTTTCCTTACCATGTAAGGAGTGCTAGGGGAGATAGACTGATACCATAGGACTTACCAACAAGTTGTATAAATCACGGCCAACAAAATACAGATCACGTAGGCACAAATATTAAATGCCTTATCCGTCTTGAACATTTCAGATGTCAACACGAGGGCCTTCGGGTCGTCATCCGTCTTGCAGGTGGCCAAGCTGACCATACCAATCGTTACCATCGTCAACAGGAACGTGTACATCATTTGATCGAGGAATGGCATTTCGATGGGCAGGAACTTCAACAACAACGCCACGGGAATAGAGATCAGCACTCCGGTTATTGCTCCCCGGTTCGTTGTCTTCTTCCAGAATAAACCCATCAGGAAGACGGCCAGAATACCGGGGCTCACTAATCCCGTGTATTCTTGAATATACACGAACATCTGATCGAAATTAGCCATCATGGGGGCAATCAAACCCGCGATAACCAAGGCCGCGGCTGCCGTGATTCGGCCCACGCTCACCAATTTTTTGTGAGAGGCATCCCGATCGATGTAAGGCTTATAAATATCCATCGTGAAAATAGTGGAAGTCGAATTGAGCATGGAAGCCAGTGAAGAAACAATAGCTGCCGCCAACGCTGCCAACACCAAACCTTTCAATCCCGTGGGGACAAACGTCCCGATCAGCCACGGGTAGGCTTTATCATTTCCTCCCGTCATCTCGAACATGGCTGTCACGGATGGGTCTTTGGATTCGGTGTACATCACGAAAGCCACGATTCCCGGAATAACCACGATTAAAGGCACGATCAATTTCAGAAACGCAGCGAAAGCAATACCTCGTTGAGCCTCTTTCAACGACTTGGCCGCCAACGTCCGCTGGATTATATATTGATTGAATCCCCAGTAATAGAGATTTGCCACCCACAAGCCACCGATAAGCACGGCAATACCCGGTAAGTTCTTGAATTCTGGATTATCTTTCGAGATAATCATGTGGAACTTATCTTCCGCCGTGTCTACAACGTGGTTAAATCCCTCCACGACGCCGCCACCGGGCAACACGTTATCCAAAGCGATCAGCGTGGTGATAACACCCCCGACGATCAGCAAGGCCACCTGAATCACATCCGTCCAAGCCACTGCCGACAATCCCCCGTAAATGGAGTATGCCGCCGCGACAAAGGCCAGCCCGACGATGGCTGGAATAAATAACTCCCCGTTACCCGTACCGATAATCGTATCAATGGCTTTTGCCCCCAAGAAAAGCACGGAAGTCAAGTTCACGAAAATAAACAAGGCGATCCAGAAAATGGCAAGGATGGTCTTCAGGTTCGTGGAAAAACGTTTTTCCACGAACTCGGGAATCGTGTAAAGTCCCTGCTTGATAAATATAGGTAAAAAGAATTTACCCACGATGATTAAGGTCAAGGCTGACATGAATTCGTAGGAAGCGATGGCCAAGCCCACGGCAAATCCCGATCCGGACATCCCGATAAATTGTTCGGCAGAGATATTGGCCGCTATCAACGAGGCTCCAATGGCCCACCACGGTAACGATTTACTGGCGAGGAAATAATCCTCCGTTGTCTTTTGCACGCCTTTCTTGCCTCTTGATACCCATAATCCCATGGAGATTATCATTAAGGCATACGCCCCGAAAATGAAATAATCCCAGAACTCAAAACTCGTGTTCAACATTTTTCCTATTGTTATGGTTTATACTTAGTATATCTTTCTTACCCCGTCACCAATATCCGCCACGTAAAACTCTGCATTCAACCCGACTTTATCGTGATACACGGAAGCCAGTTTCTCGATGAATTCCTGCACGTTGTCCTCCTTCACGAGGCTCACCGTACACCCGCCGAAGCCTCCGCCCGTGATCCGGGAACCCAGCACGCCCGGTAACTTTTGCCCCTCCTCGGCCAGTGTATCCATCTCGACACCGGTAACCTCGTAATCCTCTTTCAAGGATCGATGCGATTCGTTCATCAACTCCCCGAAACGCACCAAATCTCCCCTTTGCAACACATCAATGGCCTCGTTCACCCTGGCGTTCTCCGTGACGGCATGACGAGCCCGACGATAAACGGTTTCATCGGAAATCAGATGTCGCGCTCGTTCTAGCTCTTCCTCGCTCAAATCACACAGGTGTTTCACGTTCAATGCTTGATTTATATCGAGCAACGCTTGTTCACACTGGCTTCGTCGCACGTTATACTCGGAAGTGACCAGATCATGATTTTTATTTGAATTGGTGATCACCAATTTATATCCATTGAGATGTAGCGGAATCAAATCGTAATCCAACGTACCGCAATCCAGCGCGATCGCGTGTTCCTTCTTTCCCATGCCCACGGCGAACTGGTCCATGATCCCGCAATTCATCCCCACGAAGAGATTCTCTGCCCGTTGAGACATTTTCACCAACTCCACCACGTCCAGTCCGGCATGCAACAGATCGTTCAGCATAAACGCCGTCACCACCTCGATCGAGGCAGACGAAGACAAGCCGGCCCCGTTCGGAATATCCCCGAAGTACAAGATGTCAAAACCCCACGGGTTAAATCCTCGATCCGCGAATTCTTTCACCACGCCCAATGGATATTTTACCCATTCCGCGGGTTTATGCTCGAAAATAGTCGGATCACATTCCAGCCGGAAAGTTTGGTTCATACTGGCGAAAGCTATTTTCTGATCGTCCCGAGGAGTCACGGCCAGATAAGTCCCGAAACTCAACGCACACGGGAAAACCCGTCCCCCGTTATAATCAATATGTTCCCCGATCAAATTTACCCGCCCGGGAGCAAAGTACAGGTGTTCTACTGTTGTCCCGTAAATTTCTTCAAATCTTTTTTCCAACACGCCTGTATCCATTTTAAGTAATTTAGAATTTAAAATTTAGAATTTAAAATGGGGGCTAATGCCACATGTCTACAAAGTTAACGTATTTTCTTTTAAATTTTATATCCGACATGAATGAAAATTACGTTCTATTATCTATTTTTATGAGGCGATTAAAATCATAGATTATGGAACTGAAAGAATATATTCTCAAGAATGAATGCCTTGAAATTCACGTATGTAATCTGGGTGGAATTATTAAAAACATATTTGTACGCGATTGCAGATGGAAGCTCGTAGACGTGGTTTTAGGATTTGATACCCTTGAACAATATATTGACCCGGAGTACCGGAAGAATTATCCTTATTTCGGCGCGCTCATCGGGCGCTACGGCAACCGTATCAAAGGCGGGGAGATTACGATTGACAACACGACTTACACGTTGAACAAGAATGAAAAAGGGAATACCCTCCACGGGGGAACGCCCGGTTTCGACCAACGCCTGTGGGACGTGGAACAACCGGACGACGAACACCTCATCCTGCGTTACACAAGCCCGGACGGGGAAAACGGCTTTCCCGGCACGCTGGACGCGACGGTGTACTATTCCATTGAAAACAACGTGTTCCGGGTGGTTTACGAAGCCAGTTGCGATCAACCGACACACGTGAACCTCACGCAACACCCCTATTTCAATTTAAGACCGACCGACGAAAATATCGGGAATCACGAACTACGGCTTTATACCTCGCAATACTTGGAAATAACGCCCGATTTAATCCCAACGGGGACGGTGTTATCGGCGGATAAAAAACACGCTTTCAATTTCAACAAACCGCTTTTCCTCACCTTGCAGGAAGAGGGGTTGGATGATTGCTACACGTTCGAGAACCCGATAGAACCCCAACTCATGGCCGAATTGTCCCACCCGAAAAACGGGATCACGGTTACCATTCTGTCGGATTACCCGGGCTTGCAAGTTTACACGGGCCAAGAGATTAACGTGGCCAACGGAAAAGGCGGAAAGCACTACGGTCCTTATTCGGGAATTGCCCTGGAGGCGCAAATGCTTCCAGACAGTCCTCACCATCCTCATTTTCCTTCCACCCGTTTGAATCCGGGCGAACGGTATCGCCACAAAACGATCTACTCGTTTAACTGTTTCAGCGCGGAAGAAGACTACGGGGAGGAAATCGAGGGGTAAGCTGACAGATCTATTTTCGTTTGGTTTTCAAGAAAAACATGGGAATCACGGCCATCAACGCGGTTATGAAAGCCACGAAAAATACATCGTTAATACCACTGATATAGGCTTCCATATCCACGTGTTCGAGTATATATTGTTTCGCATAAGACACGGATTCCGCGTGTCCCAATCCACCATTCGACCTAAAAAAGCGACTTAACCCGTCCACCATGTTCGAATAAGTTTCTCCCGTGTAGGCAATCGTTTCGTGATAACGCTCCGTGTGGTATGTCTGGCGCTGGCTCAACAAATGGCTGAACATGGCTACCCCGAAGCTTCCCCCGATTTGCCGCACGATGTTCGTCACGCTTGATGCCTGTGCCATTTGCCGGTTGTCGATTTGCCGCAACGACACGTTAAGCAAAGGCGGGTAAAGGATTCCTAACCCGACTCCCCGCAAATAGAGACTAACCATAATGTACCACTTATCCGTGAGAAAGGAGAAGGAGTAGTTCATGTAAAAGCTGGCACACAACAGGAATAATCCCAGCACGATCACCACTTTCGGGTTCACCCACCGGGAAGCATTGCCCGCCAACGGGGATGCCACTGCCTGCAAAAATCCCACGGGCAGGAAGAACAATCCCGTCTGATAGGCCGAATACCCCAGTGAATCCTGCATGTACAAAGGGATTAGGAAGGTGCTCCCGAACATCCCGATCCCGAATATAAACACGATCAGGTTTGCCAGTGAGAAATTATGATCCTTGAAGATCTTGAGATTAATCATGGGATGTTTTACCGTCAATTCCGTGTAAAGGAATAACACGAAACTAACTACCGCCACCCACATACATCCCAACACCAACGGGCTGGACCATCCTTTCGTGTTCGTGCTTGATGTCACCTCGGACAACCCGTATAGGAATACGGGCAAAAATATGGCAGACGTGATAAAACCCGGTATGTCAAATTTTTGCCTCGTCCCCAACTTGTATTCCCGCTGCACGATCATCGTGTATATAATGCTGAATATTCCTATCGGGATATTCACGAAAAAGATATAATTCCAATTCAGGTTATCCACGAGATACCCCCCGATAAGCGGTCCGAAGGAGACAGAGGCTGCCGAGGCGATCGCCCAGAATCCGAGTGCCATACCCCGTTGTTCCACCGGGAAAACAGTGGTGACCACAGCCATCCCCACGGGCATCAGCAAACCACCCCCGATTCCTTGGAATATACGCCAGAATACCAGTTCCCCGATTGCCGTGGAATTGCCGCACATGAACGAACCGATGGTAAATACCGTCAGCGAGAAAATAAAGATTCGCTTGTAACCGAAACGATCGGATAACCACCCGGCGGCCGGAAGAATGGTTGCCATGGAAAGCATGTAACCGGTTAATATCCATTCGGCACTATTCATGGAGGCACCAAGTGTTCCCATAATCACGGGTAAACCCGTGTTGACGACCGTGGAATCAAGCACGGCCATGAACGTTGTCAACATGACGTTAAACAACACGAACCACTTGTAACTCCCGTTTCCTAACGGCGTAGCGGCAATAGCGTTCATGGTCGCTCCTTTTTGATTTTAACCGTCGCAGACATACCCGAAACCAGCTTTACCCGGGCCTTCTGCTCGTCGTCACCTTCCACTTTATCGATAGATATTTTCAACGGTATGCGTTGGGTTACTTTCGTGAAATTACCGGAGGCATTGTTCGGCGGGACAAGAGCGAACTCCGAGGCCGTGTTGTCCCCGATGTAATACACCCGTCCCTCGAAAGTCAGTTTATCGTACGCGTCCAACGTGAATTGAGCCTTCTGCCCGAGATAGATCTCCTTGAACTTCGTTTCCTCCAAATAAACTGCCACCCAAATATCTGTCGCCCGGTTCAAGGTCAATGCCGTTTGTCCCGCTTCAATCCGGTCACCCGGTAGTATCCAACGTTTCCCGATAATGCCATCTACAGGAGCCATCACCGTGCAGGCACTATGGTCAAGCATCAACAGCGTGTCACCCCGTTTCACGGTGTCCCCTTCCATCACGTACAGGCGAACGACCTGTCCCGCCACCGGGGCCGAAACACTCACTCGAAACGAGTCAAGATTTGCATCGTCCGTGCGGATATATTTCCTATAATCCAGCCACCATAGGACTGCAACCACGATTGCCGCAACAATAAAAACAATCAAGAATACGATTTTCCTCTTCTCTCCTTTACCGGGGACTGTTACTGTTGTACCTGCCATAGACCAAATTTAGTTTAGTTAGAATAAAAATATTCACCCTATAAACGTCAGAACAAGACATTAGGTTATAGTCCCCATGCCTAAAACAACAAAAACAAGATCATAGAAACACCTTGGATACTAGCTAGCCCAAGCCCACGATAAAAGGTTTATTTATTATTATTTTGAATCATTGCTTAATTTTATTAGTTTTGCAAAAAGCGATCGGTAATGGACAT
>ENA-UEQW01001515-UEQW01001515.1-human-gut-metagenome-genome-assembly--contig:-NODE-1515-length-19041-cov-5.048091_pt1 | contig 19041 bp, 29 predicted proteins | sample MGYA00242947_ERZ507947 | MGnify/ENA primary metagenome ERZ507947 (study PRJEB26167, sample SAMN06115421) | human gut metagenome | host: Homo sapiens | place: China:Guizhou | collected 2015-03-17... | reverse complement strand
GGCATTTCGTTTCTTTGCTGTTTTCAAGAAAGAGAACGAGTGCGTGGAGTCAAATGGGTGGGGTTGTGGGGTGGAACAATGGATGAATGGGAGTGATGCAGGAATCCAGGAGAGGGAGTAAGAGCAGTGGCTAGTCGCTTCTCCTCTCTCTGTCTTTCATCACACTGTGACCCCCTTTCATCCATTCAGTACTCTCGACCTCTCTCAAACCGCATTCTCTATCTTACGAGCACGACAAAAGCAGTCCCGCCTCTTCTCACAATCATTCTCTCCAACCATGCCAGAGTACATCGTTGTGTGCTGCTACGAGTGCAAGCTCTTCCAGGGACAGCAGGTGAGTCCAGCTCGTTCAGTGTTCCCTGTAGGTGAATAAGCAGAAGAAATTCACGTGCAAGGTGTGTGGAGCAAAGCAGAGTGTGCGGCACGTTCGTTTCTGTCTTCGTCTCATCATCCTAGGTGTTTGCCAAAACGGATTATCCCAAGGATATCAGAGCCATTGTACAGGAATTGAACGAGAAGAGAGGGAGATTGGAGGAGATGGAGAAGGAAGAGTCCAATTCGAGCGAAGAGGAGTACATGAAACCAGCAACAAACAGTGTGGGCACAGTGTTGCAGCAGGGAGGCAAGGAGAGTCAATGGGCATCGTTTATGGAAGCGTTTGCATTGCTCACTCTGCTCCATTTGTAGATACAAGAAGGAGGAAGCTGAAGAATCGGATCCAGACGGCACGACTCTGTCTCCTCCCCCAATGGAACGGCCAGCGAAGCGCAGATACACAGAGAGACGAAGAGGACGGATGAGTCACAAGAGCGTGGCAACAGAGCAACCACCCATGATTCCGAGAAAGCAGGAAACGATACCAATACCGAGTGCTGAGCGTACAGAACCCATCTTCACCGTTGTTTCACTGTGGGGGAGTGATGCGTAGACGGACATCGATCACATCGAAGAAGGGAAGGAGGACTTGGTGGTTCCAAACACACAGACACAGGCCAACCCCAATTCCATGTGGAGCGCATTCCTAGATCATTCATTCCTTGTTTGTTGTTCATTTCGGCTTGCATTGATTCCGACGCATCGCATCGTTTCGTTGCAGTGTCCAAATGGAAGAAAGGTGTCCCACTCCTCGTAATGACTCTCCGCGCTCAGTATCGATTCTGCACTACTGCATGGCAGCAAGACCAATGAATGAAATCATGGAAACGAACAAAAGCCTGCTGGAAAGAGTGAAGAGTTATCTGCGTGACTGATGAGTAGGTTCGAAATGTGGACGTGGAGGTCAACGTAGAACGAAAGGAGGTGTATTGAGAAGTAGAGCGGAGCGTGCTTTCACATTGAGGAGGAAGAAGTGAAGGAAACGATTCCACTTCTCGAGAGAAACGTCGAGGGTATTCGCAACCAGCTCGCTTCCAAAGAGATCAGGAGCGATTGGAAGACAACGCGCGAGAACTACAGTCGCATCGAGTCTGCACAGGCGATTCGCTACAGCAGTGAAGTGATTGCCGCGTATTCCATCGGCACGACTCCGATTCACGTGTTTCTTCTTCGCTATCTCGTCTCTACGCATGTGTGAGTGTTGCTAACTCGCGTTGAAACTAGAAAGTGTGTGCTCGAGAGAGATGTGATTCGAGTGGTTTCGTTCTGCGGCGGCTCGGGCGCCGAGTTGTTGGCCTTCGCGCTGTCCTACAACCATTCGTCGCTGAAGGAAATGCACATCACCGTCGTGGATAAAGAACCACTGTGGAGGTCAACGTCCCTGCCCACTCTCCCCTTTACGCGTAGTCTCTCGAGCTTGTTTTCCTCCCTGCAGTCCTACGTGTCCTTCTCCCTCACCTATTCCTTCGTCGTCGCTGATCTCTTCGCTCCATCGTCACTCTCGGCTCTCCTCCCTCTGCTCCGGTCGGCCGATATCTGCACGATGGTGTACGGCTTCAGTGAGCTCTTGGACTCGTTTCCCGAAGAGACTCTGTTAATGCTGCACGGCCTTCGTGACTTTCTTCCGGAGGGTTGTTTATTCATGGTGGTGGACCCTCTCTCGCACCAATTCTGCTGTGAGAAGGAGATGGAGGTGAAGATGGCGATGATGTCTTGTGAGGGAGAGAGAGACAAACGGAAGAGGTGTGCTGAGTGGGGCGTGCTGTATGAGGGGCATGACAAGGTTTCCGTGACGCGTTCCGTCATTGAGCCCTTCATAGGCAAGATGTGCGCCACACTGAACATGCAAATGAATCGAGATATTAAACTGAGTTGTCATACGTGGTGCGTGGTGATGAAGAAGGGGGAGGGTTGTGTGCGTTCTGTGTCTCTCCCTCTTCCTTCAAGTTCACGTTCATCGTCTCTCCCTCTCTCTCCATCATCTCTCCCTCTCTCTCCATCATCTCTCCCTCTCTCTCCATCTCCACTTACTTCAACTCTATCTCCACTCACTTCAACTCCATCTCCACTTACTTCAACTCCATCTCCACTCACAGCAACACTCACAGCAACACTCACAACAACCCCCACAACAACACTCATCCTCACCCAACTGCCCTGCATCGAGGACATCACGCGCACGCTTCGCTCCACCCTCCACACCAACCTCTGGCTCCCGCGAGACTGCGCCGACGACGCCAACCGCGCGCTCTACGCACGCCTCACCAGCGCCTGGCAGCGGTACGGCGGCGTGCTGGTGCTCCCCTACACCGTGTTCCAGCAGGTGCAGTCACAACTGCCCTCCCTGACGTGCTCGCTGGTGGTGCTCCACAACTATGACTGCTTCGTCGAGACCGAGGAAAACGAGTGGACGCACTCCCTGCTGCACGCCGTGAAGTGTCAGGAGCTTGTGATCACGCTGCAGCGCGCGGAGGTGACGGCGTTGCTGGAGTCCATTCAAGCACTCTGCTCCAACTGTCGCGTGACGGTCAAATCGAAAACCGCGGGAATGGTGATGGAGCACAAGAGCGTGGTGGAGGAGGTGCGGGAGTGGAAACCAACGGAAGCGCAGTCGAGCCTGCTGTCCGTGTGCAGCAACAACAACTTGAGAACGCTTGTCATGATCCACCCCGCATTGGTCCACGACAAGAAGCTGGTGTCGGGAAAACAATATGACGGAAATGTAGGAATCGTGAAAGAGATTCAGTGTAGGAGGTGCAAACGCTGCGAAACGTTCATCCCGACAATGCCTTCGATCCGTCATTCAGTGAGCGCGTACTCCCAATTCCATCAAGTCAGACCTAGATACAGTGCATTATCAGCATTGGAGAGCAAGAAAAGAAGAAGAATCGGAAAGTGGCAGTCGCCTTTCGTTTGCTTCCTTCGATGAAGGCGGTGCAACAGTGCGTTGATTGTCACAACAGTCGAGCAAGCAGCGCGCTCTCCTACACACAGATCCTTCCCTTCAAAAAGACGCAAGTAGGGGCGTTTCCCTGCCTTCACACTAGTCAAAGACAAAGCACAAGCAGTCGCACTACTCCTTCGACGCAGATCTCCTCCTCATTCATTTAGCGTGCATCCCGTTCATCGAAATCCGTCAGGAATACAGCACTCTCATTCTGTTCGATTCCGAGCTGGGCAAGGAGAAGAGTCGAGAAACGGTGCAGGAGGCGATTGCCGACTTTTGCTGGATGGAGCGCAGCACCCCACTTCACGTCGTGAAGCTGTAGTTCTGTTTGTTTCACCCCTTCTTGCAGAAGAGACCCGATGCGATATGCCCCCTTTTCTCTCCCGTTACAGCCATGAATGCCTCCATCCGATTCATAACTGGGTCACAATTGAAAATAGAGTCTGTTCTCCTTTTGTGGTGATTTCATTCTTTTCTTATCGGGTTGGTTTTCACTCTCGTTGTCCGTCTCTGTGGAATGGGAATAAGGCTTGGGCAGCGTTGTTGTTCTATCCCTTCTTCCTGTGCCATGGAGGCGACGGCGCGCTACTGCTCGTTCAAGGTATGTACTGAGTTCGTGGTGTCGGTTTTCCTGGGCTCTTGGGTTGGAACACAGCGGAGCAAAACGAAGATAAAGCGTTTCCAGTGGCTTTACCTTTACCTATCTCTGCAAAAGACCAATGGCTTAACGATATTATCCTTGTGGATATACTGATTGAGGCGCTATTAACAGTGTGTAGGAGTTCTCCTTGGGCAAGCAGCGCGTTTCTGTGTCGTTTGTGCGATAGTGGTGTTTGTTGGTGACATGCAAGAGAATCGAACAATCCATTTTCTCCCATCCCTTTCGATGAACAAGTACTGGCCACTTCGATTTTCACTGCCCATCTCACACATGCGTAGATTCGCTCTTCTCTTCATCCTTTCGGCTGTAATCGCCTCGGCTTCTCGTGAATCCTTCCTCGCTGCCCATGATGAATAGAGGTCGTGGAGCTGGACGACGACACATTCGACAATCACGTTCTGGCCCGCAACGCTGGAGTCTGGTTCGTTCGTTTCTATGCGCCCGTAACGCCTCCAGCTTGGTCTGCTCACGTTTGTAGTGGTGTGGTCACTGCAAGGCGCTGGAACCGACCTGGATTGACCTTGCTAACAAACTGAAGGGAAGCGTGTCCTTTGGTGATGTGGAATCCAACTTGGACTGTTCATGCAATAGGTTGATGCCACTACCGAGTTTGGATTGACCCGTCGTTTCTCCGTCCAGTTCTACCCCACTCTGATCCTGTTTGCTAACGTACTGTGAAAGTCTGTGGAGTGAAGAGTAGGGACAGGCGTATCGCTTCGACGGCTCTCGCACTGCGGAGGAATTGGAGAAGTTCGCTCTCGGCGACTATAAGGAAGTGGAGGCTACGTCCATTCCCCGAAAGACGCTGAAGTTCGTGGCTGTTGTGGAGGTAGTGCTTGTCGTGGGGTATCATGGCAGAAGTACATGAACGTTGCCAATCTCTTCTTGTACCAGCACCCGCTGTTCACGGTCACGCTGCTGTTCATTATTGGACTGGCGTTGGGTATGAGCGTGACGTTCCTGTCCTTGGAGGTCTTCTATTCTGTATGCGTGCGTTGTGAGGGTGAGTTGTAGTGGAAGTATGGCTATGAAGAGGAAGATGCTGATGAGAATGAGATCGCCAATGAAGATGAGACGGCTAACGCTGAGACGGCTAACACCGAGACTGAGACGGCTAACGCTGAAACTGAAACCTCAACTCCCGAGAAGGAAGCGACCGAACAGAACGAATAACTGTATCTTCAATAAACACACAAATCACAATACGAAGCAATCCCTGTTTGTTCCCAGAGACACTTCCAGTTCTTCCAAAAACCTCGATCATAAGGAAAGAAGGACTCCATAGGCAGTCCGCTCGCCTTCCTCACGCTCTTCGGCGGCAGCGACAACTCCTCGTGCGTGGTGCAATTCCGCGACACCTACACATCACACAAAACCCCCTCCCCGACAATCGACACGTGGTAGATCAGCAGATTCGCTATGGGTGCCAGCAGCAGCAGCGTGCACACGTAGAACAGGATGTCCGGCCACGTCGTCTGCAGCAGGAACGACCACTCGATCCGCTTCCACTACGCCTCACACTCCTCTTCCGTCCCCACCAGCGACAGACACACGCCCAGCGTGTTCACCATGTCCCAGCTGCACAGCACCAATCCCGAGCACAGACACACGATAGAGAAGAACTACGCTCGTCACGCCACGCCACATCCTACCATGAAACACACGAAGAAGAAGTGGTTGCGCTCGCCGATGCAGTTGCCCAGCCACGGGCAGTGGTGGTCGAACCCGCGCACGCAGCAGTCGCAGCTGCGGCAGTGGAACGCGCGCGGCGGCATGTACAGGTGGCACGACCGACATCGCTTCAGCGTGATCTGCGCGTCAGAGCAACACGGAAGGGCTACGATTGCGTCGTTCTCGATGCAGATGAAGCTGAAGAGCTTCCGGTGCTGCGGGGAGACGAGGTGCGCACGACTCGCGTCCACGGAGAGTCCATTCAAATCGATGGAGCTCCCCCTCAGCGGGACGGCTCGACTAAAGGGACGGCCCGGCGTCAGCGCGCTGAGTCCGTGCGACGCCGGCGAGGGCGTGGTGGTGCTGTACGAGTTGTGCGTCGACACGCCCGAAGTGGACGACGCACGGCGTACGATTTCGCTGGAAGACGGGAGGAAGGAGGAGGCGGGGCGCGCCTCGCTGAAGTATGCCGCAGGAACGTCAAAGGGCGACTGCGGCGAGTCCATTGTAAGGAAGGGGTTGGTGGGTCGCACCGTCACGGGCGTGAGGTGCGTGTTCACCTGGAACGAGGGCTTCACGAAGCGCGCGGAGTTCTCGAGCTGCAGCGAGCGGTTGTCGAGCGTGACGGTCAGGTACTCGGTGGACGTCAGGTCCTCCAGATCCTCCTCGTCCTCGTCCACGTCGTCCACGATGTAGATCGACGTCGGCGTCGCCGCCTGGCTGTCCACCGTGTACGCGCGCAGCGTCGACCCGTTGCCCTCCGGCGGCGACAGCTCCGTGTCGTCCTCGTCCTCATCGATCGCCTGCATCACGCCGTTCTCGGTCAGCTGTGGCTGAAGGAGCGGGATCACGTTCTCGTCCTTCGCGCCGCCGAATAGCTTCACCATCCCCCCGCTCTTCTTCCGGTTCAGCGGCGACGGCGTCACGTGCCCATTGAAGTTCTCGCGGCGCGCCGAGGGCGTGGCGACAGAATCCTCGGGGTGCATCGAGGACACACTGCTGTGACTCGCCTGTCCCGAGGAGTGTTGTGGGCGGTAGGACGGACCCGACGAGGCGGTGCGAGAGTACGAGGAGTCTGTGGGTACGGAGGGCATCGACTTGGCGGAGCTGGGCGGCGTGGTCTGCTCCTGCGAGGCGAAGATGGTGTGGTGGGCGAGCGGGTAGGTCCACTCGGAGATGGAAGTGAATGCGCACGGGTGGAACGGGTGGTTGAGGACGTACTGGTCGTGCAGAAAGTCGTACTCGGGGACGATGCTGTACACCTCGCCTATGTACCGCTCCTCTTCGGCCTGCGCGTGAGCGGACGCTTCAGAACGCACCTCGTAGCTGTAGGTGGGAATGCCGATGGCGTCGAAGAGCAGGATGATAATCGGCTCGTAGTGGTAGAAGCACGCGTAGTGCACGGCCGTCAGATTGAAACAGTCGCGCTTCAGCACGTCCGGCTTGTACTGGAGAATGAGCTTCACCGTCTAGGTTGAACGTAACGCAACGCACGTACGGACAGTTTGTTGAGCAGCACGGCGCTGTGGAGGATGGTGCGTCCTTCGATGTTCGTTTCGTTGACCATGTTCGGAGCCTGCAGAATGACTTTCTAGAGAGTGACGGGACGGAGCGACACGCACGGAAAGGAGCTCCGTTTTGTCATTGCGCACACACGCCATGAGACTAGCAATCTTCCGCTGCACTACGCGTGAGGAGAATGCCCTGGGACAACGATCGGTTGGCTCCGGAATCTCTTCCTCCTCCTCGTTCCTCTTCCTCAGAATACCGGGCTCCGTGAGCCAAGTTCGAAGAATATAATACACGCAGCTACAATCACACGAGGAATGTAATGCGTACAGAATGAAGCTGAAAACAAAAACTGCATAGAGACAGATCGAGGTCTTCCTCCTATGCCATATCGATTTGACCGCATTTTCGTACACTAACGATGCTGAACGAAAAAACAGCAGCAAACAGCAAGGGACAATAGTCTACGCGTCAAAGCACGCCAAAGCCGAGAACAGTGACAAGAGCGATCCCAACCTTACTGTCCTTGCTCCTGTTGAGCATACACTGGCCACCAAAGGCCCTTACATAATTCCCAAAGAGACTGTCCTTCTCCGAATTGATTTCGATGCTCTGACTCTCCTTCTGCATCAAACGAACAGAGATGAGAGTCCGACACAAAAGAGAATACCAGTCGGATTGTGTGTTTCCTCTGCGTGAAGTGTGTTTTGCGGATGTGGCTAGTGCGTGTGGAATCCTACATCCGCACGGGGCGAGAAGGGGCGTGTATCGACGAGAACCCGAGCAAACCGTGATTTCGTATCCTGTGTCATGAAGGGAGCCCGTCTTCGAGGGAGAGTCCCGTTTTGGAAGCGGATTACATTCTTCCTTTCCAGAAGACGGGGAGTGGTATGGAACAATATGATGATCAAGAAACCGTTGCACCACTGAACACCGAAGTCAAGTATCCTGTCCGTTCTCATACTATTTTATTGTTTACGCGCGAAATCTTATCATGGCTAAGAAGGAAATGGACAGACATTTGTCCCGCAATGGTGCTACCAAGGATATCAAGAAGGATGGTGCTGGTGGCAAGTACACGTGGGGAAAGCCCGGCGACGAAGAGCTGGCGGACGATCTTCCTATCGACAAGAAGGATCCCTCCTATGTTCCCCCTGAGGAGGAGTAATGTACTCTCCAACGATGGGTACTGTGTATCTTAACTCTATACATATGTACTATGGCGTGTTTGTTGTAACAACGAGTTGTTTTGAGATGGACTCATCGTGCGGAATGCGGCGTTGTGAAGAGTGTGTGTGTCGAATAAAGAAGAAATCGAAGCCATTCCGCCCACCATGTTAGCGAATCAACTCCACCTATGAGAGAAAGCACCTTTAGGCACAGCGCTTCCGTGCGTAATCGCAGCACCAAGCCTTCCTTCCTCATCTGCGTCGCTTTCTTCATGTTCCTCAACTCTTCTCGGCAAAACGCGACTTCCTGGAGGATTGCATCGCGGAGATCCTGAAGACACTTCTCCATGAACGGAAACGTCAGCACATCGAGATGCGCCGTGGATGAGGAATCGAGCTGATGAAGCATCCGTTCCACCTCCATTCCGTCCCAGTAACTCACCGGCAGGGTTGCAATTTGAATTCGCGGAGATAGAAGCATCGACTCCCCATTCGCCATCTCCTGAATCCAGTGTTGCGTGCACCGTGGTTCCCTTCTTGGATCCACCACGCAGTGAACACGCGATGCGTTTATCGGCTGCTTCGGAATCCGGTACCTCCCCAAGAACCGCACATCCTCCTTCCAGGAGAACAGGAGCAAGGAGAAAGACGCCTTCCTCTTTCGTTCCACCACGAAGTGTGCAGGGTGCTGGAAGCACGCCACCACGCCCTCCTCGTACTCCATTATTGCGAATAGGTTTTCCTTCTCTTTCGCATCACTCTCCTTCTCTTTCACATCACTCTCCTTCTCTTTCACATCACTCTCCACCCACACCTCCACAGCGTCCTCTCTCCACACACTACGCACCACATACTCCATCACCCATTCCTTCGCTTCGCCACCACCCGCCTCGCCTCCCCCGATCCACGGGACGAAGAACGACTCGTCCACACCGCCTCTCTCCTCGCCGAACTCCTTCAATACGCGACACTCCTTCTTCAGCTCCTCGTTCCCCTCCTCCAGAGCAAACCGCTTCGCGTTCAGCCCCGCCATGAACACGCTCCGACACACCGACGTCTCGCCGTGCGGTCGCTTGTGCTGGTGAGCGTGCAGCGCGTCTTCCAAGAGAACGCGCTGGTCCTGCGACAGCAGTCGGTAGGCGTAGGGCGAGGCGGACGAGAGCAGCAGGAACTGTGGCGTGCCCGTGTTGAGGAAGTCGTCGCAGAACACGGAGTCTGTGGAGGAGATGTGTGCGTGCACTGCGCCGTTCCTGAGAACAATCCACTCCGACGCGAACCCCACGAGGTAGGCGGCTGGGCCGTAGCACGGAACTGCGCGGACGGAGCGAACGGACTCTGGGAGGGATAAGAGAACGGACAGGAGAGACGAGGCGTAGAGCGCCACGAACGTCTGGGCAGCCGAGGAAAAGACGAGATAGAACTGGTGGGCGCGGAGTGGGAGGGCGAAGTGGAGAACGGCGTCGGGGAATTGTGTGCGTGGTTTTAGGATGCGAGTTTCATCGAGACCGTCCTGCACGCTCCAAAACGCATCATCACTTCTATCCGTCACCGAGGAGAGCAAAACCCACGATATAGAATACAGAAGAAAGGAGGAAAACGGCCGAGATGGCTTGGGCGTCATCGCAAACGAACTCGAGAGGACGGTAATCGTCTCGCTGCGTGACGACACGGCAGGACCGTCGAGCACAACGAGGTCTTGAGGACGGTTGCATTCAAAGCAGAGCAGAGTGGGAGCGCTTTTGTTTTCAAAGTCAAGATGTACCAACCGGCACTGATTCGATTCTCCCTGCTGCAATACAGTAACAACAATACTTCTACACAATGAAAAAAGGGAATAAGAGAACACATCGAAAAGACGGGCACTGCAACCTCGCGAATCTCCCTCACGTTCCACTTTGCCTCTATTCCGTAAATCCCACACGCATCCATCACTCTCTGTGGAATATGCCAATTTGTAGCGCTTCTTAAAACGCTCCTTTCCCTTGTTGTACCTGAATAGGGAAAAGGTGATTTGCGGTTCCTTGCTGCTCAGCGCCACTTCGATCACGGATTGGTGGACGTGGAAGAGCATTCTCGAATCGACTCTTTGGATCCCGTCTAAACGAATGCAGTGAAGCCCTTCAAAGAGGAATAAATAGTGGGTTGTGGATGTGGCCCCACAGAATACCAAAGGAAAACAGAATCGAATTCTTGTGCATTGGGGGCCCTTCAAATCGACTCTGCACGCAAACTAACCATTTTCGACAGTTCTTTACGATGGAAGGCGAATGCACTTACGAACTTCCTGCGTTTGCAGTCAACGAAAACGGATGGGGCCCTTCGACGCCCCTCGATTCCTTCAACGGGCTTCCGTATTCCTTCTTCAGCAGAGACGAGAATCTGGGAATGATCGTCGACCTGACGCAGGCGTCGTTTGCCCAGAATCGTGGATGTGCCCGTTTCTCTCTCCTTTCATTCCTAGCTTCTGAAACCGAACTGGGTGACGAGTCCTTCACCACAGTGGATGTGTCTCGCTCGAGCAGCACGCGCAAGACGAAGCGTGCGACCTCACTCGCCTTCCTGACGCGTAGTGATCCACACGAAGACCAACCGCAACTACAACAACCCAAATTACAACAACAACGCAGCGGGCACAAACAACAAGGGACGCAACCAGCAGAAGAAGCCGTACAGCAACTACCAGCGCCGCAACTACGATACGCTCCACATTCCTTCCATTCCTGTTTCACTCGTCGCTGGCGATTACCTCTAGATCAAGCCTTCATGGAGAAGAATTCTGCAGATGGACTTCTCCGATCTCGCCAAGCTGACCACGAAGGTCATTCCCACCGCCACCACCTTGTCGCCCTCCTTCTCCTAGGTCACTCGTAGTGCGGAGTGCGGCAGCTACAACGAGTACAACTCGCAGTATGACGTGATCTCCGTGAAGAAGCCGGTGAATCTGGAGTCGCACAAGGAATGCGGCGATCTGAAGTCCGTCTCCGTGGTGAAGGACCCGTTCATCAGCCAGATCAGCGACAAGCACGTTGCCACCGTGTACACGACGGACATGGCGCTCGCGCACATCATGGTCGCGATTCGCTCTCAGCTCTCCTGGTAAGTGTCACCTCCACTCCACTCGTTCTCACCTCGCACAGGGACCTGGAGATCATCAAGAACGCGAACGGGATCTTCATCTCGCACCGCGACGGCGTGTTCGACAGCTTCACCGTGAACGAGACGTCGTCGGACCTGCCGACGGAGGAGGAGAACAAGGACAACTGTCTGAAGTGGGGGCAGCGCGCGCGGCTGACGCGTAGGACGGAGGTGACGACGATCAACCGCGACTTCGCCAAGCAGATCATGAAGGCCGAGAGCACCAAGTGCGCGTACCCCTCGCCCTTCAGTCCCGGCAGCGACGTGAGTGGAGGTGGTGACTGTGACCCGCAGGACGACCCGGCGATGATCCACCGCATGTACCGCTACCGTAAGTACCAGCTCAGCGACACGCAGTCGCTCCTCGTGCGCACCGAGGTGCACGGCGCGCAGCACCGCAACAACCGCAACTGTCTCTTCAACGCGTACGCCGTGAACGAGTGGTGTCCGCGCACGCCGCCGGCCAACCGCTGGCGCAACAAGCTGGAGGCGAGCGTAGCGGTGGAGGGCGAGCGTGAGGCGTAGAGCGGGTACGCGCTGGCGGAGGACATGAAGAACAACAACTTCCGTCTGTCGAAGTGGGGCGTGCAGTCGATCCTCGCGGGCGTGGACAACGTGAAGATCGGTTACGTGTCACGTCGGAACATGAACAACATGTGATGTGTGGTGGAGAGGCGTGAGGCGTAGCGACGCGGGACACGTGATCCTGGGCGTGCAGACCTTCTCGCTGGACACGTTCACGAAGCAGATCATGCTGAACGAGAAGAACATGTGGGCGACGCTCGACTACGTGATCAAGGAGATCAGCAAGCAGGACGACGGCAACTACGTGCTGATGAAGGACCCCATGAAGGGCATTCTGTACATGTACGCGGTGAGCGAGGAGGACATGACCAAGATGGAGGAGGCGAAGTCGGAGAAATCGGAGTCGGAGGAGTCGGAGTATTCCGAATATTCGAGCAGCGGAAGCGAGTACTCCGAGTATTCGTACTCCGAGGAGGAGGAATAAGAGGGTTCACGCTTTGTTGAACAAACATCTCCCTAAACTAACCATATATGCGCTTGGGCACGCTCTTCGGATCGGTGATCTTTGTCGACGGCATGGGCTTCTCCGTGATGGAAATCGTCTTCCCGTTACCCGCGATTACCACACCCTACCTGCTTCTTGGTAAACGGGTTCCACGTGAAGTGCACATATCCCTCCGTGAGTGCGTACAGCGTGTAGTCGCGTCCCGTTCCCACGCCCTCACCTGAAACTCACAGCACCAAACCAAACCAAACCTGCGTGATACTTGGTGCCTCGCTGCCGCACGATGATGTTGCCCGGAATCACCTTTTGACTAGCTGCTCACGCTACGACGATCTCCGCCTACCAGCCGTATTTCTTTATGCCGAGATACTTCGGATTCGAGTCACGTCCGTTCGATGTCTTTCCGCCCGACTGATTGTGTGCAAAACGACAGATCACTACGCGGCGTGAATCCCACATAGAACGCACATACACTGAGGAGCGAGCTGAATGGAGGGGCACAGCGGCTTCAACGTCCTTAAGAGGAGCGACATCGGCAAATGATACTGTGAAACAAACACCCCAATTCTCAGCGCCCTCCACCTTTCTCTTCTTCAGCCGCACATCGCTCGGATCAAAGCCCTGCTCATTCGACCCGTACACCGCCCAGTCCTACACATCACGCTCTCCTCCCTCCCCAACGGGCGTCTCAATCGAGTAGTCCAGCGCATCCACGGGCGTGCCGTCCTTCTTCCACCTCGCGTACAGCTCCTGGAATCTGCCCATCACCCTCTCTCTCCACCCTCACTTATCGAAGTCGATCCACGTGTGCCACTTCCCGTCGTAGAAGAACTTCTTGTGCGTGAGCAGCACCGAGCAGCTGTGCTGGTGCTCGCACGAGATCTCGTAGTCCTCCAGCAGCGCGTTCAGCTTCTCCCCGAACGCCACCACCTCGCTGTACCACGGGCAGTTCTCCATCTTCAGCAGACAGCCCTGCCCGCTGAACGTCATGCCCTTCAGCTCCACGAAGGACGGACAGCTCGCCTTCACGATGCGGCTGATGCCCTCGGGGTCGTCCATGTTGTACCCCTTTACCAGCGTCAGGCGCAGCACCGTGCGCTCTGTCTACGCCTCACCGCCGCCTCCTCCGCCCACTCGCCCGCGCACCGCGTCCACGCAGCGGTTGAAGCGCTCCCAGTAGTCGCGGAACAGCGGGCGGTCCAGCTTCTTCAGCCCCTCCTTGGTGGAGCCGTCCACGGAGATGTAGAACTGCGTCACGGGTGGCACGCTGCGGATCTCGTCGGGAAACTGCGCGTTGGTCACGAGGAAGGAGGAGGTGCCGTGTCTACGCTTCACGCCAGGAGCAAGCCATCACTGGTGCAGCAGGTCAATGAAGTCGGCGATGTGGGGGTACATAATGGGCTCGCCCACCAGCGACAGCGCGCAGTGCCGGAACTGCAGCGCCTCGTCCACGCGCTCCTTCTTCACGCCCTCGCAGCCCGCGAACTGCTTCACCAGTCGCTACACATAACTCCCTCCACCTCCCGCCACGCGCTGGTTCGCGATCATCCCGTTGTAGATCTCCTCCGCCGAGTCCTCCTTCCACCGCCACGCGCGGCCCGTCGGGTTGGAGTGGTGGCGCCAGCAGAACAGACAGCGGTTGGCGCAGGCGATCGACGGCGACGCCTCCATGCACGACGCGCTGTTCAGCCCGTAGAACGTGTGCTTGTAGCACGCGCCGTTCCCGCGCAGGTGCGTCTTGCTCCAGCGACACAGCTTCACCGCACTGCGGGTGAGGGGCATCCCACACTTTTACCTGTGACTGCCCACCACGGCGTAGCCCTGCTTCAGGAGGATGGAGCGCTGCTCGCGCGTCAGCATCTCCTTCACCTCCTTCGGGTTCTGTGCGTCCGCGATGTCCTCCACGTCTCTTTCCTTGGCTGCCGCCTCTAGGCGTGAGGGAGCGAGATTGAGGAGTACTCGCTGCCGCACGCTCGCTCATCTCCTTCTCTTCTGCTTCTCTAGATTTTAATTAGGGATTGCTAGAATACCTCTCCTTCTCCCATACCTTCACCTTGCGACGAATCTTCATGGGAAGGTGCTCGCGCAGCCTGATTGTGATTCGAATCAATAGAACTCACATTGCTAAAATGGTCTGCCTGTTCTCGTCGCTCACATTGTCACAGGTGCGGACATTCTCCTGAAGAAGCTTGACGATCCAAACCACATCCAGTTCCTTCTAAACTCACAAGTAGATATGAATGTCACCTTGTCAATGGGACAGTGACCAAAGTCGTAGCGAATGAGCTCCTTCGCGCCGAGATTGGTCAGGTCCATTTGCAGGTTGTCACTAGTCCTTCACTGGAGTGGATAGACATTACCAGATGATGCAGTCGCCACTTCCATCAAACAACACAGCCACTTCGAGTCCCTCCAGAATGTTGTGACTCACGCGATGGTCTGCGTCCAAGTCCTGGATGTAGGTGAGCATTGCGCCATGATCCGCCACCTAGCTCTCACACACTCCCATTTCCATTACATCCTTCGCCGCATCGTGCGTGTACAGAAAGAACAGAGCCGTTTCAAACTGCTTTAGCGCTGTCTGCGCGTAATACACCCCACACGCACCCATTACGTATTCCATCTTCTCGTTGATATCACACCGCGTCACGGACCATTTCAGTCCCTTCTGGATGCAGTTGTCCACAATCGACAGAACGCGGTTGGCTTCTGCGGTCACCGCCTCGTCCTTGAAATCGTAGCTACATGTCAATGCACGCACCCAAGGGAAACAAGAAGGCCACTTTGCGTTCCATTCGCTGAAGAGAAGAATGCCACTTTCTCACACATCACAAACAAACACACGCGACATAAAAGACAATCACTTCTCCAGCCCCTGCACTCTCTTCCCCAACGACATCGTTCGCTTCTCCTTCCTCTTCTCCACCTCCTTCTCCATCTCCTTCTTGCCCGTCGCCAGGTTGATCTTCGAGTTCTCCTTCACTCCATAGAAGCGCACACCCTTCGGCTTGATACGGTCCTTCTCCTCCTTCTCCTTTCGCTTCTTCTTGCCCACATACGCCTCCTCTTCGCTGCTCTCCGCCTCCTCCTCGCTCTCCTTCTTCTCCCTGTTCTCCCCGTCGTGCGTGTTCAACAACTCGAAGTCCTCGCTGAACACGTCGCTCTCCGCCGCCGCCTCGCTCTCCTCCTCCTCCTCTCGCGACTGCCGACCGAAGCCCGACGCGTGCGACCGCCTGAAATCCTCGCTGTTCTTGTCGATCTGGAAGTCCTCGTTCTTGAACAGCGCGCTGAAACGCTCGTCCTGCGCCTCCTCCTTCTTCTCCCACTTCGCCGCCAGCTCCGCGTTCACCTCCGGCTTCTTGTGGTTCATCGTGATTCGCCGCTCCTTGCGCTCCTTGTCCTTCTTGCGGTTCTTCTCCTTCTGGTACTCCTCGTACATGCTCGGCTTCGCCACCATCTTCGCGCGCTGGTACAGCTTGTTGTCCATGAAGTACCCGTGCATGTACGCCTTCAGCGCCTCCGTGCCGATCAGGTTCTCCAGGCCCAGCTCGCTCAGCTCCGCACGTGTCACCTATTTCTCACGAATGACAAAAATACCCACGAATTTGTAGTCTTCGTACACACCGCCCTTTTCCTCTTCTAGCTCCTCTGCGAGGTTGTCGAGGAACGAGCACCAGCGAGGCGCCGTGCCCAGAGCGGGGATGAAGAAGGACAATATCTTGGGCTGCTCCGCTGCCACGAACACCAGACCGCTGTTCGCAACGATGTTCATGTGGTTGATGTTGGATTCGGGCTCGAGGTTGCACAGGCACGCGCCTGTCTACGCATCAGTCGATGAACCCTCGCTCGCTCACCTTCAGGTTGCTTATCTTCACCGTCTTCTGGTCCGACGTGAGGAGGTGCTCGCCGCTGAACTTCATGCTCGTAATGGGCGTTTCGTAAACATGCTCCAGCTCGAGGAACGGCTTGTTGTTTCGGATGTCAAAGAGCTTCACGACGCCGTTCGCACTGCCCACGGCCAGCTGCATGCCATCATCGCTGAAACGGAGATCACGCGTTTCCGTGTCGAATATCTTCACACATTGCAAGCAGTCGCGCGTGCGAGAATCGTAACACTCGATCTCGCCGTTGATGTTGCCCACCGTGAGCATTTGGTGCACAGGGGCGATGACCACCTTGTTCAACTCGGAGCAGTGAGCCTGAATCGGTGCCATGAAGGTGCCCTGCTCCAGGTCCAGACGGTAGATCTCGTTGCTGCTGCCCACGGCGAACAGCTCACAGCGTTCCTAGTGTGTGAATCCACAAGAAAAAAGCCAATACCTTGTGGTAGGTGATGTCGCGCCCAAACTTGGGAATGCGCGTTCTGTAGTGGAAGCCGTATCGCGCGTGGAATTCCAGGGTTCGGTCTGCGAGAAGGAACGCGAACTTGCTGAAATCATCGGTCAGGAACTGGAACTGCACAATCTCACAGTCCAAGTGGCGTCTGAACTTCTCGCTCATCTGCTGCGTCTCGTAGCACTTGATCATGGGCGGATACACGCCTAAGCACGTCAAGGGAGAGAATAGGAAGCGAACCCGTAGCAGCAATGTACTCCCCATCTTTGGACACTTTGATCTTTTGACAGGCCTGGTTGAATTCGAAATCCTGGATCAACTCGATTCGAGTTCTGTATTCTTGTCGTTATCTCTCTCCATTCAGTACGCATACCCTCGTCCTTCGCCAACTTTCGCTTCTGCGCTGCGGATAGGAACTAGGAGTGAAACTTGGGACTGGGAGCGGTACCTTGGGGAAGCTCTTTCCTGTCGATAGGTTGTAGACCTTCACACCGTTTGGATTGATCACTTCCATGGAGGTTGGCTATCCACAGAGAAAAGTGCGTTGAAAGGGGAGGGAGTTTCATTGATGGGAGAAGACGTGTTTAGTGAGACAAAGCGCGTTTATAACAAAGAGGGAAGAATAGGTGTTGCTGGAGATTCTTGTGATGAGCAAGGGATCCGATGTCTAGTGGTGAGGGAGGGGTGGAGTGCGTACCTCCAATGCATGTGGCTTGTGTTACATAACTGAATGCATTTGGGAGACGCAAATCGGCGAGATTGGGCATATCTAGACAACACATCAGAATGAGGAGAATCACTCTCAAGAGCAATGCGACTTGGAGCGGAAAGCAAGAACCTGTCTTCTCCCTCTGCAGTAAGTGATTTGAGTTTGGGCAAGTCTAGCCAATCAATGCTCATTCATTTGCCCACGTCGCATTATCAATGCGCTAGCATCATCATACACGAATACAAGCGTGTCACGACCCAACACAACCACTTCCAGTTCAGGCAGGTCTAGTCAATCAGGCGAAGGATTAGAAGTCACTTTGAAAGACAACACGGATACAGTTCCCAAATGCTTCGTCACCGATCCTGAATTGTTTGAGAGAAGGCATATCTAGTCATCACTCATTCGTTCATCAAACACTCTTTAATTCAAAGACGGAACAATAGAAGAAATTCCAGCTATCCTTGCCCAACTCGCCCATCTCAATCACTTCCAATGCATCCACATTCTCAATCTCACACACTTTGTAATCAGAGAAGGAATAACGACCAATCCTCAACTCCTTCAACTTGGGACAATTCTTCAAATAGAAGTGGTGATTTGGGTTTGCTTCGCGCACCTCATAACGTGTGAAGCACTTCTCTCCAATCACCACCCTCTCCAATTCCTTCAGTCCAACAATCCTCACTTCTTTCACACGTATAAAGCACTTGTTACCCACTTTCAATGACTTGAGGGAAGGCATCACACTCAAATCAAACACAGTAGTCTCTTCTCTATTACAGTTGTAATCGCTCACAACCAATTGCTCAATAAGACTGTGGAAAGGATCATAGCAATTAATTGTCACCACTTTGTAGTCATGTTCATCATTCAACCACTTCCCTTCATACACAATATCACCATTTCTATCGTACTGAACACCCTCGCCCCAGCGCAATCCCTCACAAATCTCACCCTCGTACTCAATTCTTGAAACATCAGCGTAGTAACTGCGACCATAACACACATTCAAGTCATCAACACGAAAACCCTCATACATCATGTGGTTGTCCTTGTTGTACAACACGCCCCAACCACATGGCTTGCCGTTCAACACATCACCTTCCCAACGCTCCCCGTCCTCATTCAAATCCACAATCTCGTTGTGCTTCACCCCACTCAAATCATCCTCATTCACTTTCAGCACTCTCTTCTTGTCCAAATCAACCACAATCACTCCCTTGTCTCCACTCTCGGCAATCATGCAGTCGTCCACTCTTGAGACACCCTTCATGACGTGGAATCCAGAAGCATTCTTGTCATGCTTAAATGTGAAGATACTGTGTTGAGAGTGTTCAGGAACCATAGAATCGGCAAACGCCACAGGAGAACACTTTCGCTTGAACTGATTGAAGACAGGAGATTGGTTCTCCTTCCGGATCCTCTCCACGGTCTCGTTCACGAATGGGTGCTAATCTCAATTCATCTCAACAACACTCACATTCAACAAATCCACCA